>Ga0255769_10006454_pt1 | contig 10631 bp, 5 predicted proteins | sample 041ome_9_FD_179637 | JGI IMG/M metagenome (GOLD analysis project Ga0255769, IMG submission 179637) | Coastal salt marsh microbial communities from the Groves Creek Marsh, Skidaway Island, Georgia - 041413US metaG (version 2) | ecosystem: Environmental > Aquatic > Marine > Intertidal zone > Salt... | reverse complement strand
GAAAGAAGTGTCCAAAATGTACTGAAACCCTAAAATTTTAGTTTTGCGCTCTCTCTCCTTTTTGTGCTTTTCGAAACGCAACACACAAACACACTTACACGCGAGAGAGAGAGAGAGAGAGAGAGAGAGATTGATAGAGAGAGAGAATTTAACCGCGCGCGTTTCTTTCTTTCTTTGTTGTTGTTGTCGTTGGAAAGAGAGCGCTTTGGTTCGTTGCGTTTGTGCCTTCTGTTTATATAAACGAATTTATATATTCGTTACTTTTTTCCGCACACAAAAGCGACGACTTTTGTGCTCTCTTAACAGAAATAATATACACTGAGAGAGAACGAAGAAGAAGAAAAAGATCGAGAGCGGATATTAAATAAGAAGGAACGATGAACAACACCACCACGACCGCTTCGAGCAGCGGACGATTTAACGCGGGCTCCACCTCGACGACGACGACGACAGCGACGAGGAGAAGTTCAATGAATGATGCCTCCGGTGTCCAGGTGTCCATTCCTGAAGAAGAAGAAGAAGAAGAGGGAAAAAGAACGGAAGACGAAGATGAAGATGAAATGGACGACGTCGAACAGTACGTGCAAATACGCCCGTCCGCGCAAACCCAGAACGAAGCGATATGCAGAGTGACGTGCCCGGATAAAACCGGGTTAGGCGCGGATTTGGCGAGAACGATATTCGATTTTGGATTGGTCATCGTAAAAGGGGATTTCGCGACGGACGGGCAGTGGGCGTTTGTTTTGCTGACGATTTACGCGCCGCCGTCGACGCACGAGTTACAACAAGGCGGGATCGGGAAGAAGAAGAAGAAGAAGTCGAGGAAGGCGAGAAGGAAGAGTAAGAAGCGCGCGGCGGCGCAGAGAATGAGAAAAGGGAGCAACGAGGACGGAAACTCCGAGAACGAGAATAAAGAAGGCGACGAGGAGGACGACAACGACGACGAGAGTAAGGGTAGCGACGATAGCGATAATAGCGCGGTCGACGTCGACACCGACGGCGACAACGATGAAGATGAAGATGATGATGATGATACCTCTGCGAGCGATTCCGAGGGTACGGACGAAGAAAAAGAGCGGGAAGAAGAAGAAAAAGCCGTGAACTGGAAACTGTTGCAAATGCGATTGGAGAATTTATGTCCGAAAAAGTTATCCATCACAAAGAGCGGTAAAGATAGCAACGGAAACAGCATCAACGAGAGCGATCGAGCGGAACGACGATCGGGTTCGGGAGTCGGAGGGACGCTTCAGAAAGGAGGAAGACACGCGAGAAAATCGAGCTCGAGATTGGACGAAATAATTAACGCGAACAACAAAAACGGAGGCAGGAGTCACCTAGAAGATATAAACAGAGCAGACGATAACGGTAACAATAACGAGGACGATGCGTACAGAAGACGGCGAGGAAGCAATAGTAATCGATTGAACCAGCAACAATCCTACTCGGATTTTCACGACTATTTCGACGACGACGACGAGTATTATAAGCCGTCGACGTTCATTTTGAGAGTCGAAGTAGACGATCGAGTCGGTTTGCTGAGAGATTTAACGTTGACTCTCTGGGAGTGCGCGCTGATCGTACAAAGAGCGCACATCTCCACCTCGCCGGCGAACACCGCGGTTGATTTATTCTACGTCATGGATACCAAAGATGAACTACCGAACGAAGATCGCGTGGAGGAGATAGCAGCGGCGTTACGGTCGGTCATTGCGCACGGGCACGAATTGAAAGTAGGTTTACACCAAGTTCCTTTTTACGCGCAGGGCGATTACATCACTCGAGCCGGATGGTTGGACGATTTTAGCATCTCGCAAGTAGAATCGGCGAGCGCGACAGAATATCCTTCTTGCGATGTTTGGGTAGATAACTTAATGAGCGATAGACACACGGTGTTTCAAATGATTTCTAGGGATAGAAAAGGTTTGTTGTACGACGTGTTGAGAGCTTCGAAGGAGTTAAAAGTGCAAATCTATTACGCGAAAGTCGAGATGAAATCCGGCGGTTTGTGCGAGATTGACTTGTTCTGCGAGCGAATGACGAACGATGAAAACACGAGATATTTGTGTCAAAAATATAAACAGAACATAGAACGACCCGTAGCTGTTCAGATTACGAGCAAAGGCATCGATGATTTAGCGACCGAGTTGCGAGTTATTTGTCCCTTAGATTTTACGGGCGTGACGAGACCGAGAGTTTTGTTGGACTGCACGGAAGCGCTGAGAAGATTGCGCGTGATGGTGTTCAAGGCGGACATCGTCATCGATCCAGGATTTAGCGAAGGCGAGCAAGGGCAGCTCCTACAGGAAGATTTTATGATACACAGAATTGATAGCATCGGTAACGAGGAAGGCATGAGCGACGGTGTGAACGCAGGAGGAGTATCAAACGCAGGGATGATGATGCCCAACGGAGGAGGCTCGTCGCAACAACTTTTGAATACGTTGACGACGGCAACGTCGCAAACGTCGCTTCGCAAGTCCGGAAGTAGTAAGAGCGTACATAGAACGTTAGCGAGAGAAGTTCATCGATTCATATTGACGGACGAACGAGGGATGCCAATCAGTAACGTCCGCGATCGCAAAAACGTCTGCGACGCGGTTTTGAAAACTTTGCTCGGATTGAGAGGTGCCAACGAATATTTCCCGGGAATGTCCGAAATCTCCGAAGGGAGCGATTTTTACGCGTCTCAGGACGAATACGACGACAGCGATAACGACGACGACGACGAAAACATCGACGTCGGTCACTACGGCATCGGTCGTATCGGTGGCGTGAGACGAGCAAATTCATTCCGGAGAAAGAAAAGTAGCGGTAACAACAAGAACAGAGAAGGAGGAGGAGGAGGATACATCAGCTCGGCGATTGGATTCGCCAAACGACTTTTCTTTTTCTCATAGTAAAAGCGTGTAGGAGTAACGGTTCTAATTTTAATCTCAAAAATAGCGTAAAACCCCGCGTTGTGGTGTAAAACACGCGCGAATCGTGTGTGAATCAAAAAGCATCGCGAATCATCGTTTATGTGGTATCTAAGAAGCGAATAAATATAAACAACAAAGAATCCATTCTCTCTCTATACATATCTCTCTCTACAAACGCGCTCTCTCTCTAATAATAACAAATCGAATACAACGGCTTAATCCCAACTTCCTCCTCGAACTGATCTAAGATTTCATCAATCTCGCACTCCCAATCTTCGCACTTTTCAATCATCTCGCACAGCTTCAAAGCCATCGGCGCCGCGTTCACCGCGTCTTCGTGACTATCTCTCACGTCCAAGTTAATCACCAAACACGGAACGCCCTTCGCGTTCTTCTCGCGCATATCCGCCAAAACTAAATCAAACACCCTCTCTTCAAAACACAAAACCACGTCGAACTCTCTCTCGTCGCTGTTATCTTGCCACCGCTCTGGTTTTGGTTTCACTCGCGTGTTCCGTTCCAGCATCCCTAACAACCCTTTCGCGCGATACAAACTTTCGTTTTGCGTCTTCAAATCGTTCAGAATTTCCTCGTACGTCGCTTTCCCAAACTCGTACACGTTCGGGTCATCTTTCGAAGCGCCGGGTATTTTCACCGACGACCCGGCGCCAAAGGACGAAACGTTTAATCCTTTCTCGAGCAACGCGCAGTGCGCCGCCATGGAGCGGTTCATGTTTGCCGCGCACACCATCGCGTACGACTTCTTGTCCTCCTCCGCCATATTATTTTCTGTTACACAGAAGTTCGACTTTTGATTTGATTTCTATGTTATATAAAATATGTGTGCGTGTGTCTCTTCGTTCCTCTCTCTCTCTCTCTTTATCTCTCTTTATCTCTCATAGACGTATGTACGTGTATCCGTTCGTGAGAGAGAGAGAAACGGCAGAGTTCTCCTCCTCTTCTTGGAGTGACGACTTAGAGTCCCCTAGACGAGAGGGAGAGAAGACCCCTAAACCCTAAAGTTTGACACCCTAAACTACTTTTTCTCTCTTCCGAGAAATCTCTCTCTCTCTCCTCTCAAAACTTCAACGCTCTCGCGAGAGGAACAGAAGAAGAATACGAGAACACGAATAAAAGAGGCAGAGAGAGAGAGAGAGTTTCTTTTGTGCGCGTGAATCTGGTTGTGTAGTGAGTCAGAGAGAGAGAGAGAGTTTGACGTAAGGAGAGAAAATCTCATCGTCACGCACACAGTTAAAAGTTTTGTGTTTTTGGAGATCTCGCGCGCTTTCGTTAAAAGAGAGAGAGAAAAAAAAAGGCAGAGACCACTACCTACCAGAGATACGCACGCGCACTAGATAAAGATGGACAGTCAATTCGCGTTCGTCGGTTCAAACTTTGTCGTGGTCGTCGCGGATACCACGTCCGTGCAACAAATCATCGTCCAAAAATCAGACGAGGACAAAATCTTGCAACTCGACTCTCGAAAACTGCTCGCGCTTTCGGGACCGAAAGGAGACGTGTCGAATTTCGGAGAATTCGTGAAGTGTAACTTGAACTTGTACCGATTGAAGAACGGACGAGCGCTGTCGACGAGCGCGGCGGCGCATTGGACGAGGAACGAGTTAGCGAAAGCTCTGAGATCGGGACCGTATCAAGTGAACGGGTTGTTCGCCGGGTACGACGACCAGAACGGGCCGGAGCTGTATTTTTTGGATTATTTAGCGACGATGCATAAGGTGAATTCGAGCGGGCACGGGTACGGAGGGATGTTTTCGCTGTCGCTGTTCGATAAGCACTGGGTGCCGAACATGTCTAAAGAGCAAAGTTTAGAGTTGGTGAGGAAGTGCGTGGCGGAGATTCAGGAGAGATTGGTCGTCGCGCCGGAGAAATTTTTGATTAAGATTGTTAGCGAGAAAGGGGTGGAGCAAATGACCATGGTCACGGCGACTGGGGAGATTGTTGGCCCGTCGTCGTCCTCCTCGGGAGGAGGAGGAGGAGGCGATGTAGAAATGAAGGCGTAAGTAACACGTACGGTACCGCACTATATTTTTTTAATATTCCATTAAACTTCATCATCTTTGTGAGCTTTTGAAATTTTTTTAAAACACGGCGACTAAATACGAATACGTGTTCGCTAAGACTAATCCTACGCTGACCGCGGCGAGCGCGAGGAGACCAAAGTCTCCACCCCACGTCATCGGCGTCGATCGATCGCGCTCTTTCCATATCGGCGCGTCCAATCCAAACGGAGGCGAGGCTTTCACGATGCCGTTATTGCTTGGCGGGTCTTTCGCTTTCCGCTCGTCTTCATCCGTGACGACGTTTTTGTAGGCATCTAAATCGACTAATCCAGTCAAACAATGCCCAGTTCTCGTCGCGCGAACCATCATTGCCGGCGCTAGCAAATACAGCAGAGGAACGATGAAACCACCGCTAAATTTGACGACGCCGTAAAACAACTCTGGTCCGTGACACGCGACGATGACGGAGGGCGCGACTGCCGCGACGACGATGAAAAATTGACCGTAGTATTCGCACTCGTTCTTCGTCGGTATGGAGTGATGATCGGAACCCGCGCCGGTGGCGGGTGCAAACGGGTTGCTGGTGACTAACTTGGAAAAAAGCGCTAAAGACTTCTTCCTGAACGCTTTTCGCGAACGTCGAGCAAACACGCCACAGCCGTAGCCGAAATCGTACGAGATGGCTTGAAACGCCGAGGCCAGCGAGAGATACGAACCGATAATGGTGGTCACCACCGCCGATCCCGCGAACAACCAGACGAAAACTTCAACAATGGTACCTCCAGATTCCAACAACGCTTGCACGGGATCGATTGGCGCAGATTTGCTCGCGTCGTCGCCTTCGTGTCGGTGATGGTGGAAGACGCGACGAATTTTGATCTTCCAGAGTAAATTTCTCCGGCGCCGATGGATTCCATCGTCGAGCAAACTTTCTTCCTCCTTCTCCAGCGCTGCCGTACTCGTCGCCGATGACGACGATGACGTCGCATCCATCTCGTTGATGTAGTTTTCTCCATTTAAGTTTGCAAACGTATCGTCGATGTCGCTCTCCAACGCCGAGTTCCACTCCTCTCCGCCTTTCTCGACAAACTCGTCGAGTTTACTCTTATCGCTGATTAAAGCCTGCTCGAACGCCAACATCTCTTTCGCGTTTTTATTACTGAGCGCTTCCTTTGGATCGCTCATGAGCGCTTTCACCGTGTGTTCGACTAATTGCGGCGTTTCTTCCTTGACGATGGATTCCGGTTTTGGCGTCTCGCCTTCAAAAACCGTCGCCAGGGCTGTCAACGCATTATTCGTCTCTTTTTCAGTCACCAACGGCGCAGTTTTAGACTCTTCGCTTTGCGATGTCATCGCGGTGCTACTGTCGCCGCCATCACTCGGAGAAGTCGAGGACGATGAAGATATTTCGTCCAAACCTGGAGTGCTTTTCTCCACGTCTTCTTCGATGACCACGACGTTTTCGTCGTTTTCATCTTTTTCGACGATGATATCTTTCGGCGAAACAGTTTCTTCTTCTCCTGAAGACGAAGTGATGATTTCTTCGCCGCTATCGATGCTACCAACGCTATTGTTTTCATCTGCGAGTATACCGTCATTGCCTTCATCGTCCAACGTCGTCGTGGTTCTCGTTGAAGACGTGTCCGCCGAAGCCGCGATATCTTGCGCTACGCCTATAATCTCTCGCACTTCTTCTCGAACAATCTCGTCGTTCCCGTCTGAACCTCTCTTCTCCTCTTCTCGGGCCATCTCGCGAATTTTGTTGTACTCTTCCGGCGTTAACGCGCTCGTTTTCGTCGTTGTCACCGTGGTTGTCGTCGTCGTCGTCTTCTCCTTGTTGAATTCATCTTCAACATCGCTCGGCGATAAGGACGGCGAGCTGATGAGATCGAAATCATCCCCATTCCCCGTTCTTCCTATGTTTCCGCTATATTCTCCTCCTGTTCTATCCATATTTCTATTTCTATCGACTATGGCAGCTGCGATGTTGTTCGTAGCAGCAGCAGCAGCAGAAACGGCATCAATCGGTGACACGTCAACCACCGGCGATATGACGTTTGCCGCCGACGGCGTAATCCGCAAAAACGTCGCCGCAAAGTTCCACAACAGCGTCATCACTAAAGGTATCGCGCTCCCAAATATCACCGCTAATCGGCATCTCTTCTTCTCGTGGTGCAACTTCGTGCACACCACGGGCACCACGAAGTGAAAACTTAACGTTTGAAAAATCGCCGGCACCGATTTCAACACTTTCGACCAGTCTTTTTTCGCAATCGTCTCCGCGACGACGCCTTTACTCGATTGAAATATCCTCTCCTCCGCAATCGTCAACAACCCCACAAACGCTAAAACCATAACACTCGTCGCCACGCTGTTCACATTCTCTGCAATTTTACCCCCGTCTACAAACGCCGGAATCGCCAACAAAACGCCGATGAACCACACCGCCGCGCAGTACGCCCATCCGGCGAGCATGTTCAAACCACCCTCTTTCCCTAACGTCGACGCGACGAGAATGTAACCTCCTTTAGATAAAGAAGAACACAGCGCCGCGTTCACAGCCAACACGTACGAAAACCCAACCATTTTCGCCCACTTCTTCCCGAGCGTCTGTTCCGCCACCACGTGCAAAGGCACGTCTTTCCTCTTCATCTTCCGACTGGTCGCCTCGACCGATTCGACGATGCACAAAGCGCTGAAGCATAAAAAAACCCACACGATGGTCATCGCCGCCGAGGATGGGATCACCCCAGCCGGTGCCGTCGCGCGCGGGATGGCGAGGCAGCCGGAGCCGACCGCCGTTCCCGCGAGAATGGCGACGGATGCCGCGAAGTGCTTGAAGGCATCCGCCGGATTTTCTTCGTCTTGTTCTTCCCCAGAAGAAGCGCGCGACGATGGTTTGGAGACCGTAGCGACGTCGGAGGACGATATCGAGGCGATTTCGATGTCGCCAAGAGCACCGTCTGTGTCTGCGATGATGTCAGGTGGAGGAGGTTCTTTCATCTCAATCTTTCTTTTCCCCCAAGCGCGAATGTTAACTTTTGTGAGGATTTTGGATGAAAAATACGCGAGCGAGCGAATGTATGCGTGTATGGATGTATCTCTCTCTTTTACGATGTGTTTATCTTATTACAGCGAGATTGAAGTGTATTTACGTTTGTGTGCGTGTGTGTGTGTGTGTTTCATGGTATGAGTAGAACGCCATGTTCGTATCGCCAACCACTTGGTAACGGACAGTCGTTGTCGAGGAGGTATTGTAAACATTCGGAGCGATTGAACACGTGCGCGTATCGTACAGCGCAACTACCCCACGGCGCTTTGGCGGTTTCGCGCAAGAACTTTAAACAGTCCAAGTGGCCTTCCGTGGCCGCAAACGAACACGCATCTTGGTTGAATTTATTGTATTTACGTTCAACAAGGTATTCGAGTATATGGAGATGACCCTTTTGAGCTGCCCATGCTGCAGTATATGAATTCCAAGGCGCTTTGACTTCTTCGTGCAAGTATTTGAGGCACTCGAGATGACCGTATTCGGCAGCATCTGCACACGCACCCTCACCCACACCCACAGGACACCCATTTGCAACGCAATACTTTACCATTTCCAGATTACCTTGTGATGCGGCTTTTCTCATCGTCAAAACATCCCACTCGCACTTTTTCTCCTCTCGCGCCCACTTGAGCAACTCGAGTTTATTCGTTCCAGCAACTCGATAGCAGAACAGTGGAAACGATCGATTCTCCCACGCAAACTCCAACGTAGATATCGACGACATCTCTACAACTTCAAACCTCTTTTTCAACTCACTCTTACGAGACGATCTCTTAATCAACGCTCTCGTTTCGCTATTCACTCCAAACAAAAACTTCACGTCGGTTCCATTCAATCTCGGCAAAATGTGTTTGAAACAAATATCGTCGTTGTTCACAATCACGTCCCACAAGTCTCTCTGACCGAGCTTTCTCTTCTTCCATCGCGTCAACATCCTTCCGCGCGCTCTTGTTTTACGCCGTCGCCGAAACTCTTTTTGTCGTAAATCTCTCTCTCCGTGTCGCAGGAGCGCGCGTTCAAAAGTGACGACCCCCGTTTTCGTTTGACGTGACTCACTCGTATTTTTTTTTCAGATCTGATCTGATGTACCACGCGATACAAAAATTCTAACATCGCGCGAACGCGCACGCGGACGCGCCAAAATGACCACACCATCTCTCCTCGACGACAACGCGACCGCGCACGACGCGATCGCGTGCGCCCATTTCGTCGCTTCTTTGCCCGACGATGACGACGATGATGCTCGTCGTCAAAACGCTAAACTCGCTGAATTTTTTTTTCGCGAGATCGAAGAAAAGGCGTTTCGTCTGTTTTTGAAGAGAGGAGACGCGGAGGCGCGAGACGCGAACGGATTGACGCCGATGCAGCTTTACGCGTTGCTTGGGATGAATGGGAACGAAAAGTTCGAGAAGTATTTCGTCGAGCGAGTGTTTTTGCACCCGATCGAGGCGGTCTTAGCGTCGAGTAGAGAGGAGAAGAGGGTGCAAATAGAAAAGTTTAAGAGAAACCTATTTTGTCACAGAGATGAGGGCGATGACAAAAACAACCGGGCAAAAGGAGAGAACATGCTCTTGATGCAAGTTCACGCGTGCAACATGAACGATTTGGCGTGTTTGAAACGCATAATCCATCTCGAAAACGAAATGATTCAGCTCGCGGCTCATCCCACTTGTCCGTTTCCAATGCGGGAATATACGTTGTCGTCACTTCAATTCAACGCTCCGCTCTTGGCCGCGGCGTTGCGACATCCGCACGATGCGTCGTATCGACTCGTTGAATTCATACTGAAAAGGTACGTAGAGTTTGATGGCACCGGTTTGAGTGAACCGTTGGATTCTTTCGGAAGGAACGCGTTACATCTGTGCGCTCAATACGACTCCCCTAAAACGATGAGACTAGTCATGAACCATCTATCGTCGCGATATGCGCACAAACTGAACGATATCATCAACTGCCGAGACGCGTTTTCGGATGATTACGACGGCAACCGCACGCCATTGATGACGGCGTGCAGCTTTTCTCCAGACTGCGCTTTGCTTTTGATTGAAAAATTCGGCGCGGACGCTTCGACTATGAGATCCAAAGCAGGTTGGTCCGCATTGTTTTACGCCATCGAACAGCAGTTCCGCGATTACGACATCGACAGCGATGATGACGTCGCAAAACAAAATCGCCTTATTCGTTTACTCATGAAAAATAGAGACATGTATCGACAGCAAAATCCAACGACAAAAACCGACCCCGGCGTGGAAGAAAACGCGATGAAAAAAAATATCCTCCATCTTGCGGCAATCAACGCGAGATCGACGCGTCCGCTGGAAATTCTCCTCAAATCGAAATCTATCGTCCAATCCTTCCTCTCGCACCCGGACGCGAACGGGAAAACGCCTTTGCACGACGCTATGTTTCGAAGTTGCATAAACCAAGCTCTCTATCTTGTAGACGCCATCGAGAATGAAAAAGAAAGCCAACGAAAGTCGAATACTGGCGGCACAAACATCGACGACGCCATTCTCGCCGAGGAATTACAAGACTGTTTCGGTAAATCTCAATACAGCGGTATCGTGTGCTCGCGAAAGTTATTTCGAAACTTCCCGAACGACTTTGACCCCCGCAATTCTGAAAATCCAACGCTTGCGG
>Ga0255769_10006437_pt1 | contig 10662 bp, 8 predicted proteins | sample 041ome_9_FD_179637 | JGI IMG/M metagenome (GOLD analysis project Ga0255769, IMG submission 179637) | Coastal salt marsh microbial communities from the Groves Creek Marsh, Skidaway Island, Georgia - 041413US metaG (version 2) | ecosystem: Environmental > Aquatic > Marine > Intertidal zone > Salt... | reverse complement strand
GGTCTTGCCTTGCCGCAGGTCTGACTCGGTCAGGGTCTTCCAGGGCTTATCCCACGTGAGAAATTCATTTGCCTGTTGTGGCCAAAAGGTTTCCGGTTGATTGATTGAGGCGGCGTACATTTGAGCATAGCGCTCACTGTCAATAAACGCATGTTGCCGAGTGACCTCAGGTACCGGGTAGACCTTAGATTCTGACATTGGTTAGTTGCTCCTGTTCTTGCGCGCGGTTTGGTAGCGGCTGAGAAGTTCACGAGTCGACGGATCCAGGTTCGGCTCTGCGCCCTGATCGATCGCGGTAAAAATAGATTGGCTGAGCTTTTTGCCAAGCTCAACGCCCCATTGATCAAAGGGGTTAATCTGCCATATTTGTGCCTGACAAAAAACCTTATGTTCATATAAAGCGATGAGAGCGCCCAATGTTTCCGGGGTTAGTTGATGCAGAATAATAGTATTCGAAGGCCGGTTACCCGGCAGGGTTCGAGGCGCTTTTTCTAGGTCAGAGCCCTCAATGTTGAGCTGCTCAGCGCCCATGCCCTGTAACAACGCCTGGCTCTGGCTCAGGCAATTTGCCACCAGCCAGTCATGGTGAAGGTGGCGATCATGATGGGGTATTAGTGGCAGAATAAAGTCCAAACTGGTGAAGTGCGTGCCCTGATGCAATAGCTGGTGGAAGGCATGTTGACCATTGGTCCCCTCTCCGCCCCAAATTGTCGGGCCCGTCTGGATGGTGACCGGGTCTCCTTGGATGGATATGGATTTGCCGTTGGACTCCATATCAAGTTGCTGGAGATGCGCTGGTAAGAGTCGCAACGAATGATCGTAGGGCAGAATAGCGTGTGAACCGACGTCCATAAAGTTACGGTAAAATACGCCCAGTGCTGCGAGCATCATAGGCATATTGTGTGGCCAGTGACTGGTTCGAAAATGGTTATCCATGGCCTCGGCACCCTTTAACAAGGATTCGAAGTGGTGAAATCCGAATTTGATCGCGATGGGCAGGCTGACAGCGGACCAAAGGCTGTAACGGCCGCCAACCCAATCCCACATGGGTAGAATATTCTCATCAGCAATGCCGAACGCGCGTGCAGCCGGCACATTACTGGTTACCGCCACAGCGTGCCGATGTAACTGGGTCGCTGGAATGGTTTGACGCAACCAACGTTGAGCCGACTCAGCATTGACCTTGGTTTCGATGGTTGAGAAGGATTTAGAGACGATGATGACCAGGGTTCGATTCGGGTCTAGCCTCGCCAAGACTTGGTCGATATGTTGCCCATCAACATTAGCAACATAATCGCAATGGATCTGGCCATCACTATAGGGTGAGAGAGCTTCCTCCACCATGCGCGGTCCAAGGTACGACCCACCAATACCGAGATGTAAAACATGGGTGATGGTTTTACCGCTGGCACCCAGCCAATTGCCGCTACGCACTGCTTCGCTGATGCGCTGAACCTGAGCCAGAGACGCTTGTACAGCAGCATATTGATCTGCCAGCATTGGGTTCGCGGGTGCGGTGCTGGCCCTGAGTAACGAATGGAGCGCGGCGCGGTTTTCAGTAGGGTTGATTCTCTCGCCCGTAAACATAGCCTCAATGCCGGCGCCGAGCTGAATCTCGTCGACTAATTGCTGAAAGAGTCCCAGGGTTTCGTCGTTAATCAGATTTTTTGAGTAGTCGAGGGTCAAACCTGCGGCCTGCAAGCTATAGCGGGTTGCGCGGGATGGGTCGGCTTCAAACATCGATAACATAGAGGTGTGGCGCATTCGCCGAGCCTGGTCAGCGAGGGCTTGCCAGCAGCCGGGAAGAACGTAAGCCATATCTGTTATACCATTAGAGGAGTCGGGTTGTAGTAGTGTCGAGCGCGTTTGACCTTACTCAGGTAAGCGACAAGGGCCTCGTAGTCGGCATCACTATTGACCAGGTCAATTTCAGCAGCGTTGACGATGAGCAAAGGTGCAGCATCGTAATAATGAAAAAAATTGGTATAAGCATCGACCAGTTGAGCAAGATAGGCCTTTTCAATGTACTGTTCAGCAGCAATACCTCGCTGTTGAATTCGATCCATCAGCACGGGCACCGGAGCCTGCAGATAAATCACCAGGTCCGGCGTCGGCGCATCGATTGCGAGGTGGTTGTAGACGTTGTTGTAGAGCGCCAATTCGTCATGGTCGAGATTGATTTCGGCAAACAGTCGGTCTTTTTCTAATAAGAAATCTGCGATTCTGACCGGCTCAAACATATCACCTTGGCGCATCTCCTGAATCTGCCGACTACGTTCAAACAGGAAAAATAGCTGAGTGGGTAGCGCTGCCTGACGCCTGTTCTGATAGAAACGATCAAGAAAGGGGTTGGTCTCAGGCTTCTCGAGCACCGTTTCATAGTTAAAAGTGGTGGCCAGGCGCTTGGTGAAGGTTGTCTTGCCGACGCCGATAGGACCTTCGACAGCAATATAGTGGGGAAAGTCAGGGTGGTTTGTATCGAACTGCAAGCCTTTCTCCCGATTATGCGTCAACGAGTTGAGCAGATTGTACAATCTTTTTAGGCGTTTGAGGCTTGATTCGCCGGTTTTCTCCGCCGTCGTCGCGGGCGATTAGTTGGCGTCTGCGGCTTTTCCAGCAGATCGCCACGATCTCTTTCTTCGGTCTCCTGAAATTTTGTCCACCAGGCGCCAAGTCCATCGAGTTCCTCGCCTGACTCTTCCCGTAATAACAGGAAATCATAGGCGGCGCGAAAGCGCTTATGCTGCAAAAGAGTCTCCGGTTTTTTGCCCACTTTAATGGGCAAACGATTTTGCAGGCTCCAGATATCCCGCATGGGGCCGGAAAAGCGTTTGGGAATAGAGGTCACCAGCAATTGCCTCAATACCACTTGATTCGCACCCTCAAAGCTGGCGACATAACTGTTCTCGCCATCTGCCTCAAGGCGATCCCGCTGTGTGAGATAGGGCTGCCAGAGCAGCGCAGCGAAGATAAATGCGGGAGTGACAGGCATATCCTGGGCAATTCGTCGATCGGTGCTGGCCAGCGCCAGGCGAATTAACTCGGCGCAGTGCGCGTTATCAAGCAAACGGTTTGTTTCAGGAAATAACCAGCCGAATAGATCGTACTCACGTAGGACCTTGAAGGATTGTTCACCATGCCCGGTCATGAAAAGCTTGAGCACTTCCTCGAATAAGCGAGCCGGCGGTATATCCCTTAAAAGCAGACCCAAGCGGTGAAGAGGCTCGGCTGTGCTCGCGTCTATCTCGAACCCGAGTTTAGCCTTGAATCTAACGGCTCTGAGCATTCGCACAGGGTCTTCTCGATAGCGGCTATCAGGCTCACCGATCAGGCGAATCTGGCGATTGCCAAGATCTTCAAGACCGTTGACCTCGTCGAGGATGGTGTCCTGCTCAGGGTCGTAATAGAGCGCATTCATGGTGAAATCGCGGCGCTCAGCATCCTCATGGAAGCTGCCATAGATATTGTCAGATAGGATCATGCCGCCATCAGAGAAATTCTGCTCTGTCTCCAGTGCACTATGGGGTGCTCTGAAAGTAGCGACCTCGATGATTTCTCGTCCAAACCTGACATGGACAATCTTGAAACGCCGGCCAATCAACCTCGAATTGCGAAATAAGTCGTGAACCTCCTCCGGACTGGCGTCGGTGGCGACATCAAAGTCTTTGGGATGACTGCCCAGTAGCAGATCACGGACACAACCACCCACCAGATACGCTTGGTAACCAGCGCTGGTCAGTCGTTTCACTACCTTCAAGGCATTGACGTTGATGTGGTCAGGCGACAAGTCTATGGGCGTTTCAGTCATTCTCATGAGCTATTTTAAAAGATGGCGACGTCCATCGGGGCAGGTCGCAGTAGTCGCTCATAGTAGCAGAGAGTGTGGCGGGAGAGTATGCAGAAAAGGGATTTGGTGCAGCGAAAAAAGCAGGGGACAAATCCATGCCCCCGGTTGCAATGGCAAGTTAGTGATTTTTATTATTCTTCGCAGTTGTTATTTTTTTTATCACGTTATTATTTTTAGTGTATCGAAGCCCGTTTGCTATTGTTGTTACATCGACACGTTAGCTTCACAGCTAGGGTAACGTTCAGCAGGAATTGTGCCAGCAACATGATCTTAAGAATAACAAAGCTTTATCGTTTTGGGTGCGCGAAAAGCGGGTCGAATAGTTACACTAGCGTGCGCGAGTGTGAACTTAAGTATCACAATGGGTGGCTTTATCGGCCGCTCCATAAGTCGCCTGAGCACCGCAGGGCGGCCGACGAGCAGAGCCTAAACGGGTCAGATTTTTCGAGAGCGCTCGCGCGGCATGCTGAACTTTTGGCGTCTTTGCCATAATGCTTTGCGGCTGATGCCGAGTTTCTGGGCCAACTCTGTTTCCGTCATGTGACCTTGATGATCTGTGACGAAGCGAGTGAAATACTCAGCCAGAGAAGCATTATCCATTGAATCGTGGTTCCCTCGATGACGGCTGTCCGCAGAGCGGTGGTGGGTCTCAATTTCGATGGCCAGTGATTCTGCATCAATCAGTATCCCCTCACACATCGTCACGCTACGTTCGATGGCATTCTTTAATTCACGAATATTACCCGGCCAAGAATAGGTTTGAATCAATGCCAACGCGTCTTGCGAAAACCGCAAGCACGACTTACCAAGTTTTCGGCTGTTCACTTGGAGAAAGTGCTCGGCCAGACTCTTCAGATCACTCGGTCTCTCGCGTAAGGGTGGCAGGTTAAGTTTGATGACATTCAAACGATAATAGAGGTCTTCACGAAACTGCCCGCTCTTTGTCAACCTTTCCAGGTTGCGGTGAGTTGCAGCGATCAGTCGAACATCCACCTTGCGGGTTTCAATGGACCCGACTTTGCGAATTTCGCCTTCCTGCAGAACCCGCAGCAACCGGGCTTGGGCCTCCAGGGGCAGCTCGCCGATTTCGTCGAGAAACAAGGTGCCTCCATTCGCAGCTTCAACAAGCCCGATTCGACTATTAATGGCACCAGTAAAAGCCCCCTTTTCGTGACCGAATAGCTCCGACTCGATCAGCGTCTCAGGAATCGCGGCACAGTTGAGCGAAACCATGCGTCGGTGACTACGGGGACTGGCCCCGTGGATAGCGCGAGCCACGAGTTCCTTGCCCGTGCCAGACTCGCCTGTAATTAATACGCTTGACTGGGTTGGCGAGACTTTGCAGATACGATCAAAGAGTTGGCGCATGGCATCACAGTCACCCAGCATTTCTGGAAATAGCGGGGGTGGGTTTTCCGTCGGCCCGATCAGCGTGACGACGGATCTCAGGAGTTCCTCGTGGTCGCAGGGTTTGGCAATATAGTCAGCTGCGCCAAGCTTCATGGTTTGCACGGCAGAGCTGATGGTGGCATTGCTGGCCATAACCAATACTGGGACGCTATTGGCGAGTCTGATGATATCGGTACCCGCTGATCCGGGCAGGCGTAAATCAGTGATGATTAGCGCGAAAGTCTCCAGATCTTTCTGCAAGGCCTCGGCTAAAGATCCAGCTTCTACCACTTTGTATAATTTTTTTTCGAGAAACTGCTTTAAGGATGTACGTAGGACCAGGTCATTTTCGACGATAAGAATATTTCTTCTGCTCATATAACACACTGCAGAACCTGACATCTGTATAGGTACTAAACAATGATGACTCATCGAAGTCAAATTTATTTCGTGGCTGACGTTCTGTAGAGGATGCGCTGCGAGCCGGGTGCCTCGAAAGCGTTCGCTAATATTGGTCTGGTGGCGCTGCAAGTTCTCGTTTTTTTGGCACCCGCTCCATCGACCATGCAGCGGTCGCAGCGCCCAGAAGTGTCTCCAGGTCGTCAACCTCGGGATGTAGCGGTTGGCAGAGCACCTTCAAGGCTTGCCTGATACAGGCGGTTGGTGCTTCCATTGATGTTGCTGCTGCGCCGGTGGATTTGCTGAGTTTGAGGCCATGTTGGTCAACCATTAACGGGATGTGCGCGTAGCTAACCTTGGGGCGATGCAAGAGCTGCGCTAAAACAATTTGTTTGGGTGTTGAGTCAAGCAGGTCGCTACCACGAACCACATGACTGATTTGCTGAAACGCATCGTCTACTGTGACTGCCAGTTGATAGGCAAACCAGCCATCCCTGCGTTTAATGATGAAGTCTCCGATTTCGGTGGGTAGTTGCCAGGCCTGTGGCCCTTGAATCGGGTCGGCTAAATTGATCGTAGTTGAAGGGATGCGCAGGCGAATCGCATAGGGTGTCAGAGTGGTCTCGAATCGCCGAGACTGGCAGGTGCCTGGATAAATCGGCGGCAGGTCACGTCGGCTGCAGGTGCAAGGATAGGCAAGACTTCGAGTTTTCAGATCCTCCAACGTCGCCTGGTAGGCATCAAGTCGCTGGCTTTGAAACAAGGGTGCGCCATCCCAGTGCAGCCCTAAAGCCGCCAGTTGTCTCATGATCTGATCGGGAGCCTTCGGGTCCTCGCGCGGCGGATCTATATCTTCAATTCGAAGCAGCCATCGGCCGTTGTGGTGGCGCGCGTCTAACCAGCTAGCCAGCGCAACAACGACCGATCCAAAGTGCAGTGGTCCAGTCGGCGAAGGCGCAAACCGGCCTATGTAGTGCTGACCCTCAGCCATGCTTCACAGGCAGGCGCAGTCTAGCCGTGAATTTGACGTTCCTTGATTTCATCGAGTGTCTTGCAGTCGATACATTGAGTCGCGGTTGGCCTGGCTTCCAGTCGCTGGATGCCGATTTCTATACCGCAGGATTCGCAGTAGCCGTAGTCGTCCTGATCGATCAGGTCGATAGTAGCATCAATCTTTCTGATCAGTTTGCGTTCCCGATCGCGGGTCCGTAACTCAAGGCTGAACTCCTCTTCCTGGGTCGCTCTATCTGCTGGATCCGGATCGTTGGCAGCAACATCTTTCATATGGTTAACAGTGCGATCAACTTCCTCCATCAACTGCAATTTCCAGTCGAGCAGAATCTGCTTGAAATGTTCCCGCTGTACCGCGTTCATATACTCTTCATCTTTTTTGCGAGTATAGGGTTTGAAATCTGCAGGCTGGGCATCTATTCGACGGCTGCCGGGTTTTTTCTTGTTAGCCTTGGCTGGTGTCTTAGCCGCTATTTTTTGCTTGACGGCTGGTTTTTCATTGGAGTCAGAGACGGTCTTGGCCACGTTTGGTTCTCGTTGGGCTGCCTTTGGAGAGCCTTTAGATGATGTTTTTGTCGGAATGTCTGCTGGCGATTCTTGCGCCACATTTAGTTTTTCGACCGCTTTCAGTTTGGCGCTAGCTTTGGCAGGTTTGGTTGCCTTGGCGTTAGGCTTTGTCACCACAGCGGTCACGGGCGCCTTTTTTACGGGTTTGGAGGCCAAGGGTTTTTGGTTGCTAGCCTTGGTTTTGGCCGAAATCGGCGTCGTCTTTACAACCTTGGCGGCGACAGTTTTCTTTTCCTGCGCCGACACTTTGACAGAGGTTTTCGCAGATGTTTTTGCAGATGTTTTTGCAGATGTTTTTGCAGATGTTTTTGCCACAGGTTGCTTGCTTATTGCGGTCGCAGTTGCCTTGGGTTTCTTGGTCGGATTAGTCGCGACTTTGGCCGCTGGTTTCTTGCCAACCGGCGCTTTCTTTACCGGTTTAGCAGCCGGTTTAGCAGCCGGTTTAGCAGGGGGTTTAGCAGCCGGTTTAGTGGCAGCCTTAGCGGCAGCAGGGCTTTTAGCTGGTGATTTTTTAGTCAGCTTCGAAGCGCTGGCCTGGGCTTTAGGCTTAGCAACTTTCGCTTTCGTCTCAGGCTTCACAACCTTGGTTTGGGCTGCGGGCTTAGCTTTCGTACTATTTTTAGTTTTGGCTGCCATAGTTCTATCCAGTATGCTATGTCACGTAAAACCTAAACAAAATCGAGCGCGAACGTTACCAGAATGTAGCGGTTTCTCCAATAGCCAATTCGATCATTATGGTTTTGCTTTGATCCAGGTCGATGAAAGCACGATGCTGAAAATAATCGGGATAGTCTCTGACCCGACAGCAAATTTAAGTAATACTCCAGAGTCAATCAAGTACAGGCCGAGAGCTCGGTCCAGGGATGGGTGGTAACGAATGACAGCTGACCAAAGGCCAAAATATGCCCATCGATTGAAGGATATTCAGTCATTCAAGGTGATGAAATTACTGGCCCGAGCAAATCAACTTCAGGCTGCTGGTCATGAGGTGGTTCACATGGAAGTGGGGGAGCCAGACTTTGAGACGCCGCCCTCTATTGTTTCTGCGGGAATCGATGCGTTGCGCGCTGGCAAAACCAAGTACACGCCAGCACAGGGGATCCCTGAGCTTCGCGCTTTGCTGAGTCGCCATTATGCCGACGAACATGGCGTGGACGTCGCGCCCTCAAGAATCTTCATCACGGCCGGTAGTTCCGGCGCTTTGTTGTTAGTTACCGCGTTACTGCTAAATCCTAACGAGGGATTGCTGATGACGGATCCCGGATATCCGTGTAATCGGCATTTTCTCAAGGCTTTCAGCGGTGAGGGTCACTTGGTGCCGGTTTCCGCGGCTGAGAGCTATCAGTTGAGTGCTGAGTCGGTCGCGCGGCATTGGCAAGCCTCTACTCGAGGTGTCTTGTTGGCCTCTCCGGCAAATCCGACGGGCGCGATTATCGACGAGGCTAATCTCAAGTCTGTCGCGGCGAGCGTTCGGCAGCGCGGAGGGCACCTTGTCGTCGATGAAATTTATCATGGCCTGACTTACGGCAGCCATAAGCCTTCGACCATTCTGGCGTTTGATTCTGAAGCCTTCGTGATCAACAGCTTTTCGAAATATTTCGGCATGACCGGCTGGCGCCTGGGTTGGCTGATCGTGCCGGACTCAGCGGTTGCTGAAGTCGAAAAGCTCGCACAAAACCTTTTCATTTGCCCGTCCAGCATTGCTCAGGAAGCTGCGAGAGCGGCATTCAGTGCAGAAGCTCGGGATATTATGGAGCGCCAGCGCGAAGCGTTTCAGCAGCGTCGTGATTTTTTAGTTCCCGCGCTGCGGGAACTCGGCTTTGGAATAGAAAGGATGCCGGAAGGTGCCTTCTATATCTATGCGACGCTACCTAGCGGTCTTGCCGTTGAAAGTGAGGCTTTCTGCGACAACCTGCTGGAGAATCACTATGTTGCCGTGACACCCGGCACCGACTTCGGTTTTTACAGAGCAAATGAGCATGTGCGCTTCAGCTATGCTCAGCGCCTTAACAGGCTTGAGTTGGGCGTTGATCGCATACGTCGAGCCGTTGCGGCCTATGGGTTGGCATGAAGTTTTCACCCCCGCTCGCCTCTGCTCTGCTGATAAAGCGATACAAACGATTTCTCGCCGATATTACGTTGCCAGATGGAACGGTAACCACAATTCATTGCCCCAATACGGGCTCGATGAAAAACTGCGCCATCGCAGGCGATCGAGTCTGGTATTCGACGGCTGCGAATCCGAAGCGCAAATATGCGTATACCTGGGAGCTTAATGAGACTCAAGCGGGACATTTCATCGGTATCAACACCCATCGTGCAAATGCCTTGGTCAAGGCGGCGATCGAGTTGGGGCAGATCAAGGCACTAAAGGGCTATGGGGCGATCGATGCTGAGGTCAAATATGGGCAGGAAAATAGTCGAATCGATCTTTTGCTCAGCAATCACTCGACGCTACCGCCCTGCTATGTAGAGGTGAAGAGTGTGACCTTGTGCGAGCCCCGTGGCGAGCTCAATATTGGCTATTTTCCGGACTCGGTGAGTCGTCGTGGTACCAGGCATTTACGCGAGCTCATGCAAGTCGTCGACCAGGGAGGCCGAGGTGTCTTGATATTCTGCGTACAGCATTCAGCGATCGACTCTGTTCGTCCGGCTCTGCATATTGATCCGACCTATGCGTCAACTTTGGCTTCAGCGGTGCAGTCTGGTGTTGAAGTCTTGGCTTACCGTGCAGCGTTGAGTCCGCTAGATATTTCTCTGGCAGAGCAGCTACCTGTCTCGTTGGAGGAACTGACGTGACCAGGTCAGGGGTCTGGGTCATGATGATTGTAGGGCTCTGTGGCGCTTCAGTCACTGCGATGTTTTTAGGCAGTGCTTCGATCTCGATGGCGCAGGTATTATCGCTGTTTAACCAGCCGTCGAATCCGGATTTTGCACAAACCATCTTGTTGCAAATCAGACTGCCACGGGTCCTATTAAGCGTAATAGTTGGCGCTGGAATCGCTGCTGCCGGTGCGGCGATACAGGGTATTTTTCGAAACCCGCTGGCTGATCCAGCGTTGATTGGCGTATCCAGTGGTGCTGCGCTGTTTGCCGCCGGTTTTATGGTACTGAATCTACAAAATTCGACCTGGGGATTCCTGGGCTTGGCTGGCAGTGCGTTTGTTGGTGGCTTTGTCACTACGCTGCTGGTGCTAAAAGTTGGTCAGCGCAGTGGCACCATGGCAAGCCTGTTGTTGGCTGGGGTCGCTGTCAATGCCATCGCCGCGGCTGGAGTGGGTTTATTGTCCTATCTGTCATCCGACTTGCAGTTAAGGTCTGTCGCCTTCTGGGCGCTCGGCAGTTTCAATGGCGCCGACTGGGCGAGTGTCAGACTGGCATTGCTGATTCCGATTGTCGTGTTGTTGCTGTTTTTCGATAGCCAAAAGCTCAATGCGGTAACCCTCGGC
>Ga0255769_10006429_pt1 | contig 10667 bp, 14 predicted proteins | sample 041ome_9_FD_179637 | JGI IMG/M metagenome (GOLD analysis project Ga0255769, IMG submission 179637) | Coastal salt marsh microbial communities from the Groves Creek Marsh, Skidaway Island, Georgia - 041413US metaG (version 2) | ecosystem: Environmental > Aquatic > Marine > Intertidal zone > Salt... | reverse complement strand
TGCAGGAGCCGTCCATTCAAACGTCCACGAGCGGACGGTGTTGCTTTCCACGGTGTGCGTGAACCCATCGTCCATGACCTGGCCTTGGGATTCGGGCACGGCGACGACCTCACCGTGGGACACGAGGATGCGGTAACCTCCGGCGCGGCCGTTCCACGGGTCATCACCTTCGAGGGAACCGCCGTTGTACAGTTCCATTCCATCGTTGACAACGGTCACCGTGAAGGTGTACGTCTCGCTGGCGTTGTAGGATTGCGGAAGGCCGTCGACCAACACCGTCGTGTCGGGGGAGGCTCCGCCGTGACAGGTACACCCTTGGTCGCCGGCTGAGCCAATGCCGGCTGGAGCAGCCGTGAATTGGGGGGCGGCCAACAAGGCGATGAGGAGCACGCCAAGCAAGGCTGCAACACGGCCGCGCATCAGTAGTCACCTCCGTCGCTGTTGTCACCGGATTTCTTCACGCCGGTGTCGGTCGAGCAATCCGTGCCTTCGGCGGCCACGATGGAAACTTGGCCGATCATCAACGAGTGTTGGTTGCCGCAGTATTCGGCGCAACGAATGGGGTAGGTGCCGGGGTCGTCGGCCACGATGGTCATGTAGGTGCCACCCTCGATGCCGGGGACCAAGTCTTCTTTCACGCCCCACTCGGGCAGCCAGAAGGAATGTTGAACGCCGACATAGTTGGGGTTGGAATCATCATGAGGCTTGGAGTGCATCTCAAAGATGACTTGCTGGTCGCAAGGCAGAATCATGTCCTCGCCGAGTGCAGAGGAAAAGACGTGATTGGCTGGAATGTGCATCCAGGTGTGGAGCAAGGTGCCCTCGGCATCCGTAACGTGCACGGTGGAATAGAGGAAGGGATTGAAAACTTCGTCAAGCTCTTCCAAGCCTGTTAGCTGGTCCAAGACACCGGTTCCGCTGGTTCCGTCCTTGGACCACGAGATGTTCACGGCCTCTGGGTTGGTGCTTGCCACACTGAGGGTGGTGCCCGACCAGGTCACGTCAATCCCGGTGAGGGAAGGGTCATCTTCCCACGTGAGGCTGTCTTGGTACTTGTATTCCCAAAACCATTGTTTTCCAGTAATTTCCATGTTGTGAACGTCTTCATCGTCGGCATCAAAGGTCCAAACGGCAACGTTGGAGGAAAGAGCGAGGACGACCAACCACGCCACGATGAGCGTTGGTAGGACGTAAAAGAACACCTCGAGGGTGGTGTGGTGCCGTTCGACAGGGAAGGAGCCAACTTCGATGTGGTCCAAATGGGTCGTGTCGGGTTCAACGCCGTCCCGGTAGCGAATCATGGCCAGAAACATCCACCCAAAGGTGAAGATACCTACGAGGATGGACCAAAACATGAACTTATCATACAGAACAGAGAACACCGTATCTTCTGCTACCATGTAACCACCCTGTTTCTCCGGCCGTGTAGCCCCCCCTTAAGCGTTGCTTGGTGGGGGTTAGAATCGTGGATTATTTTGAAGACCCCATCGCAGGCCTGTCTTCGTTTTTTTCGCGATTTTTTTGGGATGAAATTGAACGATTCCGATACCATTTCCTGCCTCATTGCTCAGTCAAGGCCATGCTACTTGAACCCCCCGCGGAAAGGGTAATTTGTGAGCGTTAAAACCTCTCATTCGGGCCATTCATCGTGTTTTTTGCAGGTGGTGACCGGGTCGGCGATGGAGAAGGTTCTCGCTGCATGCTTTTCCGCCGCTGCACCAAGCATTGGAGACCTTTTGGAAACGAACCTTGATGGTGTTCAGCTACGAATGAAAAGCGTGGAGAAAGTTCGTTGCAATTTGCGGAGTGGTTGCCGTGCCGATTGACGATGTTGACGCCAATATCCGAGGTCCGTCCAACGCTGAGCACCGCTGGCACAAAGCGGCACAGGCTTTGGCTGAAGTGCGACGGCGAAACCGGGAACTCGATGTTGGTATTCTCGTGGAAGGGCGACGGGACCGACGCGCCCTTGAGCGGTTGGGATTTGTCGGGCCCATGGAATTGCTCCACCGGGGCTGGCCCGTTGATGACGTTGTGCTCAAACTGGTGGAGCGCTACGGGAGGGTGAATGCCACCGACAACGGTCCGAGTTTGGTGGTCCTGATGGATTGGGACCGAACGGGGGGCCGCCTCCAAACAACATGCAGACGAAATCTTGAGTCCTTGGATGTTAAATTCGACGAAAACCTCCGTTCAACGCTGATGGTGTGCTTGAAACCCGAAACACGGGTGGTGGAAGGCTTGTCCGGGTTGGTGAACGTCCTCTTGCCGCTGGTCGACCTGTACGACGAAAGAAGCATCATTCCTGAGGTGGAAGGGAAGGAAACGCATCTTCTTTGACGGTGTTGAGCACAACATGGGTGTACGACCGGGCAACGCCGTCCAAGGTGAAGACCGTTTTTGTGAGGTTGTCCAAGTCCTTTCGGTCTCGCACCCTGGCCAGCACGATGGAATCCCAATCCCCGGTCACATCGTAGACAGCGAACACCCTTGGGTCGGCCGCAATCCGCTGTTGGACATCGATCATACGGCCTTTAACGATGCGAAGGCCCGCCATGATGGTCATGGACCAGCCGAGTTCTTGCGGGTTGAGGACCGGTCGGTACCCGACGATGATGCCTTCGTCTTCCAAGCGGCGGAGCCGATTGGTCACGGTGCCTTGTGCAAGACCGAGCGTCCGGGCAAGATGCCGGTGGCTTGCACGAGCGTCCTCATTCAGCAAGCGGAGAAGGGCGATGTCGGTCTCGTCCAGGTTCATTGGACGGTGAGAGGCAGGGGATGCTCTTCAAGCCTTCATTCCGTCTCGTTGACTTCGAGTTCGGTCTCGGACCGTTGAAACGGGCTGCTGAGCCAAACGTGTTGACGCCAAGCACCGAAGGCCTCGATCTCAATGGACGATTCAAGATGACATTCGGCGTCGTGCGTTGATTTGAAACGAACCAACACATCGACCTTCTCACCGGCCTCAAACGTGCGTATCGGAGGCCGCCCCCGAAACGACCAAGGCGGCTGAACGCTCCATTGCGTTACGGTGAACGGGACCTCGCCGGCCTCAAGGGTCAACGTCATGACCGAACGTTCAATGTCGGTCCATCTGGCTTTCAGAACGGGAACGGTTCGTTCCCGCTTGGACGAGGCCGCAACGATGCTGGCCATCGCCACCAGGGCGACGGCCGTGATCGTGAGTGGCAGCCATTTTTGGGCAGCCGTGAGATGAAGCATCGGCGCAGGAAGACGATCGTGTTTGAGCAGCATCAATTCGATGGTTTCGGACCCTTGCGTCCCACCGAACATGGCGATGGTGTACGACCATCCAGTGGGTTGGTCGGTCAAGTCCACGCCCGCTGCAGCTAGATGGTCCGCTGCGAGCATGGCGGTCATGCTCGTGGTGTTGTTCGCTTTCAAGGAAAACGCCACCTCAGGTCGCAATTCTCGAACGAGGTGGTTGACATGGCGAAGGTGAACGTCACGTGCTCGGTCTTCCGTGAGGACGAGGTACAGGAGAGTTTGATCCGAGAGGTTCACCCTCGGTGTGATGTCCACCTCAAAGGTAACAAATCGGGCGTTGTCCTCTGCAGCGACGATGTTGACGCGCCCCGTCATGTCCACCAAATCGGTGGTGATGCGATGGTGTTCAACCTGATGACCGGTGGTGTTAACGGTTGAACTTGAGAGGTTGAAGTGCTGTTTTCGATACATGGCGTCGTCGTTGGGCCAATCCGAACCGGTGGAATCGCTCCACGACCACCAAACCCAGTCGACCGTTGCGCTCTCTGAAGGTCGGGAAGGGGCCTCCATGTTGGCGGAGAGGAACGTTTCTCGCAACACCTTCGCGTCTTCGCCGGGCACCGGTGCATAGGCGTGAATGCTCCATGTTGAAGCGGCCGACGAAAGCACGGGTGTGAGCATGAGTGCGAGAAGCAAGGTGCTCCACCAACGTCCCTTCATGCAGCTTCCTCCTCGTCCCGCCACGGCAAGCCCAATTTTCGGCGCAAAATGTTCTGTTCGTTGAGGTCCACCATCAAGGTCACGCGAGCGCCAAGCCAGACGGACAGGACCTCTTCGCCGAAGGAAACCTCGGACTTGAAGAGGAAAGCACCGGAGGGGAGGTTGTCCAATCCTGTTGCCTCCTCAAACTCCTCAAGCAGGGGGGCCCATCCGCACAAAAGACGTCGGAAAACATCGTCGGTGATGTCGGTGATGTTGGCGGTGAACATGTCACGAAGCACGTAAACGGCCTCTTGTCGAGAACGCCATGAATCTTTTTTCAGTGTGAAAGCCGGCAGGCCAACATGCGCGACGCGCATCGGATGAAAACTTCCACCGGGCCACACATCGCCCTTGTTGGTTGGCGACGGGGGGTCAAACAAGCGCCGTTTCACCATCGGGGGTGCGATGTTGAGGCGCTTTCCTCGCTGCCATACTGAAAAAATGCTCAAATCCATGCCGTACAGCGTTTCAACGGTGCTTAGCACCGCTTTTTCGGCCTCCACGACCGTGTTCACGGTCACCGGTGGTAGCCGTTTCAACGGCGGAGTCCAGTCCGTTGAGTTGCGAACGGCGCGTCTTGAACGGTAGGCGGCAGCCGTCCCCTCAGGCGATGCATCGGCTCGGTGCCGGAGTTTAGCGACGAAGAACCCCCCCGTGTTGTGGTCTTCATGCCAGAGACGACCGCAACCGAGCAAAGCCTCAGCGATGCGTACTTCGTTTTCCTGCTCACCCAGACCCCGCTGCAATCGGTCAGTCGGCGAGCGATGGTGGTCTGCGAAAAAGGGCAAACCTTCTGCATCGTCTTCGTCGCAAAGCGAGCCGTCTTCGTTCAACAACGGCCATTGATTCAGCCCCTTATGGAGGGTGAGCCCGGGAATTTCAACGGTTTCAACCTCAAGAAATGGGTGGCGTCGAAGCAGTTCAGCGACCACGGCCTCGTTTTCGACCGGGTCCACGCTGCAAGTGGAATAGATCAGTTCGCCACCGGGAACCAGTAAACCAACGCCCCGGCTCGCAATTTCAACCTGCATGGTGAACATCTTCCGTCCTTCTTTGGGCGTCCACTGCCACCAAACATCCCTGTTTTTTCTCGTCGTTGCCGTGCCCGTGCAGGGTACGTCAGCGAGAACGGCGTCGACCCCCGGCGGAGGCAGGCGAGCAAAGTGCCGTCCGTCGTGTTGCGTGACCACCACGTTCGCAAGACCTAGTCTGCTGCGATTGCTCACCAGCATGTTCAACCGGCCTGAGACGGGTTCGTTGGCGATGACCACACCGTCGGGGTGAAGTTTCTCGGCGACTTGTGTGGTCTTTGAACCCGGTGCGGCACACAGGTCGAGAACCAAACGGTTCGCTTCACCATCCAACATCCGAACGGGGAGCATGCTTGCCGCTTCTTGCCGGGTGATGCGGCCCGTTTCGTGGAGCAACGCCATCATTCGTCCAGCATCACCCGTTGCCTTTCCCCGTTCAAACGGCATCGTGAATGCCGTTTCTTCAGCCATCCAAGGGATGGCCTCCGCTCCGAACGACTTGACCTGTTCCACGGTCCAGGTCCGGTCTGTACGATGAAGGCTGATGCGGAAGGTTTCCGGCAGCGGGGCGAGAGCGGTTTCGAGCCAAGCCTCCCGGTCGCGACCGAGGTGGCCGACGAGGGCCGTGAGAGGTGAGTGCCGAGCGGCGTCCGCTCGCTCCTGCTCGGCGATGTCCCTTCCCCTCACGCTCCTTGGTCATGCAACGCCTCTTTTGGTCTTCCGCCACGATGAAAGGATGCCTCGTTCAGTTGCGACCCATGCTGGCGGATGCTGCCCCGTGGTATCTCCCCCTGCTGGTGTTGGTGTTGCTCTCCTGGTTGGGTGCAGGAGTGCTCGAACCTCGTTTCCGCCCAACCCCCTGGCTCCACCGTCTTTACCTCGGTGCGCCGGTGTTGATGCTGGCAGGGCTTATTGCGGACAGGGCATTGAACGTGTTGACCCTTGAGGCAAGCCACAACGAGGTGGCGTTGTACCTCGGTTCGTCGGCCCCCATGATGGAACGCTTTCAGGTACTCTTCACCGGCTACGGCGGCCTTGAGGGCGCCATGTTGGCGTTGGCTTTGTTCGCTCTCGGGGCGCCCTCGCTGCCAAGTCTCCGCTCTTCCAGCGAGGAGACGATGCGTTTGGTTCGAATCGGCATGATGACCCACAACGCCGCTTGGATGTTGTTGGGGATGCTGCTGTTGTTTCCCGTTGAAGCGCACAGCACCCTTGCGAACCTGCCTGCTGCTCCGACTGTGCATGTTTCTGCATGGACCGAATGGGGATGGATTGCCGTTTTCACTTTGCTCGTGATGATGGGAGGCGAGGTTCTCGTGGGAACTTCCCGCATGGCCGCCAACCAAGACACGAAACTCCTTGTTTCGCGTGCTCTGGTGAAAACTTGGTTGACCGGTTTGCTGGCGTGGCTTGCCGTGTTTCAGACCGACGTGTTCACCCAAGCATGGTGGTCTCGACCCATGCACGTATCGCGTCCCCATGCCGCCCTTCTCGTCGTAAGTTACGCCACCCTCGTTGCCTTGTTTCACGGTCCTTTGGTCGACGTTGAACACCGATTCTCACAACACCCGAGACAAACCCGAACGTTGGGTGTTGGGTTGATGCTCGCCGCTGCCGTGGTGCTCTGGGTGACATGGCTCATGGTGGACCGTGTTCATGTCTACGGTGATGGGACCGTGGCGGCATCCACAGCTTGGCGTCTGGTCTCGCTGGTTTTTCTTGCATGCGGGCTCTTGATGATGCTTCCCTCGGTTGGTTATGACGCAGCGCAACGGCCTGAAGCGTGGTGGTTTCGCATGGGTTGGTTGTCAACCGTCGCTGCAGGCCCTCTGCTTTCAGCGTCGACCTGGTTGCTTGTTCCAGGATTGTTCACGGCCGCAGCCTTCTTGGTGCTCTTGCCCGTTTTCTTGGAGGTGGATATGCGTTCTTCAACGCTTCACCAAGCGCTTGGTTTGGTCTTCATTGCTAGTGTTGTCGGAGCGCCGTTTCTTACTCAAACACCTCGCAACGCCCTCCTCGGGGGCTTGCTCCTTCTGGTTCTTTCAAACATCGTTTTGCGTTTCCTTTCCAGGCGGTGGGCGCAAGAGGGATTGACTGAAACGGCGGTTTGAGCCTTTCTTTTGTCGCGCTTCTTATAGCCACACCAGAGCAGCCGCGAATGAAATCTTCGGATTTCAGGGATGGGACCCTCATGGCAAGAGCATTTCGCGCAGGCGTTGAACAACACCGAAAAGTCAGCATGCCGCTACGACGGCGAATGTGGAAACCTGTACGAGACCTCGCTTCGCTGACGACGCGTACGGAACGCGTGAGTGAACAAATGGGACCGAGTGTTGAGGTTCCTGCCTTGGTTCGAATTGAAAACGAACATTGGGTGTTTGAGCGAATCGAGGAGGCGACGTTGTACAAGCTCACCCACCGTTTGGTCTTGCCCTCCGAAGAGGGTGACCGCATCTTGGGGGTTACCGAGGATTTTTCAACGGCGATTGAGGTTGCAAGGTGCATGGCTGAAAACGACGGCAAGGTCGTGATGATTCAAACGATTTAGACTTCAAAAGAGACCCATGATGGCTTGGACAACGCCCTCGTTCACGAGGTAAAAGAAGCCACCAAGGAAAATACAAGCAAAGTACACTTGAGCAGGTGTGATCTTCCAGGAATCCTCCGATTCTTCGTCGAAGTACCGAATCAAACCGGCAGCCTGTTGGATGCCGCTTCCGTCGCTCTTCTTCTTCTTCGCTGCCATGAGGACCGTTTGAAGCCAAAGCCCTCCCCTTTATCAACGCGACGCGTGCCTCATTCTTCCTCGTCGGCGTTGGCAGCGAGGTCGAGGAAGGGCACATCGTCATCGGGAGCGAGCAGGGAAGCAGCGGGCGTATCGCTCGGTTTGGACGAGCCGCCCAATTCGCTGACCGGCCCGGTAACAGCAAAGCGTTCGGCGGGGGCGCTCACCACTGGGTGTTCGCCCTTTTGGTTCAGGTGAATGAGCGATGCCTCGACCCGTGCGAGCGCCCGCTCCACGCCAGGCGCATTGTCCTCCGATAGCGCCTGTTTCGCCATGTGGATGTCTTCTTCTATGGCGTTCAACCATCCAACGGTGGCTTCGGCGTCTTGGATTGCAGACACCGTTTCATCCCGTCGCTGAACATAGGCTTGAATCCGCTCTGAAAGAGAGGTTTTCGCGTTGTTTCGCAAAGCCGTCCATGCCGTTTCGTTGGCTTTGAGGTTCATCCCATCCCGACGCATCATGAAGCGCTCTGCCCCTCGCGGGTGGGCCATTTCCCAAGGAGGCTGGCCGAGCGAACTCATGACATCAAGCACGATCCTCGAGCGGTCTTCCAGCGGCCCCTCAAGCGCGATAACGTTGAGGTAGCCCGAAGTAATCAGGCCCAAGCCCCAATACGGTTTGGATTCGATTTGCACACTCAGCTCCCCGCTTTGGGTTTCAAACGTCCACCGTTGTTCGTTGTAGCCCGGTGGCTCGGTGAAGCGAGGCGTTTCGGGGAGGGTCAGGTGGGTGAGCACGGCTTGAGCAACATCGCCGAGGTAAACGGTTGATTTCGGACCTTGAAAGTGTCTCCCTCGGAGCAACCCGGTGGTCGTGTCCATGCAATGAGAGGCTTCCGCCTTGCGAACTTGGGCGACGAGCACCGACCGCAATGGGTCGACGATGCTGTCCATTAGGGTCCCTCTGCAACCGTGTTTTCCGGGCCAGCCGCCCACAGTTTCCCGCCCAATTCCTCCCATTCAACGGATTGGGGGTGGCATGAGTTGTGGTAATTTGTGAATTCACCGAACACCCATTCGTCCCCGACGAGGAACGTGTCCACCCTCGAGTAGTCAATGTCCTCAGCCAAGCGTTCGGTGGTGGCGATCAGAGACTTTCGCAACTGCGGTGCCAACACCTCGTCCAATTCCATAGGCAAGTCGCCGGGGTTCCATCGTGGATTGGTTTGATGGATTCGATGCCCTTCAAGGTCGTAGATGGCTTGGCAGTGCTCACCCAGTCGCCCCGTATCGTATTGAATAAAACCGGCTTTGCCGTGGAAAACATGGACCTTCCAGTCGTTGGGAAGTCGGTTTCCATCAAGCAGCAACTCCTCGACCAAAACGCCTCTGGGTTCGATGTTTGCAGCACCCCATTCCAACGGTATCGGGAATATCTGAGCTATGCACTTCTTCAGATTTCGTTCATTTCGCCACTTCGGCCAAGGAACCCCGTAATGGTCCCTGCCGTTTCGAATGACCCGGTAGCAGTTTTTGTGACGGGCCCATGGACGAAAAGCTCGATTTGAATCTGCAAGTGGGTGTTCCCCGTTGTCCATGATGAACAACCCCCCGCCAGACCAATGGTTGGTTTTGATAACGCAGCGCTCGGGAAGGTCCTCCCAAGGCAGAGCCGTGCTCGTATCCGACCAGTGAAACAACTCCGTCAAACGTCCAACGCTTTTCGAAGCCACAAGTTCCCTCGACCGGTATTTATCCTCCATCTGAACCAAAAGGGGGTTGCGGTCCTCGATGCAGCGCCTCAGTTGCATCTGGCTGTAATGGTGAGATCTGCTGGCATCGAGGCGGTGCCAAGGCTCGGTTCCGCCCGGCAGCATCTCCTCCATGTGGGGATGGAGTTCGTCGTCGCTCAAGAAGAAACCGCTGGGGGTGTTCGTTGGACGGGGCAGGAAGGTTCAAGACAGGGCAGACGCATAAGATTGCCGAGGAACCATGGGTAAGAAAGACTCGTCCGCCGAAATCACCTCCCTTCCCGGTGTTGGAGCCGCCACCGCCAAGAAATTGGCTGACGGTAAATTCACCACCGTCGCCAAGATCGCCAAGGCAAGTGCGAAAGATTTGCAAAACGCCGGGCTTTCTGCTTCCGTTGCGAGCAAAGTGTTGTCCGCTGCCAAAGCCGCCTCCTCTGTCAAGTCAACCGCAAAGAAGGCCGGTGCTGCGACCAAATCCAAGGTCAAGAACGCCGGCTCAAAAGCCGCCTCCACGGCGAAGAAGGCAAGTTCCAAAGCCGCTACAGGGGCCAAAAAGGCCACCGAATCCGCCAAGAAAGCAACACAAAAGACGGTCGCCAAAGGCCAGGAGGTTGCGGAGGACGTCGTCGAGAAAACGACCTCTGCTGCAACATCGCTGAAAACCAAGAAGGACGAGGGACGAAAGGGCAACACCATCAGCGTACCGCGTTCAGTAAAGGACATGCCTTGGTTCAAGAAGCGCTGAAATCACCGCTACCTTTGAAGACCTTCTTCTTGGAATGTCCAGCATGCCTCGGCGTAAATACGGACGTCTCCGCAAAACCGTCGAACAACCAGCAAAAGGAAATTGTTCTCGATGTCGCTCAGGGAAATACTGTCCCGTTGACGGCCATGTTGGAAACGTCGTAGCGCCAAACCGGGGATGGACAGGGCCTGAACGGGTGAGTAAGCGGAAAAAATCAACCTCTTGACTCCACAATTCCTCTTGAACTGGTGGAAGGCGTCGTCTCTTCAACAGCCTCAACGACCGGAGGTTGCTCGTCCAATTCTTCACGCAGTGCTTGGGCTCGATGATAGACTTCTCGGAGTGTTTGATCGGAGATTTCCAGGTAAACTCGGGTTGTTGCGATGGTTGCGTGACCCATCAATCGCTGAATGGTCACCAAGT
>Ga0255769_10006425_pt1 | contig 10669 bp, 10 predicted proteins | sample 041ome_9_FD_179637 | JGI IMG/M metagenome (GOLD analysis project Ga0255769, IMG submission 179637) | Coastal salt marsh microbial communities from the Groves Creek Marsh, Skidaway Island, Georgia - 041413US metaG (version 2) | ecosystem: Environmental > Aquatic > Marine > Intertidal zone > Salt... | reverse complement strand
GGCGTCGCGAACGCCGTTGTTGGTGAATGCTGCTGAGGCGTGACGCCACTAATGTAAACTTTATGGTCCCCTTGGGGCGCGCATTCGGGCGCCGCGCGCGCGTCACACCGCGGTCGGCGCGCCGAGGACGCCGCGCGGGGTGGCGGGTGCATTTATTCAACCCCTCGCCGCCACCGTCGTCGCCGCCGTCGTCTGCATCGCGCGCGAGAGAGAGGTTTGAACCGGTGTGTGAGGCGAGGTTTGAACCCGCGGCGGCGTGTGCGTGGGATATTCCGCGAGTGCGAGCGCGCGTGAGGGGCGATGGCGCACGCGAACGCGCACGCATGGATGCGAGGTGTCTCTGGGGAGACGTTGACGTCGCGCGTGAGGGCGAGAGGGGCGACGAGAGGGCGAGAGGCGAGCGCGCGCGCGGGTTGGGGTTGGGCGTCGAGACGCGTGGACGAGGACTCTGTGACGACGGTTCGGTGGAATGGTGCGCATGGGCGAGGGTGGAAGAGTAGCGGTGATGGTAGTGATGGTGTGTTGACGTCTAAGGTTGTCGCGCGAGCGGTGATGGATGCGCGAGGGACGGATGAAGGGAAGACAAAGTCGTCAGCCAAGGCGGCATCGGGCGGTATGGAGCCGAAACCGATGACAACGCAAGTGAGTAAGAGCGATAAGAAGGCTGGTGGAGAGGCGGCGAAAGATGTGACGAAAGCATCGTCGGCGTCAGCGTCAGCGTCGGCTGGGAAGGCGAAGCGTGGGGGGATTTCGCGACCAGGGTTTTCAGACGAGACGGCGTGGACGAGACGGCGTAAATTTCCAGTGTTATTTTACAGTAAGGAGATGGAGCCGCTGGCGAGGAAGATTGAATCCGAAAGCGATGGTATGGTAGAACTCGGAGAAATTGACTGGCGTACGTTCCCTGATGGATTTCCAGATTTGTTTATCAACGATGCGTACGACGTGAGAGATAGACACGTGGCGTTTTTAGCGTCGTTTCACTCTCCAGAGGTCATCTTTGAGCAATTAAGTATTATTTATTCGCTACCGAAGATGTTCGTCGCCTCGTTCACTTTGGTTTTACCATTCTTCCCTACTGGTACTGCCGAACGCGTGGTGCGCGAGGGTGAAGTGGCGACGGCGGTGACGTTGGCGCGCATTTTGAGCAACATTCCGCCGTCGCGAGGCGGGCCAACGAGTACGATTATTTTCGATATTCACGCGTTACAAGAGCGCTTTTACTTTGGTGATAGCATCTTACCGTGCTTTGAAAGCGGTATTCCGCTTTTGCTCGAGCGATTGAGCCAGTTGGAGGATGCGAATAACGTCGTCATTGCGTACCCAGATGAAGGGGCATACAAGCGTTTCCACACGTTCTTCGCATCAGCTGGATACGAAAGCGTGGTTTGCACCAAAGTTCGTGAAGGTCCGAAGCGTATTGTTAAACTCAAGGAAGGTGAACCTGTCGGCCGACACGTAGTCATCGTCGATGATCTCGTGCAGTCTGGCTCCACGCTCATCGAATGTCAAAAGTTGCTCTCGCGCCTCGGCGCGGTTCGTGTTTCCGCATACGCCACGCACGGTGTTTTCCCCAACGCATCCTGGAAGCGTTTCACCACCGAAGGTGCTGGTGGTCAAGGGTTTGCAAACTTTTGGATTACTGATTCGTGTCCACAAACCGTCGGCGCCGTCGACGGCGTCGAGCCCTTTGAAGTGCTCTCTTTAGCATCCGCCATCGCCGAAGCGCTCGAGGTCTAACCTCTTCGCGCCCGCGCGTTGTGCTCATAATTCTTATCCTTTCGCGTTGTTTTATTTAATATCGCATACAAGTGTTCGTAGTGTTTACAAACCTTGTCGGACAAACCTTGTCCCAGAAAATGTAACTACCGGTAACTGCTGACTGGACCTCCACCGCGACCGCACTCATCGACGCATTCGATCACATCGACTCGTCACCTGCCGATCGTCTCCCGCACACGGCGGTGTACATATACTTCCAATCATGCACGCCACAGCACTCGGCGCCGCGGCGGTCGCGGGGCGCGCAAACCCACGAAAATGTACGCAAAAAGTGCACCAGCGATCTCGCAACGCGACCACGCGATCCGTCGCTTCTGACGGCCGTTTCGATGGCGAGAGCGCGTATGAAGTGCTTAATATCTCGCCCAATGCATCTCAAGACGATGTACGTCGGGCGTTCTTGAAAATGTCCAAGATTATGCACCCAGACGTACGCGCGGAGTCGAGCGTGGATGGAGCCATGGCGCGCGTCAACGGGGCGTACGAAGCGTTGGGCGACGTCAAGGCGCGAGAAACGTACGATCGCATGCTGCGACAAGGTAACGCAAAAAACGGGATAAAAGGACGCGGGAGTGGGAAGAACAGCGCCAACGCTGGGACGACGGTGATATATGAAGGTTTAGTTGGTCCGTTGCGAACGACGGTGCTGTCGAGCTTGGACGTGTGCGAAGCCGAAGCGTGCGCTTTGGACGTTGAAGAGACGATGATCGATTCTATTCGTCAATGGGCACGTACGTTGGCATTTACGAGCGAAATGCCGTTACCGTTACCTTTGAGTGTTGATAACTTAGAAAATGGCGCGCGCATTGCTTTTATGAGGTTTGACGGCGGCTTGAAAGAGGCTGGGGCGCTTTTGATTTCAGTCGAATCAGAAGAGGGTACGACGCGCGTAGGCGTCCGACGTTCGTGGTCTGGCGTGCAGTCGAGCTTTGTTCCGGGTGAGGATCGAGTGTTGGCATCGTTTTTCGAGGAATTTAAGTTTCTCGTGAATGAAAAGGGACAAAAACGCGCCGTGGGCGAGCGCTCGTCTCGCGAACTCGGCGGAATCGGATCCGCCATCGCCGCCTTCTTCTTACCAGCTATTCCGTTTTTTGGCGCCGCGAGCTCGTCAGCGCCCGGTGGGACGTACTCTTCATACCATTTGAAGCACGATGCGACGTACGTCGATGATGAGACAGGATTTTAAGCTGAAAAGCCCGTGTTTCTTTACGTACATTCTACAGTTGTGCTTGTACTTTTCTTTATCTGTAATCAAATTATTTACATGCTGCGCGCTCCTGTTGCTGCTGCTGCTGCTGCTACGACTTTTATACACTACGCGACTCTCCACCTACATCACGTTAACGTTTCTTTCAAGCGCGCGAGAAACGCTAAGCCGTCATTCACCGCTCTTTTCGCGGCGTTGAACGAGCACGCTGGCCCCCACCACAGTCCCCCAAGCCCGACGAACACCACCGAGTCCCCCACAACCACCGTTCGCGCCACGAACCAATCCCTCGAACTCGTCTTTTTCACCTTCCCACGCGTCGAAATTCCACCATACGTCAACACCGCGTCGCTCGCCTCGATGTACCGTCGCTTGGCGCGCGCGACGAAACCGCCCGCGGCGTCTCCGGCGCCATTGGCTTTTTCCTCCCGCACCCACGCGCGGTATCGATCAAACCACGAATCGAACGATTCCTCGTCGGGTTTACTCAACGCCAGCGCGCCGACGACGCCGCCTGCGATCGCAATCAATCGCGTCTCAGCGCTGCGACGAATCATGCCCAATTCTTGGACGAAATCTCGTGTGAGCGCGCGGAGCTGTAAACGCGCGGTGGCGGTCCACACCGCGACTTCTTCGCGCGCAGACGTGAGGGCAAACGCCAGCGCTGCGGCGACGGCGAGTCGCGTGTACGCGGCGATCGCATCGTCGTCGGATGGCATGCCGTCGTCGTCGTGGTGTGGGGAGGCGCGAGAGACTGAGCTGAGCGTCGGTTGCTTGGTCGGGAAATCGAGGTTAAATGTACGCACATACGCGCGCACGATTCGTATCGTGTGTGATGTATTGTGATGTGGTGCTTTTTCACGCACACTATTTGAGTTTATGCACGCTATCGAATGCGACACCGCGGTCGGTGAACTGCGAACGGAGAGAGCCGAGCGTGCGCTCGAGCGTCTCGGCGTCGCTAGACTCATCCGGACGGAGCACTCGTTCGCCGTGCGCGACGACCAAAGCCGCGCACAAGTCACGAGTGACACTTGGATCCATGGAACCATCGGGACAGATGACTTTTTGTACGAAAGTCGCTTCATCGATGAAATCAAAGTGACCGGCGCCGCACGAAAATCCCCACGCGTCGTGTCCTTTGGCGGCGACTCCGCGGGGCGACGCGGCGAAGAATTCCGCGTAATTTGACCCGCTCGGTGCGCATTCTCCTCCATAGACGCCACCGACGACGAGGAGAGGAGGTACGCGCGCTGGATTGGCTTTCATGGCGGCTAATGCGCTTGGGAATCCCGGGCCTAAAGGAGCGTACACGGTGTTATCGACGGGATCGAGCAACGCAATCGCCTTGACGCGTTCGTCTCGAAGCGCTTGCAACATTGATATCTTGCCACCGCGACTATGTCCGATCAGGTACACCTGATCTGGGTTGGCATACGGACCAATAGTGACGTCACTATCGACCCATGAGATTAAATCGCCAAGAATTGCCGCTGAAACTTCGTCATCCAACGTCCCACCGGCGACGGATTCCGTCTTGGTGTACATTACGACGACGTATCCCCACGAACATAATCGTCGTGCAATGGACGAATACGACTCACCATCGATCAAAAACCCAGGAGTAATAATAGCAACAGGGTATGGCGGCTCTGAAGCGTACCTCAGCGCTTCGCTCGCGCTTGTTCGCGTCGTCGCCGGCGTCTTTTTCCCAAGCACCGGAAACAACGCATCCGGTTCCACATCCGCCTTGGGCACAAACACCCGTATTCTACTCAAACAACTCAACCCAACGCACATTGGAAAACACTTTGAACACGTGTGCTCGAGTTGCGGCAACGCGCGCACGCGATACGGACCTGGAAGCGCGTAATCCGGCCCCGCGCTCGCGCTTGCCCGACGCTCACCCAACCACGCGCCGTCGCCGACGCCGCTCGCGAGCACCACCGATGCGAGCACCGCCCGGCGATGCACGGCGCCGCGCAACGAACGCATCGCGCGTGATTCACTCGCGTCGGTATCCTCGCTCACATCGCTCGTTGATGCGCGTGCGCCTCCGTCAAACCGTGTGAGCGCAACGCCATCATCATCATCACCAGCGGCATCGTCTCGACCCACCTCTCGCGACGACGACGCGGAAGACGAAGGTGAAGACGATGCGCGTACCGCACGATGATGACGCCGGCTCGATCGCACGCGCGAGCGCGGCGTCAATCCACGCGCGAACGCGTCTTGCGCGACGTGTCCCGACATGTGGTGCGACGGTGTGTGCCGCGCGCGCGTCACTCGCACGCGCGCATCCCGCGCGAGCTCGACGAACTCGCAGTGCTTGACGCGTGTGCTTCGATCAGCGCCTCATTTTCAGCGTCGTCGTCGCCGTCGCAGCCGTCGTCGTCGCCGCGCGCGCGTGAACGGGCGTCGTTAAAAGCGTCAGCCGCCGGCAGCGCGCGCTCTTCACTTGATTCAGCTCGTTTGCGTGGTGTTTTCGTCGGTCGACGATGCTGTACGTCATCGGTCTCGGGCTGGGAGACGAACGCGATGTCACCATGAATGGTTTAGCCGCGATTCAAAAGTGCGCAAAGGTGTACTTGGAGGCGTACACGTCCATCTTGGGTGTCAACGTGGACAAGTTGTCGACGCTGTACGGCAAGGAGGTGACGGTGTGCGATAGAAATTTCGTCGAGCAAGGCGTAGATGGATTGTTAGATGAATCGGCGACGATGGATGTTGCATTTTTAGTCGTTGGTGATGCTTTCGCGGCGACGACGCACGCGGATTTAGTGCTTCGTGCAGTCGAGCGCGGAGTGAAAGTGAAGAATATTTACAACGCGAGCATCATGAACGCCGTGGCGGGCACTGGATTGTCGTTGTATAATTTTGGGCAGGCGGTATCGATATGTTTCTTCACCTCAACGTGGCGACCGGATAGTTTTTATGATAGAATTAAGGAGAATCGATCATTTGGATCGCATACGCTGTGCTTATTGGATATTCGAGTCAAGGAGCCGACGACTCGGGCGCTGTGCAAGGGCATTGAAGAGTACGAGCCGCCGAGATTTATGACGGCGGCGACGGCGGCGAGACAGATGATAGAGGTTGAAGAGACGCGTGGTGAGGGTGTGTATGGCCCTGAAACCATGTGCGTGGCTGTAGCGCGCGTGGGTCATGATGATGAGAAAATTTGCGCGTGCACGCTCAAAGAAATGTGCGGCGTCGACATGGGCGGACCGCTGCACTCGCTCGTGCTTGTCGGAAACACGATGGACGTCGAGAATGCGATGCTAGCCATGTACGCGGCAAAGCCAGAAGATTTTTATCCCGATGGTGAAGCTCCGTCGCAAATGCTCGACGGGTAGAAGAGATACGCAGAGAAAGGACGCGAGGCCTACAATGCTAGAAATTTTAATTACACCACCACGTCTCAAAAATCTCACCCGAGTGATCGATATCGCAGCAAATTATCAACCGTTCGAGCGACATTCTCTATATGATTCACCACAATCACGGCGTATTCGTTCTTCCGCGCAAACACTCCGCCGTGCACCGCTTCACGCACTGTTCGTTCCATAGCGGCACGCTGTGCTGCGCCGTGCACGCCACGCGCGAGCACGCATCTACGCACGCATCGGTGCCGGACATCCCACATACCGTCACACACGTGTGTGGCATTTCCGCCTGTATACATCATGAACCACCAACCGTTCGTAGGTGCGGTGAGTACTCGTACAACGCAAGTTGAGCTCGCGCGATCGATTTAAACAGCTCGCGCGCGTAATCCAACACACACTTTGTCGACAGTGACACCAGTTACGCGTCGCACGCGCGCGATCACGAGCACCTGCGACGTACCTTGCCTAATCCACCGAGACGCGACATCAATCGGTCGCTCGCGCACACGCGCTCGCACGCGAAGGACACTTCGTTGTCATCCACGACGCCTCGTCTGACTTCCTCTTTAGATTGACGACCACCGAGGACGGCGCGAGTGGCGACGACGACGGCGGCAGCGGCACCGATGGGTGCGGCAATCAACGCGGGTTGAACCATGAGTGCGGTTTCGGGGCGTTTTGTGCGTCGTGGAGTGGAGTAACCTCGGTGGGCGCGCGTCACGCTGTTTGACGCGCGAGGACAGCGTAGAGAGAAGTTGTTTGGACGCGTGTGCGCGCTGTGAGGGGTTGTTCTAGATGCGGATTACATATCTCTACAGGGCTGAGAGATACAAAAACAATTATAGAGTGCCGGGAATGGCTGCGTGATTATAGCACGCCATTTAAAACTCTGCATTATGGACGCGGCAAAAACGGTTAGTTAATCAAGAACAAAAGACGTGAAGCGTCGAGAAGAGGGCGCGCTTAAACGACGGTAACAAATCGAAACACACGTACCGTTGGTAGAAATCATATTGTCGCGTCGACCAGGCGTCGATAGAGTCTGAGATCATTCCCAAAACCGTCTCCACGCACTGCTCTTCGCTCATGGCCAAATTGAAGCGCTGACGAAGCAACTTCATCACTTTGGGACCGGCGTTGAAGCAAGGACATCCACTTGCGCGCATCATTTGAATCAACAACACGATGCGCTCGGCATGTTCACGAACAGCGAGATAACCTTGAATACACAGCGCCTTGTACGCATCGAACGCTTCTGATCGAGTGCCTTCGGCGTCGCTATCCATCACCTCCAAGTACTCCTTGGTGAGCTTGAATGGACTCGATTCAAAATTAATACCACCCGGTGAGGTTGAGAGCATAAAGTTGAAATCGATATGAATCAAGTGCCCATCATCATGAAGCAAAATGTTACCGTTGTGTCGGTCCTTGACCTGCAACAGGTAAGTCAAAATGGAATACCCCGCGAGCGACTCCACAAAGTTGTTTTGCGCCTTGCGAAACTCTGGGGTACCGACGCCAAACTTGCGTTCGAAATGTTGACGCAAGGTCATACCTCTCGGTGATCGAGATTTCAAAGCATGAATACTGGGTGCGTCTGTCACTGCTTCTATCAAAGCCGAATGGGTGTTTGTTGTGAGGATATCAAAGTCCCTAATCCAACAACGCACGCCGGCGCTTCGGTAAATATCAGCAAATGTTCGAACGAGCTGAAGTGCGAGCAGTTCTTGTCGACAGTTGTCCCCAGCTTTGATGATGATAGGCTTCAGACCCCAACCCGGAAGATTACCATAGGGCGATGCTCGACGGATGCGATCTAACTTGTCAATCCATAATTCACCTAAACCACCAGCGCTACGCTTGTGCGGAGACGACGTCATCGACGCGCCCACACCAGTCGCTGTCGGGAGCGAAGTGACATCTAGCGCATCTTTTTCTGGGGCCCACTTTCGAGCATTGACTTGTGCGGCCATTTCAATTAAACCCACTTCCGAAGGTTTACGCTGATGCGGTCCTGGCGAGGTGTCCATCATTTCTGCCTCGCTGCGCACGACGAGTCGCACGACGATGCTGTTATCATCAGTATTCACTATCGGCACGACATTCACCCACATGTCCTCCAAATCATCATTTGAAAACGAGTTCGTGCCTCTCGATGAACCAGTCGATGCATCGCCGCCGCCAACTGGTGCAAGGAATCGACGATTCGCTTCGAGCGAGCGACGAATGCGCTCTCTCGCGTCTGGCATGAAGTCATCGCCTGATGGATAAAAGTCTTCACTTGAATCGTTTGGCGAACCATGCGTGCTCGCATGGTCCATCTCTTCTTGAGTAGGATTCGAGCTCACGACCTCTAAACAAACGAGATACGGCGCTTTTTCGCGACTGTTAAGAAGCACTGCTTCTTCAAACGGAATGCGAATAACGCGCTCCATTTTGCCGTGTCCCATCGGAAATAATACACCAGTACCTTTTTCAGTGTGGCGGAATTGCCTGTTGATTTGAGCCAGTTCGTGACGCAAGATGCCTTGTCGATTGTCGAGTGGAAACACTTTGGACAGTTTATCCGATAAATCGCACAATTCATTCGTGAAGTTCATCGTCGCGTCAAAAGTTTTCTTCCTGAGGCGCAGTTCCTTTGCGCCATCCTCTGGAGGAAGCGTCTCCGTTCCACACACGGTGAAAAGCGACGACAAGCGTCCACCCGAACCATGTGGCTTGAAACTTTCTTTCGGTTTACCAGGAGAACGTGACTCTCGGTGCTTTTTCGCCTTTTCAGACTTAGAGGAGGATGGAGATGACCGAAACGATAACACGCGAGAAAACCCAGCGAGAAAACCGCCGCTCGTCGTCGGAGAATCTCCAGATGCTACCTTTTCATCGCTTCCGCGAGACTTCGCGGGAGATTTTGCCATACCAAATATTTTTCTCGGTGGTGTCACCGGTTCTTCCCCAGTAGTCGATACTTGTGATTTCTTTGGGCTCGCCGGCGATGCGGCGCTCGCTCTTCTCTCTTCAAACGGCGCGAGCCACGTACCATTTGTCACCGCCTCATATGCGCATCTCTCTCGAAATTCTTGCACAGCCGCTGGACGTGAACTATCCTCCGCCGCCGCACTTAATAACCAACACATTTTTGTCGCCAATCGCAAAGATCGACGACAACACATCACCATCATGCGCTCCAAACTCGACGCTTGCTGCGCCTCAGCCCCGCCGAGCTCGGTACGTTGGATCCACATTGTCACTATTTGACTCAAATACCGCTCCACCGCCTCGTCCGACGTTTCTCGGTATAATCTTGCACACAGATAATCGCTCACGCCGACGTTTTCCCGCCGCTCCCACAAGTTTGACACGGCAACCCACTCGTCGAAATACCGCAACGACTCAAAGTAATCGAGCAACACCCCAGTCGCGCCCGTACCGTTCGGCGATCCTACATCGAAATCCTCTCGCACCATCACCGACGCATCACGCGCAGTCGCAATATCTACCCCTCTAGCGTGTCTATCATCATGTTCAGTCACCGCAGACGTCGATGTCGCCCCCTCTCGCGCGCGCGCCTCCTCAGCCGCTTGTCGCGCCAAATTCTCTCGCGTCTCAAACAACCACGACCCACCGCTCTCGTGCCGCGTGTGCTTCGTCGATCGCCCGTATCCCGCATTCACATCACTATGCGTCGTCGTCGTCGTCATCCCTAGCCCCGAACCCGCCGTCCCACCTCGCGGCGGTTTCCCATGGCTCGCCTGTTCACCACCATGATGCTGCTGCTGCTGCTGCTGCTGCTGCTTTTGATGATGATGTCGTTGATGATGATGATTCACCGGCGCCACGTCACCACCACCACCGTCACCATCACCACCGTTCGCGCCCGAGGCACCACCACCACCCCCCGCGCGTTCGCTCGCCATCCCTCACCGCGTCGCACACCGCGGTCGTCGCCCGCGCCCGCGCCCGCGCCCGCGCCCGCGCCCGCGCCCGCCACTCGACGCGCCGATCGGCGACGACCGCGACCGCGACCGCGACCGCGACCGCGTCGGTGGTTTTTATCCCGCCGCACGCCTCATACACCCACCGCATGGAGCTCCAATACCACTCCCGCACTGCGACCGGCGTGCGATCCGTGCGCGCGATAACCCACGCAATCACCCATAGTCACACCCTCGCGAACGCCGTGTGCGATGTCGATGTCGATGTCGATGTGTCGGATCGGCGGGCGCGATCGCGCGCATCGGATCGATCGACATCGATGTCGCATCGGATCGATCGATGTCGATGTCGACATCGG
>Ga0255769_10006405_pt1 | contig 10691 bp, 9 predicted proteins | sample 041ome_9_FD_179637 | JGI IMG/M metagenome (GOLD analysis project Ga0255769, IMG submission 179637) | Coastal salt marsh microbial communities from the Groves Creek Marsh, Skidaway Island, Georgia - 041413US metaG (version 2) | ecosystem: Environmental > Aquatic > Marine > Intertidal zone > Salt... | reverse complement strand
GGGGGTTCGGACTCTCTGAGGGGAGTGGACGCTGGGGAGTCGTCCCTGCTTCAGAACATCAGGAAATACTCGTTGCCTTAGCCTCCCTCATCCGCGCCCAGCGGTACAAAATGGCCTTGACAATTCTTGACAACGAACTTTTGCTGGCACATGAAGGGCGCTGAGTTGAACGGAACATCTGAAAGACACAGAAGTTGAAAGATAACAAGACTGAATCCGTTGTTTAATCCAACGGGATTGACCATAATTCTCTACCATTCACTCCATCGGTTGCGGTAAAAAAGATGAGGTTTCCTGCAACGACGAAATCATCTGGAGATCCGCTGTTTGGTCCGGGGTAAATATCTTCCAAGGACAATAATCCTTCCCAAGATACGTTTGCATAAACTCTGTGCATCTCATCGCCGGTGTATGCTGTGGCAATAAAGTAAACCGTGGATCCGGCGGCAAAGAAACCGCGTGGCGCACTTCCGGATGAACCGGTTCGTATATCGGTATGCAAGGAAGTACCGGTTGAAGTCCCATCACTTGTCCACAACTCTTGACCTGTCGTTCCGGTTTCACTTCGAAAGAACAATGTATCGTTGTAGGAAAACATCATGGAAGGGTAAATTCCGGTACCATATCCATTGCCAAAATTGGTGACTTCAGTTGTACCGTTTGATGTCCCATCGCTCCTCCAGAGTTCGTCTGCAGTCCAATCTTCCGAACAACCATATCCTGCGGCACCAAAATAAACATACGAGCCCAGAACTGCTAATGAATCAATACCACTACTGGTTAGACCACAATAAATATCTTTTACGAGCACAGTTCCATTCGAGGTCCCATCGGTTCTCCATAATTCATTTCCATGCGTGTAATCATTTGACACAAACAAAACCAAATTCCCAAGACCGGTTAGTGCAAATGGAAAACTGCTATCGCTGCCTTGACGGATGTCTTTGAGCATGAACGTTCCGTTCAAACTACCGTCACTCTTCCACAGCTCTGTTCCGTTCACGCCGTTGTTTGCCCGGAAATAGAGATCGCCACCGTGAATCATCAACTTATCAGGAGAACTGCTTGATGTACCACTTCGAATATCTTTGACCATGAAGGTTCCGTTGGCAGTACCATCGGTTTTCCAAAGTTCAGCACCATTCTGTCCATCGTTTGCTACGAAAAAGGCATTCGATGTAGACGAAGGTAAGCAGTTCCAAGGAATTGATGAAAAATTCTGATTCGTGACAGAAACGGTTCCGTTTGATGTACCATCTGTTTTCCATAATTCCCCTCCGTAAGCAGAAGTGTAGGCTGAAAAATACAACCAATTTCCAAGAACAAAAAGGCAATTGAAACTCGTACTGCTTGAACCTGGCGTGATGTCCTTCACAACCTTCGTCCCCGTTAGTGTTCCATCGCTTTTCCATAATTCACGACCATGTATGTTATCATTTGCTACAAAGAAAACCATCCCGTCGTATGCTGTCAAAAGAGACGGAGAGCTACTTCCTGTTCCCTGCTGAATGTCTTTGACAAGTCTTAGATGAGGACATATGTATTCAGTACTATCGATTTCATCAGAATGAAGTTGGCCGTCTGACGCAGTCCCGTTTCCATCACCATTGTCCAAACCACTGTTAATTTGAGTTGCAAAATTGTTGCAATGTGTAGAGTAATTCAAAGAAATTGATTCGTGAAGCGTCGCCGTAGCATACGTGGAAAGAAGTGAAGAAATGGTAGCGTTGGCACCACTCCAACCTGTCTGCAACGTGGCAATGGTTGAGTTTGCTGTACTCCAACCGGAAATGAGCATTAAAATCGTGCTGTTGGCATCGCTCCATCCATTCGTGAGAGATGATATTGTTTGATTCGCACCGTTCCACCCTGTGGTGAGTGATGTGATTGTTTGGTTTGCTGCAGCTAGATCACTTTGCAGTGAACTGATGGTTTGGTTAGCATCCCCCCATCCCGTTGTAAGCGCAGAGATGGTTTGGTTGGCATTCCCCCACCCCGTTGTAAGTACTGAAATGGTTTGATTGGCTGAACTCCATCCTTGAAGGAGACTTGCAATGGATGCGTTCGCTCCCGTCAATTGACTTGTAAGTGAGGCAACCGTTTGATTTGCATCAGCCCAACCGGTTTGTAGTTGAGCGATGGTTGAATTGGCATTGGCAAGAGTTGTTTGAAGTTGGGAAATGGTTTGATTTGCATCGCTCCATCCTGAATCAAGTTGAGCGATTGTTTGGTTCGCAGCACCCCAACTCGAAAGAAGCGATTCAATGGTTGTGTTCGCATTTGCCCACTGAGTCTCCAAAAGAGAAATCTGTGTGTTCGCTTCTGAGAGATCAGAAAACGCATCACTCAACTGAGCCTGAAGCGAAGCGACCATAGAGATATTTTCGTTCAAAGATGCGTTGAGTAAAGCGATGGTCGCTTCAAGTTCTGCAATCTCATCTGTAGCAGCCTCATGGTCTTGATTTGCCGTAGCGAGTTGGTTTTCCAAGGCAGATTTCTCCGATTCAAGGGTAGCGATATTCTGGTTTGCATAAGCAAGTTCAGCGCTCATGTTCACGATTTCTTGCTGGAGAGAATCAATCTGAGCCTGTGAGGACACGTGGTTTGATTCAAGTTGAGAGATGTTGTCAAGCAATTGGCTGATTGTGACGTTGTTGGCTTCAATTTGGTCGGTGTATGGCGTGACGTCTATTGGTTCGGGTGTTTCTTCACCTCCAAGACAACCCGAGAGGGTGGCAGTCAACATCAGCATGGCGAGCGCAAGAGGTACACCTTTGACCATGATTGCACGTGCACGAGCGTACTAATGACCCTTGTGAGTCTGAACCTTGAAGGGTTTGGACTCCAACATCGGTAATCGAGGCACTGCAAGCGATTTTACATGGACGCTGGGGAGTCGCCCAGACGTGCAACTGCCGCCCAATTCTGGATGCCATCGCTTCGCTTATCGAAGCACAGCGACTCGATTTGGCCATGGTTTTGATTGAGCAAGAACTCAATTCTCAAACTTCACCCAGGGCACACCACTCCCAGTCGGACGGTAGTACGCAATGCCGTTTTGGTCGGTGACCCACTCGTAACCACTCTCATCGGTTTCTTGGGCGGGTGTGTCCTTGTCTGGAGGGGCCTCAGCGGCCGCTTCCAACTCGTCTTGGAAAAGAGAAGGAGGTTGTTTTGATTCATCAACCAACTCATCCTCAACAAGGTGGGTGTGGTCAATGTATTCCTCTTCAATGGAGGACAACCGTTGATTTTGGGACTCAAACCGATCGTCGAGTTCCGCCCGAAGTCGCTCGAGCCGAATGCCTTGGTGCGGCCCGAGAAGACGAAGCATGAGTGAATATTCCCATTGACGTGCAACGTCTTCAAGTTCATCTCGAGAATTTGATTCACGAAGCATCGTTTCGTATTTGGCCGTTCGTTGATTTCGTGTAACGAATCCAAAGAGAATCCAGAAGGCAAGAGGAATCCCGCCAAACATACCAATGAGGTCCCAAGCACCCAAGCCAATGGCTGTACCAGGAATTACCACTTCAAAGGAATCTACTGGTTGGCTGCTGCTGGAAAAAGGGTCAGTACCTTGGCGAAGTTCATCGGCGTCTGGCCAACCATCGTTATCATCGTCGGTGTCGGCGTTGTCGCCTTCACCATCGCCATCAGCGTCGGCCCATTCACGATAATCTTCGGGGAATAAATCCTCCTCGTCAGGCACACCGTCGTTGTCGAGGTCACCTGGGCTGGCAAGTTTTGGCAATGGGTCAATTGAGTCGTTGTATCCATCGTTGTCAAAATCGAACAAGAATGGGTCTGGATTGTTGCCGCTTTGGTTGTCACCATATCCATCACCGTCTTGGTCAAGCCATTGTGTCGGGTCGTTGGGGAAGGCATCTGCCTGCCGACCGGTTGGGTTGTCACCGTAGCCATCACCATCAATGTCCGACCACTGGGTTGGGTCGGCAATGAAGGCGTCTGGCGTCGTGCCTTCTGAGTTATCGCCGTAGCCATCGCCGTCAATGTCAGACCACTGAGTTTCATCGTCCGGAAATTTGTCAGCTCCTGTCCCTCGCTGATTATCACCAAATCCATCACCATCACTGTCATTGGTTTGGGACGGATCGAAGGGGAAGGCATCAGCGTTGTTTCCTACCCCGTCACTGTCAGTATCAAACCATTCATTCGGGTCGTTGGGGAAGACATCACCTTGATTGCCTGATGGATTATCACCATAACCATCACCATCCATGTCAATCCATTGAGTAGCATCAGTTGGGAAGACATCAACGAGCGTTGCTCCAATTGACTGATTATCGCCGTAGCCGTCGTTGTCTTGGTCAGCATGTTGTGTCGCATCGTTCGGGAATGCATCCCCGTCGTTAGACCATCCATCCGAATCGGAATCAATACAGCCGTATCGGTCTCGATAACTATTCCCATAATTCGTGGGGCAGGCGTCTCCCTCAAATCCAATGATAGAGTCGCCGTAACCATCACCATCAGTGTCGTTCCATTGGGAGATTTCTGCAGGGTATGCGTCTATGGAATCGGCCCAACCATCACCATCGCTATCCGAACACCCAAACATGCCGCCTCGAAGGGATAATCCGTATTCAGATGGACAGCTATCTGACAGTGTACCGGAGGAATTGTCGCCGTAACCGTCCTGATCAGCATCTGTTTGTTGGGTTCTGTCATTTGGAAAAGCATCACCGTTGTTAGATACGCCATCGCCATCCGAATCCACACAACCGATAACATCTAATGTTGAATTTCCGGCTTGGATTGGGCAGGCATCCAGTTCATCCGGCACTCCATCGTTGTCATCGTCAAGATCGTCCACGTTAGGAATTGAATCCAAATCGGTGTCCGGGAGAATTTGGAGAGTATAGTGACCTGATTGAGAACTATTCGTATCAGACACCGTAATGGCCCACTGGGATTTTGTGGAATATTCGGGTTTTCCAGAGAGCACCATCGTCGTTGAATCAAACGACATACCCAGTGGAGTTTCGAGTGAGACTGAGAGTGATGATGAATCCATGAATTCAAACACTTCTCCATCGAGTAAAACCTCTGATTGTTGTTGTTCAACGATGGATTGAACCTTCGGTGATGGTACCGTCCGGTTAGCGTACACTTGAGGCAAATAGGAATCGGTAAATGTTCCGTCACCCAGTTGCCCGTCCGTGTTGCGGCCCCAACAGTTCACAGATGCATCATCCAACAAAAAGCAAGTGTGCCAATAATTTGTGCTGACTTTAGTTGCTTTCCTGTTGAAACCAAGTGACAAGACTTCAACGGGTTGTGTCCGTGACGTAAATGTCCCATCCCCAAGTTGTCCATAATTGTTCCATCCCCAGCAATATGCATTGCCTGTATCTTCAACGGCGCATGTCGAATGATAACCAGCATCAATGTATACGATGTTTTTGTTTTCAAGGCCGACTACTAGCGCAGGCTGAGTATTGATTCCACTGGTTCCACCTCGGCCCAGCCCTCCATACACATTACTACCCCAGCAACTTACTGAACCGTTCACCAACAGCGCGCAGGTGTGTTCGAGACCAGAACTAATTTGCTTCACAGGAGTTGATGGCCCAAAACCTGTGACTGGCGTGGGAGAATATTTTGCTTGCGTACCTCCATTACCTAGTTTCCCATTCCCACCGTCACCCCAACAGACAACGCTCCCATCATCCAACAACGCACATGAATGTTCCCAAGAAGTACTCACATCGATAGCAGTTCTACCTGGGCCAAGTGATGCGGTTGTTGTGGGGATGTTTCGATCCCCATTGCCCCCATGTCCGAGACGGCCATCGGTGCCCCATCCCCAACATTTTACGGCCCCATCCGTTGCAACTGCACATGCGTGCTCATATCCAGTAGAAACCTTTACTGCACCGAGATTTGAATCCAAGACAATTCTTGATGGAGTCGTGGAGGGTGTGTCATCTCCAAGTCCCAATTGTCCCTTTTGATTCGAACCCCAGCAATACAATTCGTTCATTGAATTGACGGCGCAAGTAAATCCTGATTGGGCTGAAGACGACCCAGAGTCCAAATCGATAATTGGACCGTTCAAGGAAAGGCTCTCAACTGCCGTGCTTATTCCGACGGTTGTACCATCCCCATGCTGGCCTGCCGTGTTTTTCCCCCAACATGTCAAGTAATCTGATTGATTTGATGCTGAGCAGGCATGATAATAACCAGAGGACAAGAAATACCCCGCCGAACTTGAAACACTCACGTTCACTAATGGCGTTGAAGAGGCGGGAGTCTGCCAGTTCACCACCTCCTCAAGTTCAAATAGATTTAGTGTAGATGGAGGTAATACGGCCAATGGAGCGAAAAAAACAATCAGTGCAAGACACAAAGCGCGCAATGAATCTACCACCTTACGATTTAATTTCTGCCTGTTCAGCATCTTCCATGAGAATGAACTCGTAGGCACCGGTAGCACTATCATAATCAACGGAAAGGAAGAGAGCTTTCATCTGACGCTCTTCGAACGGATCGTGGAACCAAGGCTGCCCACCTCGGAAGATGGCCAGAATCTGTTTGAACTCATCCATTCCCATGCTGCCGGTGATGGTGTACTGGGCGGATTCTGCACCTTCGTCAAGAAGGTCATCGCCTTCCGCGCCACGAATAACCGTGCGCTGTAGACGACGCTTGACGTTCATGTGGACGTTGCAGTTGGATATTTTGTGCCAGTCTTTACCGACGCTGGCGATGAAACACTCGTTCGCTTCCATGGATGAAATGAACACCCATTTTCATTTAACGATTTTGAGGTGGTCGCTTGTGAGGCCACACCCAAAGGGGTTCAAACGCAGCGGCGTCTTGATTTTTGACGACAAAACCCGCACATTGCGAGGCCAAAAAGGGATGGTGGACGCTGGGGAGTCGTCCCTGCTTCGGAACATCAGGAAATCCTCGTCGCTTTGGCCTCTCTCATCCGCGCCCAGCGGTATGAGATGGCCTTGACAATTCTTGACAACGAACTCGGAGGTGGTTGTTGATGCCGGCGGAGAAAGGCATACCCAAACCCGAGGCATCAGCACGACGGCTTGACGTGAGAAACTACGATTCGAGGGAAGCTTGGGGCTGGTTGTCTGAAGACGAGCGATTGATCATGAGCAAGGAAGGCGTGGCTTACGTCGATGTTGAGTTGGTGTGCCTGAAATTTGATGAGTTTCTCAAGGAGCACAACCTCTCCATTCACCAAATTGACGGCAAACGGCTCTTCAGGTGGATGTAGCACATCAAAGACCATCGGGGCGAGTGGGATATGGCTGATATAGAAGATAAGGAACGATAAGGTGAAGTAATCCTGCACCCTGAGGAAATCATGTCTCGGCCAAAAGAATCCATATTTGGTCTCATTTCAGGAACTGCTGCCCTTTATTCTGCCAACAAAATTCGTAAATTAGGCAATGAGTTCAACACTTTGACTCAGTCAACGAAAAATATTGTGCAATCGAACCAACAAGAAATTAGAACGAATCAAGATGCGATTAAGACGAATGTTGTGGCAATCAAAACCCTCGCCGATCTACAAGTTGCAACTATGGCGGGAATGTACGAGTTGAATTCTGAGCTCAAGGAATTTTCTCAATCAAATTGGGAATTATTCCAATTTTTTGAAAATAGGCATCAAGAACAACAGAGACTTGGTGATTTGAAGCTCCTTCTAAGAAATATCAGAAAAGAGGTAGATAAAATCACGTTGATCGCTGAAACCCATCCAATATACGCCACATACATGGCGGAGAGACTTAAATTGAATTTCGAGGCAATGGATGTGAAAATTGAGCATTTCAAGTTGTTATCAGTTCAAGAAATTGATTGGGCCGATGAGATTATCAAAAGCGTAGGGGCATTGTATACGAAACTCTATTCTGGTTTAGGTGATTGAATGTCGATTGAAAGATATCAACACCTCAAGACCACACTTGAAAAGATACCATTGCTCGCGGAAAAATTAGAGGAACAAAAAGAGCAGTTGAGGAAAAAAATACAAGCTCATCGTGACGAGTTGAAGGGAGTTGAAAAAAAATTTCAAACTCTGATGACCAAAGAAGAACAACTTTTTTACGATGAAGAGAAAAAAATCTCTAGAACAATTCACCGATGTGAGATACAAATCAATGAGTCCAAAGAAGCGATTAGCGAAAGAGAAAAATCTGTACACAAGATTCTAGAAAAGTATCCAAGATTGGGAGCAGTATGGATACATGAACTAAAGGCGAGTTTGGCAAAATTGGAGAAAGAAAAATTTCATGGAAAAAGTGCGGAAATTTACCTCAATCGAATGGTGGAAAAAAGGACACGCGATAGAAGGCTAGAGAATAATATTGAGAAACAAGCCAAGCCACTCTCAACTCGAAGCGAAATATACATTGATACTGAGAGTCCAGTACTTTGGTCGATATTGATTACTCTTTGCACGATTCTATCATTCTATCGCGCATATGGTGAAGTGGCATTCCTGTATTGGTGCTGTATTAACTTTGTAGGATTTTTAACAATATTTTGGGTAATTATCGGTTTCATCAATGAGCAATCCAAAAATTTCAAAGAACGAAAAAATGTAAAAAATGAAGCACAGATTACGAGACAAAATCTTGATGATGCGATGGAAAAAAATAGTATTCGTAAAGAAGTGGCTAGTGAACTAAAAATTGAAATCGAACTTTGGAATGATTTAACGGAGCAAATTGACTTTGCGGAGTTTAAGCTGAAGGAGTTAAGGAGTCATGAGCCTGAAATCGCAAGGCGGCGAAAGATGTTGGACGACTTAACTCAAGAACTCAATGACTCAAAAATAAATTTGAGAAATTATTCGGAAGATCTTTGGCTTAAACGGAAACAAGAAATGGCATCCGGGCATGAGTTTCGAAAGTCTGAAGTCCGAAGTCGTCACGAGAAGGAAATTGAAAAACATCGAAAATCGATCTCAATTTCAGAATCAAGAATTGAAGATATGTGGGCCAGCATTAAAGATCTAATTCCTTACTCAGAGATTGTAGATGACTTGTGATTCCAAACCCAAGTTATTTTGACCACGAGTTGAAGTAAACCGACATGCGTGGTCCGAAATTCATGCCTTGGATGGAATCGATAACGAGAAGCTTTGAGATTCTCTTTCTCAATTTCGTGATTGGACTCGCTGGGGGATTCTTAATCGGATTTGGCCTGGCTTTCGAGAATGAGAATGTGCAAATTGTGTTTGTTGCATTCGGAATTTTCATCCTCTTAGGAGCGTCTTGTTCAGCAATAATCAAGATCATTGCAGACAGTGTATCGTATGCACTCTATCATTCGAATCAAAACACGACCGCCGTAGTCAGTCCGACTAACTATGGTACACGAAGCCAATCACAGACTCCCTCATCGGATAGATCCCAAACGATTCCACAATTTGGTGAGACTAGGCGTCCAAACTCAGGATTATGCGGAACCTGTGGCCATCAAAACAGCAGAGGGAACATACGTTGTTCAAACTGTTCAGAGGTTCTGCCTCGATAACTTGTGCGTCTGAACCCCTAACGACATACCTTCAATCATAGCATTAAAGTCAAACAGATGAATGCCCCCTCATGAACAGCAGCGTTTGCCGAGTTACGTACATGCCGGAAATAGAATTCGCAGAAGACGGTGCTGGCAAATCCTCCTTTTCATTCACCTCTTGGAACGCCGTTCCGAAGAGGTATCATGAACATGTTCTGGAAGGAAGCCCTGGGTCACGAAAAGAAATTCATGTTTTGCATGAACATTCAGAGAAGGAATTTCTTGAGTCAATGGCACAGGCAGGATGGTACATCTTCAGAATTGTTCGAGTAACAGAAGATTGGATTGACTTTTTCTTTTCTCGCCATCCACGCTCACCATCACATCAGCTTCCATCAGAATCAATTATTGATCAACATTTCACATTCAAACCAATTCCTGAACCAACGCTGAACCATGGAGCATGGGGGTGAAAACTTGGATTTGCATGAGGATGACATCTACAGTAACTTCCCAACTGAGTATCAAAAATGTTTTGCACGGGAGAACTCCATGCCTGGAAAAAGAGCAGAGCGTGAGTATGCAACCCCACTTCAAAGATCAAGAAATCCAAAGGGGGGTTTTGGTTTCGGATACCATAATGAGATTGAGAACGGCACTCTTTTGTTTGTTGAACGATGGATTCCGTCCAAACCACAACATGAGGATATCGATGGTTGGGAAAACCTAAAACAATTGGCTAAGAAAAAACAATGGTCGATTATTGATAGTGCTCGAGGAGGTGCATGGTCAATCTTGATTGGATTAAACCATTACAAGATGGAAAAAGTCGTTGATAAAATCATCGAATTCCTTGATACAATTTCAAGAGAAGAGCATAATTTGCCTTTTTTGGAAGCTACACAAAAGGAATACTATTGATTAAATTTAACTTTGCCGAATTTGCACAGAAATTAGGGGTTCAGACGCAGCGGCGTCGTGTTTTTTTGACGACAAAATCCGCTGACTGCGGGGCCAAAAAGGGATGGTGGACGCTGGGGAGTCGCACAGGGCTGCGACTGCCGTTCAATTTTAGTCGCCATCGCATTGCTCATTGAAGCTGGGCGCCATGATCTGGCAGTCCGCTTGCTCAATGATTACATAAATCAATGAAGTAAGATTAGTCCCATTTCTGCCAA
>Ga0255769_10006403_pt1 | contig 10692 bp, 8 predicted proteins | sample 041ome_9_FD_179637 | JGI IMG/M metagenome (GOLD analysis project Ga0255769, IMG submission 179637) | Coastal salt marsh microbial communities from the Groves Creek Marsh, Skidaway Island, Georgia - 041413US metaG (version 2) | ecosystem: Environmental > Aquatic > Marine > Intertidal zone > Salt... | reverse complement strand
TGCCCCATGGCCCCTCGGACAAAAATGTAGCGGAATACACATTCCCAAGACTGGGTAAAAATAGTGTATATAGCCAAATAGCGAAGCCAACTAATAATCCCGCAGTCGCACCAATACGATTGGCCCCACGCCAAAAAACACCCCCTAACATCGCTGGCAACACCTGCGTCACGCCCGCGAATGAAACAAGTCCGATCGCAGCAAGAGCTGCACCACCACCAGAAATCCAATAATAGATATAACCCAGCAATATGATCAGTAAGATCGCAAACCTGCGTGAAATCAAAATAATGCGACGCACGTCCCCAAATTCACGCACACGGTGTTCGGACCATTGTATCCAGATGGGCATTACAATGTGGTTTGACACCATGGTCGCCAGAGCCAGAGAGGCGACAATCACCATGGATGTCGCCGAGGAAAAGCCCCCAATAAAGGCAAACATTGCAAGTGCATCTTGCTCTAAGCTGAGTGGGAGCGAGAGAACAAACAAGTCTGGGTTGGACCCACTGGGCAGAATTTTCAAACCAGCCACGGCAATCGGGATCACGAAAAGTGACATTAACATCAAATACGTAGGAAACGCCCAAGATGCCGTGTGCAAATGCCCCTCATCCGCGTTTTCAACGACCAAAACTTGAAACATGCGCGGCAAACATAAAAACGCAGCGCCCGACAAAAACGTCAGCGCAATCCAACGGTTCCCATTCACATCCCAGGTGGCAACCTTTGATGTGTCGATCTCATTTAGGACGGGACCAATTCCGCCCAGCACGCCCCAAACAACAAAGACACCCACGGCAACCAAGGCACATAGTTTAACCACCGCTTCAACGGCGATTGCCATGACAACACCGTGGTGACGTTCATTCACATCAAGGTTTCGCGTTCCAAACAAAATCGTGAAAAGCGCAAGCCCCGCCCCAACCCAAAATGCAGCTGTGTTATCTGAAAGTGAATCGGAATTTGCAAACGCACCAAATGACAGCGTCACAGACTGCAGTTGCAACGCAATGTAAGGCGTTGTTCCAACAATCGCCAAGATTGTAACAAGCACCCCCAACCCGTTTGATTTCCCAAAACGAGAGGAAATCAAATCCGCAATAGATGTAACACGTTGCACGCGACCAATGCGGACCAGTTTCCGCAAAATCCACCACCACCCCAGCAAAACAAGACTGGGTCCGAGGTAGATTGTTACGAATTCTAAACCAGACCGCGCGGCATATCCAACCGCGCCATAAAAGGTCCACCCCGTGCAATAAATCGACAGCGACAGGGTGTAAATCATCGGTGAGCGCAGCCAATTTGCCCGCCCCTGCATCGATGCACGTTCAGCCCAAAATGCCACAGCGAACAGCGCGATCACATAAGCCAAGCAAACGCCGATTAACACGTTAAGCATTTAATCCACCGATGTTTCTGAATTAATGGGTTCCAGCCAATCTCGCTCTTTCCCAATTCTGCGCGTCATAACATAATTAAGAAAGATAAGGACGATCCAAACCCCAAAGAGATACAACATAACCGCAGATGATTTTATGGAATCCCCGGAACCGCCCCAAAACAGCGGCATGGCAATTAGGAATATACCAGCCAGTGGCAAAAGCCGCAGACCGTCAACCATCCGCCTCGCGCGATAGTTGCGCGGCTCAACAAACAGTTTTGGTTCCGTGACTGGTTTCATCCTCCTAACAACTCATTCACCGCATCCCGCACTTCTGTGTTGGAAAACGGTTTAGTCATAAATTTTGATACACCCAGTTGCTCTGCCATATCGCGGTCTTTAGTTTGCCCTCGCGCGGTCAGCATGAGTACGGGTCGACTTTGGTGCCGTGGATCGCGCCGAAGATCGCGTAATATTTCAAACCCACTTTTGCCGGGTAACATAACATCCAGCACAACCAAATCAGGTTCACGCCGTGTGATCACCTCGTTTGCGTCGTGTCCATTTGAATGCGTCACCACATCCCACCCATCACGGGAAAGGATGAAGCTGAGCGCTTCGATGATGTTAACTTCGTCTTCTATTAGCAAGACGGTCTTGGCCACCTTACCCCTCCCTATTCGGTCTGCGCCGAGTTTTTTGAGCATAAAACCATAAATTGACTATATGTCAAAGCGCTTCACCAAGGATCGAGGGTTCTCGGCGACTTGGACAGGCAGCAATTGCACATACGCGGCAGGTGGCACCAACACGCGTTGCCTGCGCCGCCTCTTGCGTATGGGGGTAAAAAAGCATATGTGCCACCAAACGCGGGGGGCGGCCGATACTATCCTGAATCGCTTCACAATAGCTGTAGGTGTGAAACGTCCCGCCCTCGCGTCCCGTATGAATTACAATATCTTCTAAAAGGCGCATTGGCATCTGTAGAGCTTGGAATATTGGCCAATAGGCGCAAGCAGACCCAAACCGCGGCATGTGAAATCCGTCGATTTGCTTGCGAAACAAAATACTGCCCGTCACATCCATGCTGACCATACCAAAATCGCGACCAACAGTTTCTGTGGGCAAACAGGCCAAGCGGCGCATCAACTGTGGAATTGTGCAGTGATGTTTTTGTGCCAACTGAGACAGACTCGTTTGGATCGGAAGATCATCAATAAGCGATGCCAAAGGAAGTGCTGTCGCATCGGCCTGATAGGTTTCCAAAGCGTCACGCGCCAACAACCGCCCCGCCGTTGATCGAATTGACGATATATTCAGAATCTCTTCGAGATCAGGTGTTTCGCTTTCTATCATTTCAAAGTGGTAATCGTTTTCGTGCAAGAATGCCTCAACCTCTTCATGAGGCGTACCTGTACGTGCCTCCGTCTCGTCTGCATCCAAATAATCGACCAAAGCTTGCGCTTCTTCAGCAAGGCGCAGGCTGTCCTCACTTATATTGCGCTGAAATCGCATTTGCCACATGGGACCGATGTCATCGCTGTCTGATAGGATTGATGAGGTAGCGCGAATGGCCGTCACGGTCGTGATAACCTCATGTAATGAGGAGGCGAGTTGTGGATCATGAGATAAACGATCGCTGAGCGCATCAATTTTTGCTTCAAGGCTGCGAACATTACGGTCCAAATCAATGAGGAAATTGCTCCATGCAGGAAATCGTGTTGCCAATTCACGCGCAGATTCTGCCTGCATATCTGCCTTATGATAATGCGCAGCTTCTTCAAGGCGAGCGACTTTTGCGGATTTTCCGTCATCACTAAGCAGGTCAACATCAATCGAAAGTACATCTGCTAAATTTGTCAATAATTTACCGCCGATTCTGCGGCGATTGTGTTCGATCAAATTGAGATATGAGGGTGAAACACCAACCATTTTTGCAAGCTGAGATTGACGAATACGCAGATGAACTCGCCTTTCGCGTATGCGCGATCCTATATGATCACCAACACCCATCGAATTTCCCCATAAAATACAAACACTTTCTGCAGCGCAGTGTAAATAATTTTACAAAACATGCAAGAATACTGTTCATTTGTTTACAAAAGTTTTCTTTTGATTGCTGGACTTATTGCGAAATTTTCATTCATTGGCGAAAACTTCCGCAGCACATCTGTGCCTCGTGGTCAGCAGGAGGAGCTGGCACGAATTACTCAAATGGGAGGATTTTATGTCCAAAACAACTCTAACGCGTCGTGGCGTGTTGAAATCAGGTGCTATCGCAGGTGCGGGCGTTGCTCTACCTACGATCTTCACTGCGTCTTCAGCGGCTGCATACGCAAATGAACCAACAGGCTCAAGTGTAACACTTGGCTTTAACGTTCCACAAACTGGCCCATACGCAGACGAAGGTGCTGACGAACTTCGCGCGTACATGCTCGCTGTTGAGCACCTAAACGGTGAAGGCGACGGCGGCATGATGAACACTTTCAGCTCAAAAGCGCTACAAGGTAACGGTATTTTGGGTAAGAAAGTTGAGTATGTCACAGGTGACACTCAGACAAAACCAGACGCGGCACGCGCATCTGCACGTTCTATGATCGAAAAAGACGGCGCAATCATGATCACTGGCGGTTCATCATCAGGTGTTGCTGTTGCGGTTCAGGCTCTATGTCAAGAAGCTGGCGTTGTGTTCATGGCCGGTTTGACACACTCAAACGACACAACAGGTAAAGACAAGAAGGCAAACGGTTTCCGTCACTTCTTTAACTCTTACATGACTGGTGCGGCACTTGCGCCAATCTTGGCGAACGAATACGGTAAAGACCGTAAGGCGTATCACCTAACGGCCGACTACAACTGGGGTTACACTACAGAAGAAGCGGTTCGTACCTCAACAGAAGCAATGGGTTGGGAAACAGTTGCAGCAGTGAAAACACCACTAGCGACAACAGACTTCTCATCATTCATCGCGCCTGTTCTCAACTCCGGTGCTGACGTTTTGGTTCTTAACCACTACGGCGGAAACATGGTGAACTCTTTGACATCTGCTGTTCAGTTCGGCCTACGCGCTGCTGAAGCAAACGGCAAGCAGTTCCAAGTTGTTGTTCCACTATACTCACGTTTGATGGCACAGGGTGCTGGTAAAAACGTTGCGGGCATCTACGGCACAACAAACTGGCACTGGTCACTAGAGAACGTAGCTGGCGCACGTTATGTTGGTACAAATGCATTTGTTCAATCGTTCGGTGCGAAGTATGGCTTCCCTCCTTCACAGGCGGCGCACACAACATACTGTCAGACACTTCTATATGCTGACGCCTGCCAACGTGCGGGCACATTCAACCCGTGTGGCGTTCAAGAAGCTCTTGCAGACTTCGAATTCGACGGATTGGGTAACGGCCCAACACTTTACCGTGGCTCTGACCATCAGTGTTTCAAAGACGCATTGGTTGTGCGCGGTAAAGAAAACCCAGACTCACAGTTCGACCTTCTTGAAACTGTGGACATTACACCACGTGAAGCGCTTACATACGATCCAGCGATCTTTGGTGGCGAATTGGGTACATGTAACCCAGGTGCATAATACGACTAGGCCCCGTAATATTTGCGGGGCCAACTCTCTCACTCACAACTAAATCGACGCAGCTTTCATAAGCTTTTTGTACATCTCGACCTCATGGTGGGGTCTAGGGGGCCAAATGGACCAAATCATTCTTCAAATCCTGAACGGGTTAGACAAGGGCAGTGCCTATGCGCTGATCGCCCTGGGTCTAACGCTGATATTCGGCACACTGGGTGTCGTTAACTTTGCACACGGTGCACTCTTTATGCTTGGCGCGTTCTGTGCAGTAACATTAAGTCGTATCTTGACGATCTCTCACACGGTCATTGATGAGACCAAGAAAGACTTCCTTGGGAATCCTCTGAAAGTTGATATTCCATATGTGAATGACTGGTTTGGCGAAACCACAGGTCAAGCGATCATCGATTGGTCAGTTCCAATTTCCATCCTGTTCGCAATTCCTGTCATGATCGCAATTGGTGTGATCATGGAACGCGGCCTGATCAAACATTTCTACAAACGTCCACATGCCGATCAGATCCTTGTGACATTCGGTCTTGCGATCGTTTTGCAGGAAATCGTGAAATATTATTATGGTGCAAACCAGATCCCAACCCCTGCGCCTGAAGCGTTTATCGGTTCATTTGACTTCGGTGCTCTTATTGGAATGGATCCAGGCTCAATCATCTATCCTTATTGGCGTATTGTTTACTTCTGCTTCGCGATGATCTTGATCGGTGCTGTATTTGCATTCTTGCAATTCACAACTTTCGGTATGGTGGTTCGCGCAGGTATGGCAGATCGCGAAACCGTTGGTCTATTGGGCATCAACATAGACCGCCGATTTACCGTTATGTTCGGCATTGCAGCTGCGGTCGCGGGCTTGGCTGGGGTAATGTACACGCCAATCAACCCACCAAACTATCACATGGGCATGGATTTCCTTGTGATTTCGTTTGTTGTGGTTGTGGTTGGCGGCATGGGTTCGCTTCCTGGTGCGATCCTTGCTGGCCTTGTTTTGGGTATTCTTGAAAGCTTTGCGTCAATGCGCCAAGTTATCGAGTTTCTACCTGGCATCAACCAAGTCGTCATCTATTTGGCAGCGATCATTATTCTATTGACGCGTCCACGTGGATTGATGGGCCGTAAAGGCGTGATGGAGGATTAATCATGTTTGGACTTTCTAAAAAAGACGCATCACTTTTGATCACTGTCGCAGTATTGGTTGCTCTCGCACCAATATTTCTAAACCCGTTCCCTGAAAACAGTGCACTTGCACAATTCAACGCAGGTTACCCAGATTTGATGCAGCGTTTCGTAATTTTTGGCATCTTCGCAATCGGGTTTAACATCCTATTCGGCCTAACGGGTTACCTATCATTTGGTCATGCCGCTTTCTTAGGTGCCGGATCATATGCGGGCGTTTGGATGCTAAAATTGCTGACAATCAACGTCATCCCAGCGATCCTGATTTCAACGGTTGTCGCGGGACTATTCGCAATCTTGATCGGTTATATCTCGCTTCGCCGTTCAGGGATTTATTTTTCGATTTTGACCCTTGCCTTTGCGCAGATGTCCTTTGCATTGGCGGCATCTGTTTTGACACCTATTACGGGCGGCGAAACCGGTCTGCAGACTGCATTGAACGATCCACGCATTCTTGATGGTGTGAACGACAGCGGAAACATCCCCGCACCCAATTTATTTGGTTTGGAAATGGGCGATAGCCTACAGGTTAATGTTGCAGGTTGGCTGTGGACATTCAATGCAGGCTACTATGTCGCAGGAGTCATCATGTTGATTGCCTTCTACGTCGCGATCCGGATCTTCCGTTCGCCATTCGGAATGATGTTGCGTGCGATTAAATCAAACCAACAACGCTTGAACTATACGGGTTTGAACACACGTCCCTACATGCTTGCATGCTTTGTGATCTCTGGCATGTATGCGGGTCTTGCAGGTGGTTTGATGGTTGCGATGGACCCACTTGCCGGAGCTGAGCGTATGCAGTGGACTGCATCTGGTGAGGTTGTTTTGATGACAATCCTTGGCGGTGTTGGTACATTGATCGGCCCAGTTTTGGGTGCCGGCTTGATTAAGTACTTTGAAAACATCTTCTCAAAAATCAACAGCAACCTTCTACACAAATGGTTCTCATTCCTGCCAGACGGGCTTGAGGATTTCGTTGTGACAATCATCTACCCGTTCATCGGTAAGGGCTGGCACCTAACATTGGGTCTAATGTTCATGGGCGTCATCATCTTCTTGCCAGGTGGCTTGGTTGAGTTGGGACAGCGTATCTCGCGCTCGTTCTCAAAAAACAAAAACGATGCTGCTGAGCATACGCCTGCAGAATAAGGAGTACATGAACAATGGGTATTCTTGATATTAAAGATGTAGGCAAACGCTTTGGTGGTCTTCAAGCACTAAGTGATGTGACCTTGAACGTCGAGGAAAATACATGCCACGCGATTATCGGACCAAACGGTGCCGGCAAATCAACATTGTTGAACTGTTTGATCGGTAAATTGATCCCTGACACAGGCAGTGTTATGTTTGATGGCCAATCAGTTTTGGGGCGCACGCCATATGAAATTAACCAACTTGGTATTTCGCGTGTGTTCCAAACACCGGAAATCTTTGGCGATCTGACTGTTTTTGAAAACATGATGATCCCAATTTTTGCCAAGCGCGACGGTGCCTTTGCATTGGATGCCATTTCCGACTTCATGTCGCACAAGGACGTAGTTGAACAAGCGGAAAACGAGTTAGAGGAAATGAATATGGCTGACAAACGGCATATGCATGCCGCGTCCCTATCTCGTGGTGACAAACGCCGACTTGAAATTGGTATGTGCTTGAGCCAGCAACCGCGCCTTTTGTTGCTGGATGAGCCAACAGCGGGTATGGCGCGTGCCGACACGAACAACACAATTGATCTGTTGAAAGAAATCAAAGAAGAGCGCGACATCACAATCGCAATCATCGAACACGATATGCACGTTGTGTTCTCTTTGGCAGATCGCATAACCGTTTTGGCCCAAGGGACACCTTTGGTCGAGGATGTGCCCGAGAAAATCAAAGGCCACCCCAAGGTTAAAGAAGCCTATCTTGGCGAATCGGCGTAAGGAGACTGAGTAATGAGTGGAAACCTGGCAATGGACTCACATGCACCCGCATTTCTGTCTGTTCATGACATTCACGCCTACTACGGCGAAAGCTATATCGTACAGGGCGTCAGCTTTAACGTGCACGAAGGTGAAATTCTTGCGCTGTTGGGACGTAATGGTGCTGGCAAAACGTCAACCTTACGTACAATCGCACGTTTGGATGACCCTGCATTGGTGAAGGGTGAAATCTGGCTTGACCACAAACACCTGCACACAATGTCCAGCCACGAAGCAGCCGTGAATGGTATCGCCCTGGTTCCAGAGGATCGTCGCATCATTGCTGGACTAACAGTCGAAGAAAACCTTCAGTTGGCGCAAATCGTTGAACCTATCGGTTGGGGCATTGATCGCATCTATGACCTGTTCCCACGCTTGGGAGAACGGCGTAAGCAAGAGGGCGTTACATTGTCTGGTGGTGAACAGCAGATGTTGTCAATCGCTCGTGCCTTGGCCCGCGACATTAAGGTTCTTCTTTTGGACGAACCTTACGAGGGTTTGGCGCCTGTTATCGTTGATGAAATCGAAAAGACGCTTCAAACGATTAAGGAACAAGGCATCACCACAATTATCGTTGAACAAAACGCCGTTCGCGCGCTGGAATTGGCCGATCGTTCTGTGATCATGGACACAGGATCAGTTGTTTTTGACGGCTCTGCCAAAGAAGTTCTGGATAATGCAGAACTACGCGCTGAATACTTGGCAATCTAAATCAGTTTCCCATGGTCGGATAGACCGACCTTGGGAAACGCTCCATATACAGATACATTCACGACCTTAGGGGGAATTCATGTCAGATAAAATGTACCCACCAAGTGCTGATTTCATTGCAAATGCACATATCAACAAAGACAAATACGATGCGATGTACGCCGCATCTGTAAATGACCCAGAAGCCTTTTGGGCCGAACATGGTAAGCGCGTCGATTGGATGACGCCATTTACAAAAGTTAAAAATGTTAACTACGCCTACCCTGATGTTTCAATCAAATGGTTTGAGGACGGCGAACTAAACGTTGCTGCCAACTGTATTGACCGTCATCTGGCGACACGCGGTGAGCAGACCGCCATCATTTGGGAAGGCGACAACCCAGATGAGTCAAAGCACATCACATACAATGAATTGCACGCACAGGTGTCAAAACTTGCAAACGTTTACAAAAATATGGGCGTTGGCAAAGGGGACCGCGTGGTTCTTTATCTTCCGATGATCCCAGAGGCCGCATATGCGATGTTGGCCTGTGCGCGCATCGGTGCGATCCATTCTATCGTTTTCGCTGGTTTCTCCCCAGAAGCTTTGGCTGCGCGTGTCGACGGATGTAAAGCATCCCTGATCGTCACAGCAGACGAAGCACCCCGTGGTGGACGCAACACACCGCTTAAGGCAAATGTTGATAAAGCATTGGACATTTGCGGCGACGTTCAAACGCTTGTGGTTGAGCGCACGTCTGGCGACGTTGCAATGAAAGATGGCCGTGACCATTCATACACTGCGGCAATGGCAGAGGCGTCAGCAGACTGCGCACCCGAAGTCATGAATGCAGAAGATCCACTATTCATCCTGTATACCTCTGGTTCAACAGGTGCCCCAAAGGGTGTTGTACACACAACAGGTGGTTACCTTGTTTGGGCGTCGATGACACATGAATACGTCTTTGATTATCACGAAGGTGATATTTATTGGTGTACTGCTGATGTGGGCTGGGTCACTGGACACAGCTATATCGTGTATGGCCCACTTGCTAATGGCGCGACGACATTGATGTTTGAAGGCGTTCCAACATATCCAGATGCGTCACGTTTCTGGCAAGTCTGCGAAAAGCACAGTGTAAACCAATTCTACACTGCACCAACAGCGATCCGCGCATTGATGGGTCAGGGCAACGAATTCGTTGAAAAATGCGATCTATCATCCTTGAAAGTCTTGGGAACAGTGGGTGAGCCCATCAACCCAGAGGCATGGAATTGGTATAACGACGTGGTCGGCAAAGGAAACTGCCCCATCGTGGACACATGGTGGCAAACTGAAACGGGTGGCCACCTATTGACACCCCTTCCAGGTGCAACAGCAACCAAGCCAGGTTCAGCAACGACACCCTTCTTTGGTGTGCAACCTGTTTTGCTGGATCCGCAATCTGGCGCAGAAATCACCGAAACCACGGCCGACGGCGTGTTGTGTATGAAGGACAGCTGGCCTGGCCAAATGCGCACCGTATACGGCGATCACGACCGTTTCATCAAAACCTACTTCGCAGATTACAAAGGATACTATTTCTCGGGCGATGGATGCCGTCGTGACGCGGATGGGTATTATTGGATCACAGGTCGTGTTGATGACGTGATCAACGTATCAGGTCACCGCATGGGCACTGCAGAAGTTGAAAGCGCACTTGTGGCACATAAGAAAGTTTCAGAGGCGGCTGTTGTGGGCTATCCACACGACATCAAGGGCCAAGGCATCTACTGCTATGTCACGTTGATGGCGGGCGAAAAACCAAGTGATGAATTGCGCCTCGAGCTGCGCAACTGGGTACGCAAGGAAATCGGCCCAATTGCGTCACCTGATTTGGTCCAGT
>Ga0255769_10006399_pt1 | contig 10694 bp, 7 predicted proteins | sample 041ome_9_FD_179637 | JGI IMG/M metagenome (GOLD analysis project Ga0255769, IMG submission 179637) | Coastal salt marsh microbial communities from the Groves Creek Marsh, Skidaway Island, Georgia - 041413US metaG (version 2) | ecosystem: Environmental > Aquatic > Marine > Intertidal zone > Salt... | reverse complement strand
CTGAATAAAACTGGAGAGGAAAATCAAATTAAAGTAACTCAGGAGGAGTTAAAATTTGAATTAGAGAAACAATTAAGAAACTACCCGGGCCAAGAAAAAAATATTCGTGACTTCTATCAAAAAAATCCAAATGAACTTGTGAAGTTACGCGGCCCAGTGTTTGAGGACAAAGTGATAGATTTAATTAAATCTAAGGCAAAAATTATTACGAAAACTTTATCCAAAGATGAGCTAATTAAACTATTTAATAAAGAAGAAGAATCTCAAAATAATCAAAAAGAACAAAAAAAATCAGAAAAAAGAAGTTCAGAGACTAAAACAAAGACAAAAAAGACTGTTACAAGCAAAACATCTAGTAAAAAATAAACAAAAAGAGTATTTTACGATTCGTATGAAAGATCCATTTGATGTTTATATGAATACACTGGTGCCAATGGTGGTTGAGCAGACACCAAGAGGCGAGCGTGCATTTGATATTTACTCACGGTTATTAAAAGAGAGAATTATTTTTTTAGTTGGACCCATCAATTCACAAATTTCAAGTTTAGTCTCAGCGCAGCTTTTGTTTTTAGAGTCTGAAAATAATTCAAAAGAAATTTTTATGTATATTAATAGTCCTGGCGGCATCGTGACGGATGGATTGGCCATTTATGATACGATGCAATACATCAAGCCTGCAGTTGCAACTTTATGTATTGGACAAGCTTGTTCCATGGGATCTTTTTTATTAGCAGCTGGAGAAAAAGGTCATAGAATGTCTTTGCCGAACTCAAGAATTATGGTTCATCAACCATCCGCTGGTTTTCAAGGACAGGCTACTGATATTGAGATTCATACCAAAGAAATTCTTGAGACGAAAAAAAGATTGAATGAAATCTACGCAAAGCATACGGGACAATCAGCCGATAAAATAAAAGATGCTTTAGAGCGAGATAAGTTTATGAGCGCTGAAGAAGCAAAGAGTTTTGGATTAATTGATAAAGTCGTTGAAAAAAGATCCAACTAATAGTCGTTATTAAAAATTTACCCACTACATATAAGCTCAATTACAACTATTACTTGATATCAATCATGTGCTCGTAATAGTGTTAAATTTATTGATTCGAAAATGAGCAAAGAAACAAAAAATACATTGTACTGTTCTTTCTGTGGAAAGAGCCAGCACGAAGTTAGAAAGCTAATAGCAGGTCCAACAGTTTTTATCTGTGATGAGTGCGTCGAGCTTTGTATGGATATCATTAAAGAAGAAAGTAAAAATAATTTTTCTAAAAATGAAGAAGGAGTTCCAACTCCAAAAGAAATTTATTCAACGTTGGATGAGTATGTCATTGGACAAAAAACAGCTAAGCAAATTTTATCTGTAGCAGTTCACAATCATTACAAAAGATTAAATTACGATGGCAAATCTAATAAGGATGTAGAATTAGCAAAATCTAATATACTGTTAATGGGTCCTACTGGCTGCGGTAAAACTTTACTTGCGCAAACACTTGCGAGAATTTTAGATGTTCCTTTTACTATGGCGGATGCAACTACATTAACGGAAGCTGGTTATGTTGGCGAAGATGTTGAAAATATTATTTTAAAATTATTACAAGCTGCGGATTATAATGTGGAAAAAGCACAAAGAGGTATCGTCTACATCGATGAGGTTGATAAGATAAGTAGAAAAACAGAAAATCCATCCATTACTAGAGATGTGTCAGGAGAAGGGGTTCAGCAAGCTTTGTTGAAGATAATGGAAGGAACTATTGCAAGTGTTCCCCCTCAAGGAGGAAGAAAACATCCTCAACAGGAATTTTTACAAGTTGATACTACTAATATTTTGTTTATTTGTGGAGGAGCTTTTGCTGGAATTGATAAAATTATTGCATCAAGAGGAAATGCATCATCTATTGGATTTGGTGCTACTGTTAAATCGAAGGATGATAAAAAAACTGGTGAATTATTAAAAGATATAGAACCAGAAGATTTGTTAAAGTTTGGCTTAATTCCAGAATTTGTTGGAAGATTGCCAATTATCTCTACATTAGAAGATTTAGATGAAGCTTCATTAATTAAAATTTTAGAGGAACCAAAAAATTCTTTGGTCAAACAATATGCTAAATTATTTGAGATTGAAGGCGCTAAACTTACTTTTTCAAAAGATTCTTTAAAAGCTATTGCTGAAAAAGCAATCAAAAGAAAAACGGGGGCACGAGGATTAAGATCAATTATAGAGGAAGCTTTATTGCAAACAATGTTTGATTTACCTTCCATGGAAAATGTTGAAGAGGTGGTGGTTAACAAGGAAGTAATAACAGGGACATCTGCTCCACTAATTATTTTTTCTAAAAACACTTCAAAAGAAACAAAAGTAGCAAATTAACTTATTAACAAGCCACTTATTTCAAGCTTGTAATCTAAAATATAGTAATTATTTATTACTTATATGAGCGAAATTATCTCTGCGCCTACTTCAGAATACCCAGTTTTACCTCTTAGGGATATTGTAGTTTTTCCAAACTCAGCAATCCCACTATTTGTCGGAAGAGAAAAGTCAATTAATGCATTAGATGCGGTAACGACTAAATATAAAAAAATTATTTTAGTAGCCCAAAAAAATTCTGAAATTGATGATCCTAAAGAGAAAGATGTTTATTCATATGGAACTTTGGGTGAAATCTTGCAATTATTAAAATTGCCTGATGGTACGGTTAAAATATTAGTAGAAGGAAAAAGTATAGTCAAAATTATAAATTTTAAAGAAAATGAAAAATACTTACTAGCCAATAGCGAAATTGTAGAATTGAACGATAAAGATCCAAATGCAATTTCTTTATCAAGAGCAATTGTGAACAAGTACGAAAAATTAAGCAAGATTTCAAAAAAATTAAGTGACGAAAATGTTTTTGACTTTAAAAAAGAAAATAGCCCCACTGTCATAGCAAATAAAGTTTCATCTGTTCTAAATATAGATTTAGCCGAGAAGCAAAAATTATTAGAAGAAAAAGATATTCAAAAAAAACTAGAAACTATTTTAGGTCATCTTGATAGCGAAATTGATGTTTTATCTGTTGAAAAAAGAATTCGCGGCAGAGTTAAAAATCAAATGGAAAAAACCCAAAGGGAATATTATTTAAATGAACAGCTAAAAGCCATTCAAAAAGAACTTGGTGAAATTGAAGAAGGAAAAGATGAAACAAAAGTTTTAGAAGAATCAATAAAAAAAGCAAAAATGAGTAAAGAAGCCGAAGACAAATGTTTTGCTGAGTTAAAGAAACTAAAAATGATGAGCCCAATGTCTGCAGAATCTACTGTGGTTAGAAATTATTTAGAGTGGATGGTTTCTTTGCCTTGGCAAAAAGAATCTAAAGTGAGTACTGACATTGCAGAAGCTCAAAAGGTCTTAGATCAAGATCATTTTGGATTGGAGAAAGTAAAAGATAGAATTTTAGAATTTTTAGCAGTTCAGTCTAGAATAAAAAAAATCAAAGGACCAATTTTATGTCTTGTTGGCCCTCCTGGTGTTGGAAAAACATCTCTAGGAAAATCTATTGCAAAAGCTACGGGAAGAGAATTTGTTAGAATGTCATTAGGTGGCGTTAGAGATGAAGCTGAAATTAGAGGACACAGAAGAACTTATATTGGAAGTTTGCCTGGAAAAATTATGCAAATGATGAAAAAAGCAGGTACAAAAAACCCCCTTTTTCTACTAGATGAAATTGATAAGCTCGGATCAGATTATCGCGGAGATCCATCTTCAGCATTGCTAGAGGCATTAGATCCTGAGCAGAACAATAGTTTTAATGATCATTATCTGGAGGTTGACTATGATTTATCAAACGTCATGTTTGTGACAACCGCCAATACATTAAACATACCAGGCCCCTTACTTGATAGAATGGAAGTTATCAGAATTTCAGGTTACACAGAAGATGAAAAACTTGAAATTGCTAAAAGATATTTAATTCCAAAACAAATTAAAGATAACGGTTTGAAAGATAATGAATGGGAAATTGATGATGTTTCGATTAAAAATATTATTAGGCATTATACAAGAGAATCTGGAGTTCGTAGCTTAGAAAGAGAAATTTCAAAACTTACGAGAAAAGCGATCAAAGACATTGTTACAAAAAAAGAAAATAAAATTGAAATTAAAGTAAATAATGTAGATCAATATTTAGGGGTGAAAAAATTTAAATACGGAGAAATAGAAGATGTCGATAAAGTTGGAGTTGTGACTGGACTAGCCTGGACCGAGGTTGGCGGAGAGTTACTTTCAATTGAAACTTTGGTAATGCCTGGAAAAGGTAAATTAGAGCTTACGGGAAAATTAGGTGATGTAATGAAAGAATCCATGAGAGCTGCAAAATCATATGTTAGATCCAAATGTCTGGACTTTGGAATAATACCACCGACTTTTGACAAAAAAGATATTCATATTCATGTTCCAGAGGGAGCCACACCAAAAGACGGTCCTTCAGCTGGAATTGGAATGGTAACATCAATAGTTTCTTCTTTAACAGGAATACCCGTTAAAAAAGAGGTTGCTATGACTGGTGAAGTGACTTTAAGAGGTAGGGTTTTACCAATAGGAGGGTTAAAAGAAAAATTACTAGCTGCTTTAAGGGGTGGTATAAAAATAGCTATCATACCTGATGAAAATGAAAAAGATTTAAAAGAAATTCCTCAAAATGTTAAAGATGGTTTGAAAATTATTCCTGTAAAAAATGTTGAGGAAGTTTTAAAAATAGCCCTATCTAAAGAGTTAACTCCAGTTAAGTGGGTAGAAGCTGAACAAATACCTGCAATCAATAAAGAAGATATTTCCGTAGAAAGCGCTCATTAAATTATAAAGCTTTCCAGTCAATTTGATTGTTGCTATAAGAATTTTCTGAATTTTAAAAAAGGGCGATTAGCTCAGTTGGTAGAGCATCTCGTTTACACCGAGAGGGTCGGGAGTTCGAGTCTCTCATCGCCCACCAACAATTCGGGGGTGTAGCTCAGCTTGGTTAGAGCGCCTGCCTGTCACGCAGGAGGCCGCGGGTTCGAGTCCCGTCACTCCCGCCATGCTTATGGATGATATTTACCTTAAACATAAAAAATCTTTTAATGAGTCTCTTGATTTAATTAAAAATAATAAATTTTTACTAGCTGAACAAAAATTAGAAAATATTTTTTCTCAATTCCCTGAAAGAATTTCAGTTTTGACAAATCTTTTAGCAGTTAAGATCAAATTAAAAAAATTTGATAAAGCTGAGGAATTGATTGAAAGAATTATTGAAATTGATCCAGTTAACAAAGACGCTAGGTTCAATCAAGCTTTACTATTGGGTGAAAAAGGATTTTTTGAAAAGTCTTTAAAGCATATAAATAATTTTATTTTAACTAAAAATTTAGATAACATTTATTTATCTGAAGCGCTTTCTTATAGAGGAGTTCTATACTCTAAACTTGGTCTTTTTAAAGAATCTATAGATCAGCATAAAAAAGCAGTTCAAGTATGCAGTACAAATTATGTTGCAAAATGGAATCTGGGATTATCTTATTTGCTAAACGGAGATTTTGAAAATGGATTTAAATTATATGAAGCAAGGTTTTTAAAAAATAATAGCAAACATGTTAATCAAATTCATTCACTTAGTGAAATTAAAAATAAAAAAATTCTAGTTCTTGCCGAGCAAGGTTTTGGGGATGTAATTCAATTTGCGCGATATATTCCTTTGCTCAAAAATTATTCTAGCAATATTCATTTTTTACCACCCTTAGAATTAAAAAATTTTTTTAGATTTTCTCATATTGATATTGTCGAAACATTTAACCAAAACGATTACGATTACGTTGTTCCTTTGATGTCATTACCATATATATTCAAAACAACTTTAGAAAGCATTCCAGGTTCTGATTATTTAAATTTTAAATTAAAATCTAAAAAATTAATTAATGATAAAATAAAAATAGGATTAGCATGGTCTGGAAGAGAAAGTTATCCTTATGATTTTTTGCGCTCTATTCCTTTGCAAAAGTTAGAAAGATTATACAATCTTTACCCTGATAAATTTGATTTTTATTGCTTGCAAAAAGACATTCGTGAATCAGATAAATATTTTTTTAATAAATCGAATATCCGTTATTGTGGAGACAAAAGCTTTTTTGATATTGCTAATTTGATTTTAGAATTAGATTTGGTTATTTCTTCTGATACTTCAATTTTACATTTAGCTTCTAGTTTGCAAGTGAAGACTTTTGGATTAATTCCATTTTGTCCAGATTGGAGATGGTTATTAAATATTAGTACTTCCCCATGGTATTCAAAGTTAAAACTTTTTAGATGTAAAGCAGATAATAACTGGGATAATCCTATTATTGATGTTGTAGATAACTTAAGTTTAATATCTAACTAATTATATTCTATTTCTTTTTTTCTTTTTCATTAAGTTTTTGCAACTCAATTTCTCTAGCTTTTGAGATAATTTTGTTTTTTAGCGTTGAGCTAAATCCAGTTTCCATTTTTTGAACACTACATTCGGCCATATTATTACATGTTTTTTTAAATGAACTTACATTGAATGATGAAATTGCTAACTCACTTGATGAAAAAGTAATATTAATTTTTATACTTTCTTTACCATCCTTAGTGTACCAATCGGTTACAATAACCCCGCCCGAGTAATCTGCATTTGATAGGGGTATTTCTTTTAAAAGCTCAATAGATGCTCTCCATAATGAGTTTGAAGTGGCAAAATCGAAGGTGTTATTACCTCCTTTTTTTCCAAACAACGCGTCTTGCAACCCTCCTTCTTTCTCTACTGAAGCACGTGCTCTTTCACTGGCATTAATTGGAACAGGTTTTTTCTTAAATACCTTATTTTCCTCCTCTTTATCTTTAGAGCATGAAATAGTCAGAGTTAATATCAGTATAGAAAGAAGCGAAATTATTTTTTTAGTCATTTTTGCTGTATATCCTTATATTTTTAATGCTAAAAATGATAGTTGTATCTTGGCTAATATTTTGTTGTAATTTTGCAACATATTTAAAAAAAAAGCATGTTAAGCTTATTTTTTAGATGAATTTAAGTTTGATATCTATAGAAATCAATCTGTTTAATTTAAACAATAACAAAAGGAAACAAAAATGAATAAAAAACTACTAACGACTAGTGCTCTTGCTGGTGTTGTGGCTTTAGCAGGTTCTGCTTTTGCTGAAACAAAAGTAAGCGGTAACTTAGAGTACGTATTTAACTCTGCAAGCGCAACTACTGCAGCTGCTAGTTCGCAAGGACAAGGATTTGAAGATAACATTCAAATTTCAAGTTCAAAAGACACTGACTTTGGAAAATTTTCTTATGGTTTTAGACTTGAGAACGCTTCTACAGAAGGTGCTCACTTAACTTTGACAAATGAAAACACTACTGTGCAAATCGGTGCAGATAGTTTTACAAACTTGTCAGCTACTGTTGTGCCAAATACTGGTGAATCATTCCAAACTATTATTGCTGGTGTTGGAACAGTTGCATATGAAATCGCGTTTGACTTAGGAGAAGGTGATTCTACTACTGAGGCCAGAAAAAATGGTATTGGTTTAGGTGTTGCTCAAAAGTTTGACGGAGGAACTCTTTCTTTAAGATACGTTCCAAATACTGCACAAGGTAATACAACAAACCCTGGTACAACTGATAACTCTGGAACTAGCGCAGTTATGGCTAAGTTTCAAGGTAACTTAGGTGTAGAAGGTTTAAATGTAATGCTTGGTTATGCTAAAGACAAGGCCTCTGGTGCAACTGCTGAAGATGGTAAAGCAACAACTTACGGTGCTGCTTACACAATCAACGGTATCACTATTGGTGCTCAAAGAAAAAACTTTGAACAAATGGCAACAGCAGCTACTCAAGATGAGTACAAAACTAATGAATACGGTATTGGTTTTGCTGTAAATGATAACTTATCAGTGGCTCTTCAGCATATCGTTACAGATGGAGATCTTAACGGTACTGATTTCGCTAAGAAAGAAAAAATTACTGGTATTGGTATCGGATATAACTTAGGTGGAATCGCACTTGAGTTATCTTACGGTGATGTAAGTGATGCTAATGGAGTTGATGGTTCAGATGGAGAAGCATTCCAACTTAAAACAGTACAATCATTTTAATTAAAATTAAAATATTAAAAAAGGCCCGTTTATACGGGCCTTTTTTTTGCCTATTACTTTCCCCAGAGTTATTTTGCTAATTTAATAATTCTAATTATAATCTCAGTTTATGCATGATCATTTTTTTAGTTATTTAATAGAACATCTAAAAAAAAATAATTTTAAAGAAGTTGCATTAAAGACAAAAAAAAATCATGAAAAATACGGTCATATAGCGCAATTTTGGAACCTAAGGGGAATTGCACTCGATAATCTTGGTTTAAGTAATGAAAGTCTTGAATGTTTTTTTAAATGCCATGAGCTTGATAGTAACAATCCAGGATCTTTACACAATATATCAAAAATTTTTTTTAAAAATAAAAATTATCAAAAATCAATAGAATTTTCAAATAAGGCATTGCAGTTAAAAAAAGATTATTTGCCTGCATGGCTCAATCTAATGAATTCTCATTTAATGTTGGAGCAATATCAAAAATGTATAGATATAGCGGATAGATTGTTAGAAAATTTTTCCCAACAAGTTGATTTAGCTTATATCTACAATTTAAAAGGAAGTTGCTATGAGTGCCTTCAAGAAAATAATATTGCATTAGAAAATTATAATATTGCAATTAAACATAATGCTAATTTTGTCCCTGCCTTATTAAATATTGCAAATTATTATTCAAATCTTGGTGAAATAGATATAGCAAAAAAAAAATATTTATCTCTTATAGAAAGCAATCCTGCATTGGCAGATGTCCACAGGAGATTATCGATTATCACAAAATATAAAGATGAAAATGATCCTCATATTCAACAAATGCAGGAAATTTTTGAGCAACATAAAAATGATCATAACAAAGTCGAAGAACTTGGTTATGCATTATCTAAAGGCAAAGAGGATGTAAAAAATTATAAAGATGCTCATCATTATTTTTCTATTTCAAACTCCATTAGAGATAAAAAAACTAATTATAATTTTAAATTTCAAGAAGAGGAATTTGCAGTAATTACAAAAATATTTGAAACAATTAAGAAGCAAAAAGACAGTGGGCTGATAAAAGAAAACAATGCCATTTTTATTCTTGGAATGCCAAGATCGGGAACAACATTAATTGAGCAAATAATTTCATCCCATCCCCAAGTGCAAGGACTTGAGGAGATTGATTATTTATCAAAGTCTATGAATCTGTGTGTGGAGCATAAATCTTTAGATGAATTTTATCAAAAAATTATAGAAAATTCTGACAATATATTTGACTGTATTCATAAAAAATATTTTGAACGAATAAACTTAAAAAAAAATAGTAACTTTTCACATCATACAGACAAAATGCCCGTGAATTACAAATTAATTGGATTTATAAAAAATGCTATTCCAAATGCAAAAATCATTCATTGCGTAAGAGATCCTAGAGATGTTTTTGTTTCAATTCTCAAAAATTATTTTGGAAAATTGCAAATGTCTTACGCTTATAATTCAAAAAAATTAACCCATGCTTTAAATCTATATGTTGATTACATGACATTTTGGAAGAAATTATACGGCGATTGGATTTATGATTTAAAATATGAAAATTTAGTAGTTAACAGCGAACAAGAAATTACAAAATTATTACAATTTTGTAATTTAAGTTTTGATAAGTCTTGCTTAGATTTTCAAAATAATAAAAAATCTGTTTCGACCGCAAGTACTTTTCAAGTGAGACAACCTATTTACAAATCTTCTAGCGCGGCTTGGAAAAATTATGAAAATTTTTTAGCAGATGATTTTAAGAATTTAAAATTTTATTAGTATGATAGATTTGCTATATGATGCAAAATAATTGCTGAAGCATTCGATACATTTAAACTTTCAGTTTCTTTATTCATTTTAATTTTTATTAATTGGTTACATTTTTCACTAACATTTTTTCTTATTCCTTTGCCCTCAGAACCGAGAATGATTATTTTTTTTTTAACAAAGTTTACTGATGCTAATTCTTTGCCTGCATTCGAGTCCATTCCATAAATAAAAAAATTTTCTTTTTTAAGTTTTATTAGCGCATTATTTATGTTTGAAACTTCAATAATTGAAATATTTTCAATATAGCCAGAAGATGCTTTGTGCATTGCATTGCTTTTCAGATTAACCGAATTATTTTCTAATATTAAATATTTAATATTGAAAGCAACACAATTTCTAATAATTGATCCTATATTTCTTGGATCATTAATTTGATCTAAAAAAACAACTGTGTTTAAATTATTGTCTCGTAATAAATTTTCTAAATTTTTTTTTAGCAAAGGTCTAATTTTTGCTGCTACACCTTGATGAGTGAAATTTTTATCTTCAGATTTAAAAATTTTATTAAAAAATTTTTTATTTTGAATCGAAATTTTTATTTTATTTGCATTAAGTAATTTATTTAAGTTTTCTTCTAGTACTGCAATTTCTAATACATCTCTTTCTTTGTTGTTTAGGGCAGCTTGAACAGCATGTATTCCACTAATCCAATATGAATTATCCATAAAAAAAATTATATAAAAATTATGTTTTATAGATAGTATTTTTATGTATAAGCTTCGTTTAATTTCTGTT
>Ga0255769_10006394_pt1 | contig 10699 bp, 7 predicted proteins | sample 041ome_9_FD_179637 | JGI IMG/M metagenome (GOLD analysis project Ga0255769, IMG submission 179637) | Coastal salt marsh microbial communities from the Groves Creek Marsh, Skidaway Island, Georgia - 041413US metaG (version 2) | ecosystem: Environmental > Aquatic > Marine > Intertidal zone > Salt... | reverse complement strand
GAAACGTGGGCGACGCTTCGTCGGCTTCACAAGAAAATGCACCGGCGGCAGGAGCAGCGTTCGTCTTCTCGAATGGATTACGAGGATCCCTCCGAGGAGCACTTTCTCACGAGAGACGTCTTTGTTCACGCAAATGCTGCGCACTGGACCGCCCAAAGAGCAATTAGTTTCATTCAAAATGTTTTGCACTACGCGACGATGGAAGTCATCGAGCCGAACTGGGCTAAGATGGAGAGCGAGATATTTTCCTCGTCCACCTCCGCGGACGAGGTCATCACATCGCACGCCAAGTTTCTGGAAACCACCGCTCGAGAGTGCATGCTTCTCCGACCAACGCTTTTGAATCTGTACGAGTCCATCCTCCAAACGTGCTCGAAACTCTGCGACGCGTGCGAAGACTTTGAAAGAAGTGAAGACGAGGCGGAGAAGATGAAGAACAACAACGAAGAAGCAAGAAACGCCGACGGCGACTACGACGATCGTGAAGAACAAATTGAAGAGTTTTTGCACCGAATCGAGTTTATATCTTCTGAGTTTGACGAAAGAACGGTCGCATTTATCGTCGCGTTGAAGGAAGCCGCTCGATTTGAGAGCAAGTTTGAAAGTTTGATCAGTCGCGTCGAGCCTCTCGAACAACAAGTATCGAGATATTAATTGGTCTCCACACAAAAAAAAGAGAGGAACTTTAAGAACGGAATGGATAACGCTTCCGCTTCTGAACACATGTTACCGAGAACTTCCAATCGAACAAACGCGAATGCTAATGCTTTACAAGTGGGTCAACTCATTTCCGCCCTCGGTGCTGTTCTCATGACGGTTGTCATTCTGAACGCCATCGCGAATGGAAACGGAAGCGAAGAGTTAGAATGGCTCCTCTCTCACCCTTGGGGAATCGTGAGTCTCGTTGACTTGTACGTCGGTTTTACACTTTTCTCCTTGTGGATATTCATGCGCGAAGAAAGTGCGATGACGGCGCTCGTGTGGACGGTTTTTGTGATGTGTCTCGGGAATTTCACGACATCCTTGTACGTCTTTCGAGCGTTGAGGAGCACGAATGGAAACTGGGACGCATTCTTCTTCGGGGAGAGAAGAAATGGCTCTTCTTCTATTTCTTCGGGGGCGAGATGAGATATATTTCTCCCACCGCCGCCTCGCGTGTGCTTTGCATGCGTGTACTGCTGTATTCTTTTCTCAATTGTAAATTTATATCGTATATTACTATTTACGTGCTATAGCCTAATTAATCATGCCTTTAGACCGGCCTTCAAACCCGGGTCGGTTCCTCTTCTTCTCTCTCCTGTCGATGTTCTTTTCGATTTTCTCGTCCGCTTTCGCCTTGATATTCTCCTTGCGCTTCTTCTTCTTTGCGTTTTGTTGGTCTTGCACTGTTTTCGTTCGTTCGCTCCATTTCTCTTTACTCTTTTGTTTCTTCTTCTCTTCCCTTTTGACGGACTTACGCAACAGTTTCGGGTCGTCCAAGACTTTCTCTCCTCTCGCGCGTTTCAACGAAGCTTCCCAGGCGTGCTTTTCGGCGACGCGCTTGCCTTCTTTCGTTTGGTCGCCACCGGCGTCGGCCAAGTCTTTTTCTCGCTGAAGAGCCTTCGAGAGGAGATCTCGCTTGGTTTCTTTTTTCTTCTTACCGTTGAATCTAGAGGATGGAACCTCGTCCACGTCCACGTTACCGAACGCCAAGTTCATCTTCGGTTCTTCTCTGTCATCGTCGGTCTCATCGCCCTTCTTCTTCCCGTTGCTACTGTTCCTCAACGCCTCTCTCTTCTTCGCGTCTGCGATCTTCTTCATCCTCTTCTCGCGTTCTTTCTTCTCCATTTTCATTTTTTCTCGCTGTTCTCTCCAATCTTTCGCATCTTTTACCTTCTTCTCGTGTTCGCTCGCCTTTCGCTTCTCCCGAGAATCCTGGATTTTCTTCTCCAGACGTTTTCTCAGCGCCTCTAATCGTTCACTTTTTTCCTCCTTTGACGGCGTTGAGGCGTCTATGATCATATCTTTAAACATGCCGCTGTTGTTATCGTTTGATTTTTTCTTCTTTGCGACCTTCTCGTCTTCTTCTTCCTCCTCGTCGTCTTCGTCTTCGTCTTCGTCGCCGCTACTCCCGGATTCCGCGGACGCGTTGTTCAACCTCCGCGCTTCATTTTCATCATCCTCGCTCTCGTCCTCCTCCTCTTCGTCCTCGCCTTTCCGTTTCTTCTCCAACTTCTTCTGCTTCTCCTCGTTTGTCGAGACTAACCTCGGATCTAACTTTGCCCGTTTGTTCTCCATCGCCGTCGTCTTCATCCTTTTCTTCTTCTCCGCCTTCTCGGAAGGTTTCTTTTGCCCGAACCTGCCGAAGGAATTTAAATCGTCGTCGTCTCGCTCGGACGGGAGGTAATATTTCGCCGGGATTTGTTCGACGAGCGAGTCGAAGAATCGAGAGTGCGCGGTGACTTTATCCAGCAGCGTCGTCTGTTTTAAAAAAACGATGGAGAGAGAAAGTTTCGCGTCAGAAAGAGAGAGAGAGAGATTTTGGAAAGAGGAGAGAAAAACTCTGGCGGCTGCTCTTCTTTCGGAATGAATGGAAAAGGAGAACGAAGAAAACGCGCGCGCGTTTAATCTCTCTCTCTCTCTGAGAAAAGAGAGAGAAAAAAGGGCGGGTCAAAACAGAGAGGGGTGGGTCTCTTCGTACCATCTCTCTCTTTTCCGTCGTCGTCGTCGTCGCGGTAGCAGTAGTAGTAGTAGTTGTTGTTGTTGTTCGCGTCTCTGTTTTGGAGCTAGAGAGAGAAAAAAAAGCGCTTTGCAACTTTTTCTTTTCTGAAACCCTAAACAATTCGTGAGAGAAAAAACTCCTCTCGGTGAGATGTGGAAAAGAAGTCACGGGGCACAAGGACACGGGAAAAAAAGGATGTCTCGGGGACAACAGCCTCTGTTCTTCGTCCGCGTGGATTTGGAGAATTCCTCCGCGAGAAGGAGAACCGTTTCGTCTTCTTCTCGCGACGACAAAGACGACGACAAAGAAGAAGAAGAAGAAGAAGAAGAGGACGAAGAATCATCGGATTTGTTTTTTCCATTTTCAACGGGTTCGGCGTGCGCGAAAACGGAAGGGCGCTTGCGATTATTCCGAGAAGATGACGACGGAGAAGAAGAGACGAGCGCATCTTCTTCTCGTTCGAAGCTCGTTTTAGTGCCGTTTATTCCGTCGTCGTTTTCGGTGGCGGATTTGTGCGAGTTCTTCGCGCCGGTACGCGCGAACGTCAGAGAGTTGCGAGTGGTGGTTCCCAAACGAGGAGGAGGAGGTGAACAACAACAACAACAACAACAACAACAACGAGAGGAAAAAGAGGAGAAGAAGTCCAACAAAGGGTTCTACTTTGCCGCGATATTAGCGTTCGACGACGAAGAAAACGCGAAGATGTTTTCGAGTAACTTTCAAGGACAACCGTTCAGCAGCTTGAACGACGAGGAGATTTGCCGGTGCGTGTTCGTGAAAAGCGTCGAGTTTGGGAAGGAAAGAGAAGACGGCGCCGACGACGAGGAGGAAGAAGGGGTAGACGGCGGCACGGAACTTCCGGCGAATTGTCCGGTGTGTCTCGATAGGTTGGACGGGGAAGTTTCCGGGATACTGACGACGAGTTGTGGGCATCACTTTCACGCGGATTGCATGTCGGGGGTGTCGGGAAGCGTCTGTCCGGTGTGTAGATTCGCGATGGACGCGACGGCGAAACGAGAGGCGAAGTGCGAAAGGTGCGAGTGTCAGAACGGTTCGTTGTGGACGTGCTTGATTTGTGGCGTCGTCGGGTGTGGAAGGTACGAGAATCGACACGCGGTCGCGCATTGGACAGAAACTGGTCACTGTTACTCGCTCGAGATTGGTAGCGGACGAGTGTGGGATTACTCTCGAGACCAGTTTGTACATAGACTGATTCAAGGAAAGCACGGTTTGGTCGAATTGACGCCGGACGAGAAAGGGCGGAGGAGTCACGCCATTGATCCTTCGACACGCGCGGTCGGGAGACGCGTCGAAGGCCCCGGTGGAGGAGAAGGTGGTTACGCGTATGGCCATCCCGACGGGGATGATTTGGAAGACGGGGACGATCCTGAACTAACGGAGGCTTTGGTGGCGTCCAAGTTAGACGCGGTCGCGAATGAATACGACCAACTGCTAGCCTCGCAATTGGATCAGCAAAGACAACATTACGAGCGACTCTTGATGGACGCCGCTTCGGATAAATCGGAAATGATGACAAAAGTTGAAATCATCGCCGAACAAGCGACTAAACTTCGCCTGCTTAACAGAAGAGCGGACCACGCCGAGAAGGAAGTCAAGCGCCTGGAAGAGGAAAATGTATTTTTGAAACAGCTCAACGAGCAAATGTTGAGAGACGCCGGCGAAATGCGAGAGACGAAAATGACGTCCTCGACGAAAGAGAAGGAAAAGATTGCGTCTCTGGAAGAGAAAGTGAGAGAGTTGGAAGGCATGAACCGAGATTTGATGTTCTTCCTAGAATCGAAAGATACTATCCAGAAATCAAAAGGCTCAGAATTGGACGCCAGGTTCGGTAAGATTGAGTTAGAAGAAAAGAAAATGCAAGAGGAACCGACGCTGGTGCGCGGGAAAGTGAGCACAAAGGATCGCTTACGAGCGAAACTGAAAGAAAGGAACAAGAAATAATTTTAGTTTTAGATAAAACACCCCGTAGCAGCTGCAGCACTGTAAAAAAAGAGATATTTTAGCCCGCGCGTATAGAGGGGGTGAATTTGTACAACATGCAAACGAAGTAGTTTTATAAGGTAATGTTACAAAAAAAGTGTTACATAGTCTCTCTCGCATCGCTTTTCTCTTCTCTTTTTCTCTTCGCGCGTGTTATTGTTACACACCGTTTTTTCATCAATACGATAAACACGCCTCGCAAAGCTCCAAAAAATATAGTATAATAATATAATGATAATAGTAACAGTGCTCTCTACTAGTATACACACAAACGCAAGACGCATTATTACGATCAGGCAACATCAACGTAGCCGTCGCTTTCGCCCTTTATGAGTGGCGAAATCATGGTGTCGAGGGAGTGCGCAATCGCGCTCGCGTACGTCACGACGCAACCAGCGCTCCAAATCATGCTCAACTCACCGGAAACGCCGTTCAACCCGGCATACGGATCACTCACGGTCTTCACAGCCTCCAAGTTTTGATAGTTATCTTCCAAACGTTTGATGATGTTCTCCCATTTTTCGTCGAACTCATCGTCGTCGTCGTCGTCGTCGTCGTCGTCGTTTTCGTCGTCGCCGCCGCCTCCGTCGCCTCCGTCGTTTGAAATATCGTCGAACCCGTCGTCGTCGCCGCCATCGTCCAACTCACCCTCGTCCTCTTCATCATCCTCGAACATCTCGTAATCTCCAGGAGACGACGAGAGCGGGGGTTCTTCGTCTTCCGGTCCGCCCGGACCCTCTCTCCGCCGTCGTTTTTTCCTGCATATTCTCGATACTTTCGACGGGCAAAACACTCTGACATCCACGTCGCTCCCTATTTTAGGGTTTGGAGGCGCGCTGACTCTGTTTGAAATCGTAAACGTCGTCGTCTTTCTCTGCGCAGATCTGCTCTTGGTACTCTTCAGGACCCCACGCGCAGACGATGATGAGGTGGAAGAGGAAGAAGAAGTGATCGGTATCCGAATCATGTCTGCGTATATCTCTCCTATTTCTCTGTTATGTAGATTTGAAAAGCCGCGATGATCTCGCTTTCAAAAGTTCGTTAAGAGTGCCTTTTGAAACGTCGCGCGCGACTTCTTTCTCTCTCTCTCTCTCTTTTCTTTACGAAGAAATTAATAAAAAACGCGTGCGATTATGCGCGCGCGATCTCTCTCTCGCCAAATGCGTTTGATCCGTTGGTTGATGTTCTTTCTCTTATTTTCTCTCTCTCTCTCTCTCTCTTTGCGCGAATACGTGTAATTGCGCGTGATGAATTCTTTGTGAAGTGTCCGTTCGTTTTGCAGAGGAAAAGATTCGTAAAAAGTATTGTTTAGGGTTACAAAATTCGCGTGTTGTTGTGAAACGGCATTTTTCTCTCTCTCTCTTCTCCTTTTTGTCGTATTAGTATTGTTTATTGCGCCGCGACGGACGAAGCGGCTTTCGAGGCCGCGACGTTATAGCCGTTCGCTTTCTCTTCAAACTCTCTCGTTCTCCTGTTCGCGTCGACGCAGAAGAAAGAGACTAAATTTCTAAACACGCCTTTGTCGAACGGGTTTTTGAACGTTCCGTCGGAGGCTCTCAAATACGCGTATCGGTGTAAGTTCATCAACTCGTTGGTGGTTATGTTTCGGGCGACTTGCGCGAGTTGCGAGGAGACTAAGAGCAAGACTGGAATCAAGACGGAGACGTCACACGCGACGAAGAACAGGACGCCGGTTTTTGAGCGCTGCTTTTCGGACGGATTTTCTTCCCAGACTCGCACGACGGCGACGAGCAAAGAGACGATCATGGCGAATGTTTCCAGAAGCAGAAAGATGACAAAGTCGCGGTGGTTTTTCGCACCAACCGTGTTGCCCATCCACGGGCAGTAGTGATCGAATCTTCGGACGCATCGCTTAGCGACTTGGCAGTGTTTGGTCCCAGCCGGTTTGACTATTTTACAGGTGACGCAAAGGCGTTCCCAGTTACCCGCCCAAAGCTCCGGGTGGTCGAGCCATTTTAACGAGGCAGCAGAGGTAATGGAGGTCATTTCACCACCACCGCCGTTACCTCCTCTGCCTCCTTTTTCGATGTCGTCGATGTCGTCGTTCACTAAATTCTCCACCGACGAAGACGCGTTTTTCAAACTCCTCGCCGCTAACTGCGCTCGCGTGGAAACGAATCCGGGATCGGTATTCGCCACTCTCCAAAAGAAAATCAAACCAGTAACTGAGCTAATGACCACCATCCACGACCACGCGGCTAACGCGACGTCCACGCGAGGCGTCCCCACCGGTCCAACGACGACAAAGTTCACAAACATCAACGTCAAACCGCACACGATGGCTAAACAAAATATAGCCATGCCTTTTTGCGACCACCACGTCTGGCCTTCTTTGAGAGTGACCAACTGATTGGTCAGCATGTTCGATAAACTCTTGTGCCCTTTCTCCATGGCGAGCTGCGCTGGAGTATTTCCATCCGTATCTCTCACTTTCAACAACTCTTCGCCACCACACAAGGCTAAAACGTGCGCGGCCTCCGCTTTCCCTCGTATCGCCGCCCAGTGCAACGCCGTGCACCCTTCCCTATCCGCGCGCATCACGTCCGCGTCAAACGCCAAGAGTAACTTGACGACATCTTTATACCCTTTATACGCGCCCCAATGCAACGGGCATCTTCTATCTTCGTCCATGCAATTCACGTCTAAGTTCCATCGCAAGAGAAAATGGTACAACATCGAAGCGTGGCCGTACTGCGCGGCGACGTGCGCGGCGGTGTACCCGCGAATATCTTGATTGTGCAGCTTCGCTTTACTCTGCAAAAGTAATTCAGCGACCGGTAAAGCCCCTCTTACCGCTGCCCAATGCAACGCCGTTTGACGCTCGTTATCCCCGGCATTCACATCTGCGCCTAAATCTAACAAATACTTCGCGATCGCGACGCGATTGTTCAAAGCTGCCCACTGGAGAGGCCGAAATCCGTTCGCATCTTTCGCATCCACCAAAGACGCGTTCGATTTCACGAAAAGCTCCAACTTTTCTTGGTTCCCGTACGCCGCGGCGCGCCAAATGTCCCACTCTTTCTCCTCCTCTTCTTCTCCTTTTATTGAATTGTTTCGATCGTTGTTGTTGTTGTTGTTGTTATTATTCTTCTTCTCCTCTTCGGAGAGCGAGTCGTTACTCGCGAGTGCCTCTGTGCTCATCTTTTGGTCTTTTCTCTCTCTACAATTATATAATAATAAATCTCTCTCTCTCTCTCTCTCTCTCTCGATCTCTCTCTCTCTCTCTCTCGATCTCTTCTCGATGTTTTCGTTCGCGATTTCGATGGCCGAAGAAGAGACGATGGAAGAAACAAACGCACGCGCACGAGAACTCGAACTCGAGCGAGAAGAGAGAGAAGAGAGCTTTTCACGTTTTTCGTTTTTGAATTTATTTGTATTTAGGGTTTCATCTGCTGGCAAAGACTCCCTCTGCCGTTTCTACTGGGGAAAAGCGAGAGACCAAAACCCAACAACACGCTCTCTCTGTGATTGATTGAATACGAGAAGAAACGATGTCGTCGATGGCGCAACAACTCCCGCAAACGCAGTCGAGAAACAACAACTTCGTCTTACAGAAGAACTGCACCGTTAAGAGGTTCGTTTTTTTTCTCTTTCTCTCTCTCCGCGCTCTGCCTTTTTTGTGTTCTCTCTCTGTCTCTCTTCTCGAAACCACTCACATATCGTGTTTTGGATAATGGTGATGAGATGTGTGGCGCTTTTTTATTACGCGGGACGACACCGTCGTATTCGTGAGCACTCACGCGTGCAAATCCTTCCTCTGTGCGCATCCGAAAAAGCAGATCTGCCGTCCGGTACCAGACGCGCCAAAGATGCGTCTCTGTCTCCGCCGGAGCGAAGAAAGCCTTCTTCTTTCCCGGTCAAGGCGCGCAATCCGTCGGCATGGCGAAAGAGTTGTGCGAAACCTCCCCGGAGGCGAAGAAAATGTTCGATAAAGCGACGGAGATTTTAGGGTACGATTTACTCGACGTGTGCGTGAACGGACCGGCGGAGCGATTGAACTCGACGGAAGTTTCGCAGCCGGCGATTTATGTGTCCTCGATGGCGGCTTTGGAGAAGATGAAATCAACCGCGGAAGGGCAAGCGGATATCGACGCGGTGGACGTGTGCGCCGGTTTGAGTTTAGGCGAGTACACGGCGTTGGCGTTTGCCGGCGCGTTTTCCTTCGAAGACGGGTTGAAGTTGGTGAAATTGAGAGGTGAGGCCATGCAAGCGGCGGCGGATGCGCAGCCGAGCAGCATGGCGGCGATTATTGGATTGAGTTCGGACAAGTGCGAGGAGTTGTGTAAAGCGGCGAGCGAGCAAAGCGGGAAAGACGTGCGAGTGGCTAACTATTTGTGCAACGGGAACTACGCGGTGAGTGGTGCCGTCGAGGCGATCGAAAAAGTCGAAGAGATTGCGAAACCGGAATTTAAAGCGAAAATGGCCGTTCGATTAGCGGTTGCCGGCGCGTTTCACACGGATTTCATGAAACCGGCGGTTGAAAAATTGGAGAAACAGTTGGCGGAGACGCCGATCAACGCTACGAGAATACCCGTCATTTCTAACGTCGACATGCAACCGCACACGGACGCGGACTCGATCAGAAAGACGTTAGCGACGCAAGTGACGAACCCGGTCAGATGGGAAGGATCTATGCAAAAGTTAATCGAGGAAGGTTTGGAAAGCGGCACGGAAGTTGGACCGGGGAAAGTCATCTCCGGCATCATCAAACGAATCGATAAGAAGTTACCGGTAGAAAACTACATCGTATAAATCAAAACAACTTTTTAATGATACTATAGTACCATCTACGATTTTACGTACATGGTAATTTGGAATCTACGTGGTGGTTTCTTTTTTTGCTATACACAAACTACTTCAAGTGACGTATTGTTATAAATGCTTGCTAAAAACGCGGCTTCGAACTTTTATTCGTCATCGTCGTCGTCGTCATCATCATCGTCCAACTCTTTCAAACTGGCAGTCTTGATAAACGGGAATGTTTTTTGTAAACTCTGCGCCGTAGCTGCCGCCAACGGCTTCGGGCCTCGAAACCCCAAAACGACGTTCCCTTTTCTCCCGTCCACCTCTAAACATTTCACGACGCCACCGTACCCTTTCACCCGTTCCTCGATGCTTTTCAAATGCGCGGCGACTGCCTCTTTCGTCAACTCCGGAGGCGCTTGCCCGACATCTCCGCTCACGTTGACCACCTCCTTAAAAATTTCATCGCCGAAGGTTTTCCTCAACACGGATTCCACGCCGCCTTTCATCGTCGCTTGCGAAGACGCGCACGAAGCGCACGCGCCTAACAATCGCACCGCGACGATCCCGTCCTCCTCGGAAACCGCGACAACTTCAATGTTCCCGCCGTCGTTGATCACGTACGGTCGTATCTCCTCCAACGCTTCGTCCACGTTCTCCTTCGTAAGTTTTGGATACGTTCTCTCTTTCTCGCCTTCGTCCGTCTTCGAAGAAGCTTCTTCCAGTCCTTTCGCCATGGCATCCGCCACGTCCTGAAAAGGAGACACGAACTTTGGCGCCGCTGGACTTTCTCCTTCTCCGAGCGCCGCGCGGCAACGAACCCCCGCCGCCGCCGCCGCCGCGGAAAATCTATCCGTTCTAAAACTGTTCCTTTCCGACGATACTAACGCGTCGTTGTTGTTGTTGTTATTCTTCATCTTCTTCCTAATCTCGCCGGGGTGGCGGCTTTTCCGAGCGATGATGATTTCACCGACGCCTCTTCTTCTCCTCGTTCCAAAACGACAACGTGGTTTCCTCGCCGCCACCCGAACCACCGCCGACGACGAGGGGGAGCACTCAAAACACACCAATAAAGAAGAGGAAGAGGATAAAAAAGTCATATTCTTAATGCTCGCGTGATAATATAATTCGTCTCCCTTGCGTGTTACGTATCGTTTGTTGTTGTTCTTGTTATCTCTTCTGTGTCGTCTGTCGAAAAAATTGTCGTTTCCAAGAGAAAAAAAAAAAAAAAAA
>Ga0255769_10006391_pt1 | contig 10703 bp, 14 predicted proteins | sample 041ome_9_FD_179637 | JGI IMG/M metagenome (GOLD analysis project Ga0255769, IMG submission 179637) | Coastal salt marsh microbial communities from the Groves Creek Marsh, Skidaway Island, Georgia - 041413US metaG (version 2) | ecosystem: Environmental > Aquatic > Marine > Intertidal zone > Salt... | reverse complement strand
AGAAGCCCTCAGAGATCAAGCGTGAGAAAGAGAAAGAACGCAGGAAGACACTGCGTAAGCTCAGGAGACAGCGTGAAGACAACATCTTCATGAAAGTTCAAAGAAGTAGATAACAACCAATTTATTTTACCAAATAGGTCGCGATTGACGAAATCGTGCTTATATGCTATAATACAAGATAAATAAAGTTGAAGATTGCTATAGATAGGATCTTCAATTTAACTTTGCTTAACAAGGAGGGCACAACAATGACAAACAAACATCTATCTATCTTTAATCAACTAAGACCAGTAACAGTGGGTTTCGACAACATGTTCGATCACTTTGAGAGAATGTTCGACGAGGACAGTTTCTTCAGATCGCCAACAATGTCAAACTTCCCACCGTACAACATAGTCAAGACTGGAAAGAACACGTATGACGTGGAACTAGCACTAGCGGGTTTCTCGAAGGACGACATCGAGGTACAGTACGAGGACAACATGTTGACGGTGAAGTCCAAGCAGAAGGACGAGAAGTCCGAGAGCAAGGACGAGGATGGCAACATCCTGCACAGGGGGATCAGCAAGAGATGGTTCTCTAAGGCATTCACTGTCGCGGATGACGTTGAAGTCAAAGGCGCTGAACTGAAAGATGGCCTGCTTAGAATATCCATGGAAAGAATCATTCCAGAAGGTAAAGCACCAAGAACCATCGAGATCAAGTAATCAGCGGGGGCTCTTAATCAGGATGGATGGGGTGGTAAAAACACCCCTCCACCAGTTGACTTGCTACACAGAACTGCTACAATAACTTAATGATTAATATTGTTTACATAGTCCTAGGAGGTGGTCAGTTTATTGCACAAACTATATCATCGGCTATTGATAAAAAAAAGCAATGGGATTTATACGAAAAAAATAACTTAAATTGGTTACATAGAGAATCATTATTTGATCTAGATACAACTATTAGAACAGTGTGTAGTCAAGAAGTTTACTTTGAAGAAGTAAGAGAAATGGAGAACCTCGTGTTAATTACCTGTAACGATAAAGAGGATATAAAAATTTTAAAGAGAAGGAGTAGGTATATAGAGACGAACATGGAAAAAACTTTTGTTTTTGAACCAAGACTCAAGTACCATAGAGAACTGTACAATCATCTGATTGATAAAGAAAAAGATTTCTTTCAGTTAAGTGTTAGTGATTTATGGAATTCTAAAAGTTTCTTAGATAGAATGAAAGAATGTATGTTTTTTTTACAATTACCTTTTGACGAAAATGAACTTAGGTATGGTCATAAAAAATGGATACTGTCTAACCTAACACATGAAAAAAATACGAAAGGAGATAAATTATGACATCAGACATCCAAACGCTGACCAAGGAGAAGATTAAGTTGGACGAGCCTGGACTCTACGACGTGATATTCCTCAACGACAACATCACCACCATGGAGTTCGTTGTCAAGGTGTTGAAACAGATATTCAACAAGACGCCGGAACAGGCACAGAACATCACCATGAGGATACACCAAGACGGACAGGGCATCGTGGGTTCATACACACACGAGGTCGCGGAACAGAAGGGCATCGAGGCCACGCTGGCCGCGAGACAGGAGAACTTCCCATTACAGGTCAAAGTCAAGAAACAGTAAAGATGCAACTCAAGGACTACGTGCTGGAGAATCAGAAGATCATCCAAGCGGTGCAGGACCGAACGCCCGGTAATGAACGCATCGACATGTACTACGGCACCCTGGACTACGCCACCGCGAGATTCCACACCATACTGCTGAAACTGTCGCAGGACAAATTACTCGAACAGGAACACGCACTGGAGGTGTTGGAGTGCTTCGAGGCCATACAGGCGTTCTACAGCAACGTGAAGAGATACGAATCGTGGCCCAAACTATTTAGACACGTGGTGGGCATGGTGCTACACGGCATAGGCACGCGAAGGATTCCAAAGATCAAACGACTGCTGGAACGGATCAATAACTAACAGTATGATCACCAATTGGTTATTCTGGGCGATCCCACCCAAGTACGTGAGGAGTTACTTCTTCACCATGTGGCTGGCCATGTTCATCATACCCATATACATCTTTGGTTTACATTTCACCAAATTGGGATTTATAATAAACTTACTATGGTACGATCTGGTCTTCTATGGCTGGGTGCGTGCCAAACAAACAATGGAAGGAGACGAAGAATGAAAGCAGTGATATGGAGCAAACCGGCCTGTCCCTACTGTGACAAGGCAAAATCCCTGATGAAGATGAAGGGCGTAGAGTACGAGGAGAAGAACATAGCGGATGGACACAAGATACAGGACCTACTGGCCCTGGTGCCCAACGCCAAGACCATGCCACAGATATGGCTAGACGGTGAACACATAGGTGGTTATCCTGAGCTAGAGAAGAGAATAGGGTAAGTTGACTGATACCAAGTTCCGTACTATAATATACTATTAACTGAAGGAAAATTTAATGGGCTACACTGTAAATGACAAGTGTATAATGTGTAAGCACACGGACTGTGTTGAAGTCTGTCCGGTGGACTGCTTCTACGAGGGCGAGAACATGCTGGTGATCAATCCAGATGAATGTATTGATTGTGGCGTGTGTGAACCTGAGTGCCCAGAGGACGCGATCAGGCCTGACACAGACAACGAAGGCAGGGCGTGGTTAGACTTCAACAGGAAATGGTCGACCGCGGGTTGGCCTGTATTAACAACAAAAAAAGATTCGCTCGATCCGGAGGGAAAACACCGGGACGAGCCAAACAAACTTGAGAAATATTTCAAGGACAAATAATGAAAGAACACGATGAAAAGAGACAAGAAGAAATCAAAGTGGCAGGCACGCCGAGAACAGGAGGCCAGCCAAAACTCTCAGTTCGATCCCAAGATACACGAGTTGGGACGAGAAGGATATGGGTTCGGAATGAAGCGTGGCTACAAGCCTACCAAGGAAGAACTGTCGGGCAGGAATCTTCCGTTTAAGTTAAACAAAGACAAATGATACAGGACAAGATAAAGGAGATGGGCGACAACTTGAGGATGCTCGAGGGACACGACCGTCTCCAATATCTCGTGGACAAGGCGAAAGAAGTCGAACCCTTACCTGAAGCGGCCAAGACCGAGGACAATCGCATACATGGGTGCGCCAGTAAACTGTGGATAATAGGTGGGGTCAAGGACGACAACACGATGATGTATCAAGTGGATGGTGATGCTTTCATAACAAAAGGAACAGCCAAGGTTGTGACCGACATCGTGAACGGTGAGCACAGGAGTGCCGTGGCAAACCTCACAGTAGAAAGTTTTGAACCACTGGGCATAAAGGAACTACTCACAATGCAGAGGCAGAACGGACTGGGAGAACTGATAGCAAGGATCATAAGGATAGCACATGAAAATTGACATAGAAGTCGTTGGTACCTTTTGTAATTCATGGCCAAACATGATCGTTGAAATAAACGGAGAAAAAATACACGACGGATTCATAGAAGGTGACAAGATTATATCCATGGATTTTAACAGACTGCTTGAAAAAGGAAATAAGTTTGTTATAGGAATGGACAATAAAAGTTTCGGTAGAAACAAGATATGGGACACGAAAACAAGAGATAACAAAATCATAGAAGACAAGACGTTGAAAGTGCGATCTGTCAAACTGGACGATGTTGAATGCAAGGATCTTTTCCATGGTCGATTCTATGTAAAGAGATCTCACGAACAGCCATCGTACTTTCCCGACGTTGTGGAATCAGAGGACACAATGAATTACAATGGTTATTTTTGTTTTGGGTTTGACCTACCGCTTTACAACTCACTCATCCTCAATAAATTCAAAAATCCTTCAGCAAAGGAAATCAGTTATTTCAGCAACTACACAAAAGTTTTCCATTACGAAGGAGAAAAAAAGATCATAGATGATATCAAAAACATTTTGAAGGAAGTAGATGAAAAATTTAGTAATAAGCGTACCAAGATTAGAAATTCATAGACCGCCGATCAGTACGGCCATAGTGGCCGAAACGATTCGATTGGCAGGACAAGAAGTGGAAGCGTTGGATCTCAACTGTGATTTTTTCCATTATTTGCCTGACAGACAGACATACTACAACTACGATGAGATATGGGACAAAAACCGAGCGCCGACTCTGTCAGAGGTCAAGAACATCGTTAAGTTCATAAAGTCAAAATTCAAACACATGGACAAATACGATTGGTACTGGATCAGCGTGTTCGGTGGCAGTGCCACTCTTTTTACCAGTATGCTTTGTAAACTGATCAGGAAACATCTTAAAAATAAATTTATAATTCTCGGGGGACAAGGGGTACAAGACATGGATATCATTGGAAAAAATAACATATTCGGTGAAACCATGAAGTCCTCTGGATTGTGTGATCTATATCTGGCAGGCGAGGGTGAATTAATCATCAAACACGTTCTCCGAGGAGAGACGTCAGGACCAGGGATCAACAATATAAATTCTGTACAGATCAATGAACTAGATACTCTCCCATATCCGAATTACAGTTTCTATGAACTCGACAAGTATGATTACCTACAGAAGGACAAGGAAGTCTTCATCGTAGGCAGTAGAGGATGTGTGAGACGCTGTACCTACTGCGATGTGGCGAGATACTGGCCTAAGTTTAGATATCGATCAGGGAAAAATATAGCCATGGAAATGATCAATCATTATGAAAAACACGGAGTGAATCATTTTTATTTTACGGACAGTCTAATAAATGGAAGCATGAAAGCGTTCAATGACATGTGTGACGTACTGGCCAAGTACAACACCGATCACAAGGCGGGCTTCGAGTGGAAAGGACAGTTCATATTCCGTCCTAAGAATCAACTACCCAATGATCATTTCGCCACAGTGGCGGCGGCCGGTGGTAAGGAATTCTACGTGGGAGTTGAAACCGGCAGTGATAAAATCAGATGGGAGATGGACAAGAAATTCACAAACGAAGACATAGATTACCAATTAGAGGAATTTAACAAACATGGCATCACTGTGTTCTTCTTGATGCTCATAGGTTATGTCACTGAGACTCACGAGGATCACAACGAAACTTTGAAGATGTTCAAGCGGTGGCAGAAATACGTGGCCACAGGGACGATCAAAGGTATAGACCTGGGGGTTGGGTTGAAGTTCTTGTCAAACACACCACTAGAGAAACAAATAGATCAACACGAGGTGTATTTCCTTAAAGGAGATCTTTCTCTGTCCGAAACACAGCAAACAGATTTGTGGCAGGCAAAATCCAATCCTGATCTAGATGTTCCAGAAAGGATACGAAGAAGGATAGAAACACACGAGGAAGCGATCAGATACAACTGGCCCATATGGAGGGGAGAACAACGTCTCAATGGTGTGAAACTGATGACTGAAAAATATTTACGCTTCATACAGGATCAACCAGAAGAGCCAAAAAAAATTACCATGGAAAATCTAAACTTTTTCGAATGATTGACATGCATTGGTAAACGTGCTATTATTTGGAGATAGACGCTGACCCATACATGATAAGAATACTTTTTCTATTAATGCTAATCTTCTCGGTTGCAAACGCAAATGACGATTGCCAATGGAACAACGACACTCCTTGTGTTGTGATATATCCCAAATACAAGACAAATTCAAACGCACTGGGAGATAAAATTTCTCCCACAACAACCATCACCAAGGAAGAAATAGAGAAACACAGACTGGTAGATCTGCCCAAGGCCTTGACCTACATACAGGGCGTTGACGTGTCACAGTCGGGACCAACAGGTCAACAGGGTTCGGTGTTTTTCCGAGGCACCAATTCCAATCACACACTGGTGTTGTTGAACGGCATACCGATCAACGACTACAGCACACCCACAGGAGCGCATGACATAGGTCAGGACTTCATGTTGACTGTGCAACAGATAGACGTGTACAAAGGATCATCGGGCGCCCACTGGGGTGCGGATGCCGTGGGAGGTGCCATCAACTTCAGGACAACAGTGGACTACGACAAGAAACTGAGCATGAGTGGCAACGGCAATGACCGTACCATAAACGGCAACTACTTCACCAGCCTCGACGGCTATGACATATCAGTGACTGCGGGACAGCATGAATCAAAAAATGTTTCCGCACTGTCGGGCGCGGACGAGAAGGATGGTACAGATAATAAATCCGTATCGGTCAATGTCAGCAAATGGTATGATCTGTTACATTGGAGGACCAGTTGGTTCACGAGGAACACGTTCACCGATCTTGACGGACATAGTGTTGCCATACAGGACGGCAAGTGGTCGGACAACACATTCTACGCACTACAGACAGGACTGGACTACAAGAACTCCAGCCTCACATTCCACACACACGAGTACGACAGGGATTACGATGACGCACACTATGAGAGTACCAACTACACCGTGAGGGGCACACAGCAGTGGGAGAAGTTTGGAGTTGGTTTCGATTACAAACACAACGAGTCATTGATTGGGCAACATCACAACCTTGGCTACTTCTTCAACCTATCGCAGGGCATATTCTCATACCATCATAGGTTCGACGAGGAGCACGAGACCTACAAGTTGGGTTTCTTCAAGGAAATTGGTGATGGTCTGAGCCTGAGCGGTAGCACCTCAACGAGTTACAAGGACAGGACCACGTGGACTGCCATAGAGTATGGCGAGACCCAAGAGCTGACCCTGACCAAAAACAATTTCTCGACAACTGTGTTCAAAAATGACATAGGTGATCTGAACACGGACGGGATAGAATTCAGTTATGGCAAGGATGACTTCCGAGTGTTCGCCAGCCATCTCAACAGCAAGACCAACGACGTGGTGTCACTGAGGAGGCCCAACTGGTCCCTAGGATTCATGCACACCAAGGATCTGGAAAACAACTTCAGCATAACAACGAACTACAAGTTCAAGGGCGAACACCTGGACGTACACAACTCCGACTGGAGCACCATATCCATGCCCGAGACACACCTACTGGACCTCAATGTGGGTTACAACTATCACGGCATAGAACTGGGATTCAGTCTACTCAATCTTCTTGATGAGCAATACGAGTCACCGCATGGATTCAACCAAGAAGGCAGGAGACTGCAGTTCGGATTTAGGAGGAGTTTCTAATGGACATGCCCCCAGGATGGACACCACAACCAAACCCCACGGTGGATCCACACCTAAAAACTGACCTGTCAGACATAAAAGAACACCCACCCACACAGGAACAGTTCATAGGCAAGATAACAGAGAAGTTGAAAGAGGTGTACGACCCAGAGATATCTGTGGACATCTACAACCTGGGCCTGGTGTATGACATCAAGGTCACGGAGTCACAGTGGGTACACGTGCTGATGAGTCTGACTAGTGCATTCTGTCCGGCCGCCGACAGCATCATCAGGGACGTTCAACAACAGGTGGAATCAATCCCGGGACTCAAATGTAAAGTCAAGGTCACCATGCAACCGCAGTGGGGTCGTGACATGATCAACCCTGAGATACGCGATCTGATGGGCCTGTAACAAAAGTTTAACATGACCGTAACACGACTGTAACATGATACAAATTAAATAACAGCACAAATGGAAGCAACTTTCTCACTGTGGATGGTACTGGGTTTCATGTTTGCCGCGTACTCTGTCGTGGCCAATGACAGTGTGCAGACGCTGGGCACGTGGATGGCTTCCAATCAGAACAGATTCAAATGGTACTACTTGTGGTCAGCGGCCACCGTGGTGCTTTGGTTCACCATATGGTGGGGTTGGCACAAGAACGGTGGCGACATATCCTACGGTAGGTTGAACAAGATTCCTTTCCAAGAGATACAATGGTATCACGCAACCGCACCGTTGATACTTCTATTACTGACACGTTTTGGTATTCCTGTATCAACCAGTTTCTTGGTTCTATCTGCTTTCGCCAGTACATTCGTTCTAGAGAAGATGTTGGTGAAATCAATCATAGGCTATGCACTCGCGGCCGTTGTGGCATATGCGGCATGGCAGATAATCGAGAGGATCATAGACGAAAAGAAAAACGAGATATCAGATCAGAACAAGACACGTTGGCGTGTCGCCCAATGGTGTAGCACGGCGTTCCTATGGTACACTTGGTTGAGCCATGATATGGCCAACATCGCTGTGTTCTTGCCAAGGGCCGTACCAGTTGAATGGATGGTGGTGATATCAGTCGTGTTCGCGGTCTTCCTTGGATACACATTCTGGGAGAAGGGCGGTAAGATACAGAAGATCGTTGTCGAGAAGACCGGCACGAGATTTGTTAGATCTGCCACACTGATCGATTTGGTCTATGCTTTCATACTGCTGTTCTTCAAGCAGTACAACGACATACCAATGAGCACAACTTGGGTGTTCGTGGGATTACTATGTGGTAGAGAACTGGCGATATCAACACTGATGAAGGACTACAAGTTCAAATATGTGTTTCCGATAGTTGCGAAAGACTTCGCCAAGATGATGCTGGGTCTATTGGTGTCAGTTGGTATAGTGCTTACCATACACTACGTCATAGTTCCAAACGGACTATAATCAGATATAGACATCGTCACAATTTCCAAGTATAATATATCGTATGAAACTGGGTATTGTGGGACATGGCTTCGTGGGCACGGCGGTGGATCATGGATTCACCCGAGATGTCAAGAAGTTCATAGTAGATCCCAAACACAACAGCACCAACACCATACAGGATCTGATCACGTTTGGTCCTGACGCCGTCTTCGTGGCTGTGCCAACACCACAGTTGGAGTCCGGAGAGTGCAACACCACCATACTGGAAGATGTGATGCGTCAGTTGAACAACAGCAAGGGACTTCTAGTGATAGTAAAAAGCACAGTGCCCTCCTACAAGTTACAGAACATAAAGGAACAGTGTGTTGATCTCAGGATAGTGTACAATCCAGAGTTCCTCACAGAGAAGAATTACATAGATGACTTTGTAAACCCACCCATGCACGTGTTTGGAGGCATCAACGCGGACACGGACGCAGTGGAGAAACTGTACCGGGAACATTCAGCGTGTGCGGAGTGCCCTGTGTTCAAGACGGATCTGGTCACAGCATCAATGGTCAAATACTGCATCAACAGTTTCCTCGCAACCAAGGTCACGTTCATGAACGAGATGTACGACGTGCTGAAGGCCGCACGTGGCACCGACTGGAACACGTTCTCCAAGATCATACAGACGGATCCCAGGATCGGTAAGACACACTTGAAGGTGCCCGGCAACGACGGACAGCGTGGCTACGCGGGATCATGCTTCCCCAAGGACACGTCAGCGCTGGCCTATTTTGCCCGTGAGATACTGAACACACCATTCACGCAGTTGGAGACCAGCGTGGAGATCAACGACAGGCTGAGGAAGACCAACCAGTCCTAGCCACATAAATACTGGCATGAAACCGTGGTTCATCAAAGAAGCAGACATAATCAAGTTCCCAGAGCCTGAGAAAAAGGTCATAGAACTGCCAAACGTGCAGAGCTACCCGGACTTCCTGACGGGAGTAAAGGATTTACATAATCGCAAGGCGAAAGGCGAGATATCACAAGATTCACATGATCGGTTATACCAGGACCTCATACACAGGTTCATGAAGAAGGAGAGCTTCGAGAACCCATGGTTCCTGAGAGAACTTGCACCTGATCAAATGAAGGCAAACATACAATCAACCATTGCAAATCTTAATATAAAAGATGAGGCATCATTGGCTATACTGAAACAATTATATACTGTGCTGAACAGGACAGGATTACAAGGACGTGTGAGAACAGTTTTCGGCAAGGATGAGGATGTGGCAAAATATCAAGCCATCATGGATGTGGTCAGTGACCAATTTTTGAAATCAGCAGAAAAGGATCCTGTCGAGGCCAAGCAGTTTCTAGATCAGTATGAAAAAAATCCAAACGCCGTAAACGTGAAAGGACTATTGAACAACCCAGGAAAGGTCGTTCCGATTGAAGCATTGTTCACCACACCGTTCGCAAAAAGATTCGGCAAGCGCCTATCTGCTATACAAGGTTCAGGTTTTAAGCAAGGGAACGTTGGTCCTGGAGAAATTGCCCTTGCGGTCCTAAGTAATCAGATAAAACTGACCGCTGGAGAAGAGACCGGTGGCGATATAGAGATAGCCGGAAAAGGATATGAAGTTAAAGGTGGAGGATCATCAGGCAAAGGAGGAAGGCTGTTCGATAAGGGACAGGTGAATTTCCAATCTACTAAAAATTACCTAGGCAAAGATATGGCTAATGCAGGAAATCTAAGTGTTGACCTGATGTCAAAAATTGATCCAGAACTTCAAGATTTTGATAGGACTGACGATCCTGAAACAACCAAAGGTCCTGGTCCCAAAAGAGGCAAACAAGGTATCACATCAGATCCAGAAATTTGGGTGAACAAAGACATGAGATGGTGGTTAGGTTTCACACAGGCCAATCTAACTGACTGGGCAAGACAGTATGGAGTAAAAGGTTTCCTCGGAATGTCAATAAAAGAAGCGGCCAAGGTGTTGGTGGGTGCTATGGGAACACCCCAATTCAAAGATTTATGGGTACGGGCACACTTCCTTGCGTATCAACAAAAAGCAGGACATTCAGGAATACTTCTTGTAGGACCTGAAAAGGTTGTGCTTCTTACAGATGGACAACAACTAATCGATTTGAATCTTGTTGTGGGACACGGAC
>Ga0255769_10006383_pt1 | contig 10713 bp, 16 predicted proteins | sample 041ome_9_FD_179637 | JGI IMG/M metagenome (GOLD analysis project Ga0255769, IMG submission 179637) | Coastal salt marsh microbial communities from the Groves Creek Marsh, Skidaway Island, Georgia - 041413US metaG (version 2) | ecosystem: Environmental > Aquatic > Marine > Intertidal zone > Salt... | reverse complement strand
TATGATATGTTTGCGACATTACTTTATGGAAAAGAAATACTTGGCATCAACGTATTTTGTATCGACTCATTAATGAAGATAGGCAACATTAATGAAGACGATTACAACAGCCAAAAAAAGTTTGTAGATAAATTAGCTGCATATTGTAGAGACATAAACATCCATGTCTTTTTAGTTTGCCATACTCGTAAGATGTCAGACGAATATCAAAGACCAGATGCAACGAACATTTTAGGTAGTAGTCATATCAGAAACCTTGCTGACAATATTCTTTTGTGTTGGCGCAATCGTGAGATAGAAGATTTAAAGTTTTCTGGTAACTTACCACCTGAAAGAGAGAATGAACCAACTGCTTATTTGAGTGTACAGAAACAACGTAACCATACATTTGAAGGAACATTTGGTTTGTGGTTTGAAGAAAAATCATTAACTTATAAGGAGAGACCATGAATTTAAATGACGTAGTAGAAAAATTAATCAAAGAGTTTAATGCAGACACATATCGCATTAAGGATAAAAACGGAACAGTAATTAAATTTGTTAAGAATGGTACGGAGGTGAAGTATGAAAATAAAAAAAACACTACATGTGACTGATAAAGGTAACTACTTACAAACCGCCATTGCTGTGGTTTCATCTTTAGATGAAGGGGTGTATGATATGATAATTATGGATAAAGATTACGCAAGAAGCCATGACCAAAATAGCTTGTTATGGGGTGTTATCTATAAAGGCATATCAGATACAACCGGATATACGATAGATGAAGTGCATGACATATGTCGCATGAAATGGCTGACTGAAGACGATGGTGAATTAAAGTCAACCGCAGGATTAACCAAGACTGAGTTTAATGAGTACATTGATAAGATTATTAACTGGTCTAAGTCTTTAGGAATAGGGTTTGAAAAAGAGCGAGAAAGAATATCTACAACGTCTCCATGATTTTGGATGTGTTGTATGTCGAAAACACCTAGGAGTTTACACCGAGCCTGCAATGCACCACATACGTCATGGAATGGGAATGGGAATGAGAAATTCTAATGACATGGTACTCCCACTATGTGGAGCGCATCACCAAACAGGAGGGTATAAAGTTGCCCTCCATGCAGGTCAAAAAGCGTGGGAAGAAAATTTTGGTACAGAAATGGAACTTCTAGAATGGTTAAAGGAGAACCTTTAATGTTTGAATATGTGCTTGTAGTTTATTGGACAATGCAGACACCAGAATACATAGGTAACTTTAAAAGCTGTGCAGATGCTACGCAATGGTGTCAAACACATTGTGAAGAAGCAGAATACACAAGTTGTTTGCATGAAGATTATATTTATATGCCAGCAGGTTTTGTTAGAAAGGAAATTGATAATGGGAAAGGGAAGCAGTAGAAGAGTTGAAGATACTGAAAAAATAGAATCTAATCCATTTTGGGAAAATACAACATTTGCTAAAAAACAAAGAGAAAAAGATGCCAACAAATCTAAACATACCGACAAGAAAAAGACTGACTGACTTAGGTTACTTGGTCGAGAATGTAGAGAAGTATAATACATTTAGTCGTAAGAAAAATGACTTGTGGGGATTTATAGATTTCCTTGCTATTAGACGAGATGAAGTATTAGCAGTCCAGGTCACATCTAAAAGCAATATGAGTAGTAGACGTAAAAAGATTACCGAGCATGAAAATGTAGGTAAGGTTCGTGAAGCTGGAATACGAATAGAGTTGTGGGGGTTTTACAAAGAAGGTAGAAAATGGGAAGTTAAAGTGGAGGATTTATCTTGAAACTAGATGAGCTAAAGCATTTGTTGGAGTTGTGGGTACGCTATATGAGAAGTGATAAGGCTGAGATAGCAGAGCTAGGTTATCCTAAAAAGTCTGCATTTCTAGCAACTGGCGGTGAATCTACCAATGATGTGTTTGAGGATATGTTTCATGCAGGAGAGATAAAGAAAGTAGAAGTATTACACGCTGTCATTCATTCACTAGAGCCTGAACAGCAAAAAGCTATCTATCATTTCCATCTAAAAACCAAAGAACCGCTATATGCTGCTATGAAATATCAGAACGCTATCGATAATTTATTAACAATTGTAGGCAGAAGACTTGATTAATTTTGAAAAAAGAGTATAATTGTGGGTGGGAAGAAGCGTCCAAAGCTAGACATACTCCCTCCATCTAAGAAGCCCAGTTCTCTCTCTTGCTGGGCTTTTCTTTTTTAAGGAACACATATGCCGTTGAAAAAGGGTAAATCTAAGAAAGTTATCTCTGCTAACATACGCACTGAGATGAAAGCAGGTAGACCTCAGAAGCAAGCAGTTGCAATCGCATTAAGTAAAGCAGGTAAATCAAGGAAAAAGAAATGAAGAAAGGTCTTTGGGCTAATATCCATGCAAAACGAAAAAGAATTAAAGCAGGAAGTGGTGAAACAATGCGTAAGCCAGGAACAAAAGGCGCACCTACAGCCAAAGCCCTCAAGCAATCAGCAAAGACCACTAAAAGACCTACTAAAAAACGTTAGCGACTGTGTGTGAAAGCCCATGCACTTATGAGTGCTACTTAATTGATGACAAATGTATAAGATGTCATAGAACAGTAGATGAGATTAGAAACTGGATAAAATTGACTGATGAGCAAAAACAAGAGATAATCAATAGATGCTCAGAATATTCGTAGGATTTGATGGAATAGTAGAACCCATTGCTTACCATGTGTTTTGTCAAAGCGTCATAGAAAAGGCAAGCATACCGGTAAGTTTTACTCCATTAGCACTAAATACATTACAAGGCTACACAGAGACGCATAAAGACGGCTCTAACGCATTTATTTACAGTAGGTTCTTAGTACCCTACCTATGTGATTATAAAGACTACGCTGTCTTTGTAGATGGCGATATGTTATGCAGAACAGACATCAAAGAGTTAATGGATACTATAGACCCATTAGCAGCAGTATCAGTTGTTAAACACGACTACAAGACTAAACACCCAATAAAGTATCTAGGACATAAGAACGAAGACTATCCTAGAAAGAACTGGTCTAGTGTCATGGTATGGAACTGTGGACACTTTAAAAACAAACAGCTTACACCTGAGATGATAATGAAATCTACAGGAGCTGAGTTACACCGATTAAGATGGCTAGATAATGAGTTTATGGATTTAGTTGGTGAGATACCCAAAGAATGGAACTGGCTAGTAGGAGAGTATGATTACAATCCAGATGCTAAGTTAGTTCATTACACAATAGGCACACCATGCTTTAGTGATTACAAAGATTGTGATTATTCAGAAGAATGGAGCATAGCATTAGATAATTTATTAATACCAATGGAATATTAATCAACCAACCTATATGGAGTTGAAATGGAAGATGAAAAGAAAAAAGTAGGCGGACAGCCAGGCAATACAAATTCTAGTAAAAACAATAGGTTATGGGCAAATACGATTCGTAGAGCTGTTGTTCAAGATGATGCAAGCAGACTAAGAAGAATAGCCGAAGCCTTATTAGATAAAGCTGCGGATGGTGACATATCTGCTATCAAAGAATTAGGTGATAGATTAGATGGTAAGTCTGTATCCACTACAGAGCTATCAGGGATAGATGGAAGCGATTTACCTTTAGGTATTACAGTTAAATATGTCAAACCAGACTCTACAGATTGAGGCAGAGTTTCCTGAGAAGCTATCGTTTCTATCTGAACCATACAGATACAAAGTCTTATATGGTGGACGAGGAAGTGGTAAGTCTTGGGGTGTTGCTCGTGAGTTATTAATCCAGGGCGCAATCAGACAGCAACCATTAAGAATATTATGTGCTAGGGAAGTACAGCGTTCTATTAAACAGTCTGTTCACCAATTACTATCAGACCAAATACAGTCATTAAATCTTGGTTCATTCTACGAAATACTAGAGAATGAGATACGAGGTAAGAATGGCACAAAGTTTAGCTTTACCGGTCTTGCTAACAACACAGTAGAAAGTATTAAATCATTCGAGGGTGTTGATAGAGTATGGGTCGAGGAGGCACAAACAGTTAGTAAGAAGTCATGGGATATTCTCATCCCTACGATTAGGAAGCCAGGTTCAGAGATATGGGTTAGTTTTAACCCTGACTTAGATTCAGATGATACCTATAAACGATTCGTTATAGACACACCTGATAATGCCAAAGTGGTAAAGGTCAACTGGTCTGATAACCCATGGTTTCCTGATGTACTAAATGCAGAACGTATCCATAGTAAGCAAACATCTGATGATTACGATAACATCTGGGAAGGTGAATGTAAGACAGCAGTTGATGGCGCTATCTATGCTAACGAAATAAGAGATGCACAAGAGAATGGTCGTATTACCAACGTACCATATGACCCAGAGTTAAAAGTTCATGTTGTTATGGACTTGGGTTGGAATGACAGTATGTCAGTTATCTTGGTGCAAAAAGGTGTATCAGAATTACGAGTTATTAAATACATAGAAGATGACCATAGGACTTTGGATAGCTACTCTGCTGAACTAAAGAACTTACCATACAATTGGGGTCAGATGTATTTACCGCATGATGGTCAAACCAAAGACTTTAAGTATGGCACATCAGCAGAAGAAATAATGAGACGACATGGTTGGGATGTACGAATTGTTCCAAGATTAGATGTTGAATCAGGTATCAAACTAGCACGCATTAACTTTCATCGTGTTTACTTTGATAAATCAACAGAGCGTTTAATAGAGTGTCTTAAACACTATAGACGTTCTATTAGTGCAACAACAAATGAACCAGGCGCACCATTGCATGACGAATACTCTCATGGTGCAGATGCTTTTAGATATTTAGCTGTATCTGCTGACAAGTTCTCTAACGAGTCTTGGCAAAATCAACCGATACACTATGACAATGTAGGAATTGTTTAATGGAAAAAATGACAGATGACCAGATACTAAGTAAGATAGATAACGAGGAACAGATTGCATATGGTATCAACGATGCACAGTTATCATCTGAAAGAGCAGAGGCAGTCAACTTTTATCTTGGCGAGAAGTTCGGCAATGAAGTAGAAGGTCGTTCTCAAGTTGTATCATATGACGTTCAAGATACTATTGAGTCTGCATTACCACAATTATTAAAAGTATTTGTATCCGGTGATGAAGTAGTTAAGTTTGAGCCTAAAGGTCCAGAAGACCAAGACGCTGCTAACCAAGAAACAGATTACGTTAATCACATTGTCATGGAAAAGAATCCAGGCTTTGAGATATTCTATGTATGGTTTAAAGACGCACTACTCTCTAAAAACGGATATGTAAAAGCATATTACGAAGAATACGAAGAAGCAGAAGAAGAATCATACAATGGTCTAACAGATGACCAATTAGATATGTTAGCTTCTGATGACAATATCGAAATACTAGAACATACATCTTATCCTGACCCATCAGCACTACAAATGCCATTAACTCCTCCAATGGTATCTCAACCTGATGTAGAGCAAGAAGATGGCACAGTAACCATCGAACAAGAGTCTGCACAAGCATTTATGCAACCAATGCTACATGATGTTAAGATTCGTGTTAAAGAAATGACAGGTGAGATTTGCATTAAGAACGTAGCACCTGAAAGCATTATGGTTTCTGTAGACGCTAATGGTACAGACTTAGAGTCAGCACGTTTCGTTCAGCATCGTGAACTAATGCACCCATCAGAAGTAGCAGAGATATTTGATGTTGATGAAGACGAGTTACACGAAATACTAGCAGAACAAGATGAGTTTGAAATAGAATCTAATGCTCGTGATATTTATGACGAACAATACGATAGAGCTGTAGACACATCAGAAGTATTAGTGAAAGACACATACTTAAAAGTAGATGGTAAACGTCAACGATTTGTTGTGGTAGGTAATCGTATTATCTATAAAGACGAGTCATGTGACCACGTTCCTTTTGCTTGCATTACTCCTATGATAATGCCACACAGACACATTGGTCGTTCTTATACTGACCTAACTAAAGACATACAGATGATTAAGTCTACATTGATTCGTGGTCAATTAGACAATATGTATCTATCTAACAATGGTCGTTACGCTATCTCTGACAGAGTGAACCTAGATGATATGCTAACATCAAGACCAGGTGGTGTAGTTCGTGTACAAGGTGAGCCAGGTAGTGCTATCCAACCATTACAACACGCACCATTCCCTACAACATCTTTCACCATGGTTGAATACATGGATAACATGAAAGAGAAACGCACAGGTATTACTGCTTACAATCAAGGTTTAGATAGCAATTCACTTAATAAAACAGCATCTGGTGTAGCACAAATCATGTCAGCTGCTCAACAGCGTTTAGAGTTAGTAGCTAGAACATTTGCAGAAACCGGTGTTAAAGACTTATTTATGTTAGTGCATCGTTTAGTTAGACAAAATGTAACTAAGCCTGATATTGTACGCATCAGAAACCAATGGGTAGAGGTTGACCCAAGAGAATGGAAGAATCGTAAAGACTTATCTATCTCTGTAGGCTTAGGCGCTGGTAACAAAGACCAACAGCTTATGCACCTCAACAACATTCTACAAATGCAAAAAGAAGCTATCCAGGTTGGCTTAACAGATAAGAATAAAATCTATAACGCATTGGCTAAACTGACACAAAATGCAGGCTTTAAAAACCCTGATGAGTTCTGGACTGACCCAAGTAATCAGCCACCGCAACAACAGCAACCTAATCCACAAGAACAGTTAGTTCAAGGTCAGTTAGCTATCGAACAAGCTAAAGCACAAGCTGATATGCAATTAGAAGCACAGAAGAACCAAGCTGATTACGAACAAGAGCAATTACGTTCACAAAATGATATACTTATAGAACGTGAAAAAATAGCTGCACAAGCCGAATTAGAACGCTTTAAAGCACAATTAAAAGCAGAGACTGATATGGCTATAGCGCAACTTAAAGCTCAAACAGGAATGTAATGAAAGACAAAGCATACGAAGAAATAACTAAAGGTGGTGAAGCAGAAAAGATACTAGGTAGCAGAGTCTACCAAGAAGCATTTACCAAAGTTAAATCTAACATCATAGAAGCAATGCAGAGCAGTCCATTAAGCGATGAAGTAACACATAATCGTTTAGTCATTGCTCTACAAACATTAAACCAAATAGAACGTGCATTAACCGACATCATGCAAACAGGCAAGATGGCTAAGATACAGGTTAGTGATAACGTAAAATAGTTTATTAACTTTAAGAAGGAAGTAATATGAGTGACCAAGCTCTAGAGCAGTCACCACAGAGTCGCTTAGAAGCGATGCTTGGTGATATGGGAGAAGAACCTGTAACACAGGAGATTCCAGAAGAACCACAAGAGGCTGAGGAAGAAGAAACTGTAGAGGTGGAAGCCGAAGCAGATGAACCTACTGACGTTGAAGAAGAAGTAGAAGATTCCGAAGAAGAAGAACCAGAAACAGAAGACGAAGTAGAGGAAGAGGACTCCGATGAGGAACAACTTGCACAATCTGTTAAGTTGAAAGTTAATGGTGAAGAAATCGAGAAACCACTTGACGAAGTCGTGGCATTAGCACAACAAGGACTCGACTACACTAAGAAAACACAAGAAGTAGCTGAACAACGTAAATCTGTTGAAGCATTGCAAGAGCAGTTAAAAATGCAAGAACAACAGTTTGCAGAACAGCAGCAACTTAATAGTTTGTTGATTGAAGATGTAGCGAAAATCACAGCACTAGACCAGCAATTAAGCCAATATGCTGACGTGGATTGGCAGAAATTGACTGATAGTGACTTCGTGGAGGCACAAAAACAATACATGGCATATAACCAGTTACAGCAAGAACGTAACAACTTAGTTTCACAGTTTGAAGCCAAGAGGCAAGAAGCAGTAACAAAACACCAGTCAGCTCTAGCGGAGCGTATCAAAAAAGGTAAAGAAGTTCTAGCCAAAGAAATACCTAATTGGAGTCCTGAGACTACCCAATCAGTTATTACCACTGGGAAAGAATATGGATTTACTGATGATGAGATGAACGCTATTGTTGACCCAAGACACGTTAAAGTTTTGTATGATGCAATGCAATGGCGCAAACTTCAAAGTAAAAAGCCTGTAGTTAAGAAGAAGGTCGCAAGTGCCAAACCAGTAGTGAAGCCTGGAACAAAAGACCCCAAAACATCAGCTAACTCGACTGCTAAGAAAATGCGTGAGCAATTACGCAAATCTGGTAGTGCAGAGATGGCATCTAAATTAATCGAACAAATGATTTAAGGAGTTTTTATCATGGCAGTTTCAGCAACCAATAGCTATACCGGTGCAGGTATCGCAGAAGATTTTGAAGATATTATTTACGATATATCTCCAGAAGACACACCTTTGCTTTCTATGGCAAAGAAATCAACAGCAGCACAAACATATCACCAATGGCAAACTGACGTATTAGCAGCAGCAGCAGATAACAGACAGCTTGAAGGTGATGACGCATCATATGCTACTTTAGCAGCAACAACAGTATTAGGTAACTACACACAAATCTCCCGTAAGACAGTCAATATTTCTAACACCTATGACGTGGTCAAGAAATACGGAAGGAAGAGTGAAGTTGCTTATCAGTTAATGAAAGCTGGTAAAGAACTTAAACGTGACATGGAACACGCATTAGTGCGTAACCAAGCATCATCAGCAGGTGGTGCAGGTACAGCTCGTTCTTCAGCTGGTATCGAGTCATGGATTGCTGGCAACAGCATCAAAGCAACAGCAGCTTCAACAGCAACAACACCAGGTTTCTCTGGCGGTACAGTTGCTGCTCCTACAGATGGTACAGCAGGTACTTTCGTTGAAGCAGACCTAAAATCTGCATTAGAAGCAGCATGGGTAGATGGTGGTGAACCAACAACTATCTTAATGTCTTCTAAAAACAAAAAACTTTTCTCAGCTTTCGCAGGTATTGCAGAGAAACGTCACATGGTTAATGGTACTAATGAAGCAATCATTACAGCAGCAGCTGACGTGTATGTTTCAGACTACGGCAACCATACAGTTAAACTAGACAGATTCATGCGTGACCAAGCTGTATTATGCTTAGACCCACAATATGTTGGTGTAGCATCTTTACGTCCAATCACAAAAGAAGAACTAGCTAAAACTGGTGACTCTACTAAGTACTTAATGACAGCAGAATATGCGTTAGTGGTTAATAACCCTGATGCTCATGCTAAAGTACAAGGCGTTGGTGCTTAATAGCATTTAATGTTACAATAGGGGGATAGAAATATCCCTCTATTTTTATTATGCCAATATTATTTGATAAAGACCCAATTACAGGTGTTACGCAGTATTACGATTACGACCCTGTTAATGACATACACATGATACACAATGTGCAAGACTTCACACCATTAGTTGAGAAGTTAAAACAAGCACAAAATGACCCTGATGTATGGAAAAAGGGTATGAAAGAATCATGGGTACACTATGCTAGTATCCCACCGGTTATTGAGATGAAATTAAAAGAAAAAGGTATCGACATCTACAATAAAGACCAAACAAAAGAATTACTCAAAGAAATAAACACAAATTATCCTTGGTTAAAAACAACAACAAAGAATCATGGATAAACAAGAATTACAAAGAATACAATTAGCAATACACGATTTAGTTAATCGTGAAGATTACAGTTCTGCATTACCGCTTATTAACCAAGCGCTAGAACATTATCCTGATAACGATGCTACATTAAACTTTATGGGTTATATCCATTTGATGGGTGACCAGCCAGCATTAGCTTATCAATACTTTAGACGTGCATTACAAGAGAGTCCAGGCAACAAAGCTATATGGACATCACTAGGTCGTGCCTACCACGAACTAGATAACTTTGAAGATGCAATCAAATGCTTTCTAAAATCAGCAGAATTAGATAACAATTACGCATTAGCATATAGCAATGCAGCAGCTAGCTTTATACAAACATCTGAATGGAAGAACGCAGAAGATGTATGTAACCTAGCATTGCAAATTAATCCTAATGACCAGAACGCTAATATGAACCTTGCTCATGCTTATTTAGCACAAGGTAAATGGCAAGAAGGTTGGAAGCAATGGGGACTATCACTTAATAGCAAGTTCAGAAAAGAATGGCACTATGGTGATGAATCTCGTTGGGATGGGCAAGCAGGCAAAGATATTATTATTTATGGAGAACAAGGCTTAGGCGATGAGATATTTTATGGTAATTGTTTACCTGATGCTATCGCTATTAGTCGTAAGGTCTACATCGACTGTGACCCAAAACTCGAAGGCTTATTTAGAAGGAGCTTCCCTGAGGCGGAAGTTCACGGCACAAGATTGGAAGAACATCCGGAATGGTTAGCAGATAAGAAGTTTGACCATCGTTGTGCTATTGGTGGCTTACCAGAGTTCTTTAGACACGATAGCAAGGACTTTCCTAGAGAAACATACCTTGTTGCAGACCCTGAACGTAGGCAAATGTGGCGTTCTTTATTTGACTCATGGGGTAAAAAAGTCATTGGCATCACTACACATGGTGGTAGTAAACGCACAAATAAAAAAGGTCGTAAACTTACAAAAGATGATATACAATCATTATTAAGTCGTGATGACTTAATTTTAATTTCATTAGATTACGAGGTAGATGAGAAGATAGATGGAGTGAAGTATTTTCCATTTGCCACGAAATCATCTGATTACGATGATA
>Ga0255769_10006381_pt1 | contig 10717 bp, 9 predicted proteins | sample 041ome_9_FD_179637 | JGI IMG/M metagenome (GOLD analysis project Ga0255769, IMG submission 179637) | Coastal salt marsh microbial communities from the Groves Creek Marsh, Skidaway Island, Georgia - 041413US metaG (version 2) | ecosystem: Environmental > Aquatic > Marine > Intertidal zone > Salt... | reverse complement strand
ATAAACTGGGGTAGAATTACCGTATGAGATGAAAGTTGATACATGACAATATTTGTGAATATCGTTTATTTCCATTAATTAGCGCTCCTTATGGGTTGTGTTTTTGAAAGTAAGTAACTTGTAGTTACTAATAGTGGCTCCAATCTTTTTTTGGGGATGCCTACGAGATAACAAGGAAGATAATGAAAAGAAACGTAAACAGGATGAAAAAAGATTGGAAATCCAATGCATGATTCTATTTTAAACATCTATGTTTGTTAAAAATCTGCTCCAATATTGTTTTATTTATGAAAGATGAAAAAAATTAAATTGGATTAACTGGCAAATAGACTCATTGTTCAGGATTTGTTAGCATTGGTTAATGGATCCTTTAAAATTTGTTAAAGATAATACTTATGGAATAAATACACTTAATATTCCTCCAGATAAAAAAGTAGATAAATTACTTATTAGATTTGCAGGAATATGTGGAGCTATAGCAGTTCAGCCAATACCATTTGCTGATATTTTTATTCTTACTCCAATACAATTGTATATGGGCACTCTTATAGCTGAAGCCAGAGGTTACAAATTTTCTATGTCTGAAATTTATAAAGAAATTTTAGGACTGATAGGTTTAGCTTATCTTGCGCAACAAACTGCTATTGGGTTATATAAAACAATTTTACCATTTCTTGGTGCTATCACAACAATACCATTGGTATTCATCCTTACTTATGCAATTGGAAAGGTAATGGATTATTATTTTGTATCAAAAACTGAAGGAAAAAAAGTAACTAAAGATGATTTAATAAATGCATTTAAGCAAGCAAGAAAAGACGCAAAGAAAAATTTCACTAAAGATGAAATAAAAAAGAAAACAAATGCTGCTAAGGCTGATATGGCAAATTATAAACCTACAATAAAAGAATTTGTTCAAAAAAACATTGATGAATTAGCTGTTATATCTGTGATATCTAAACTGAGAAGCGGTGAAAAAATTGTTTCTGAAGAAGAAAATATAATTCTTGAAGCAATGATTAGATCTTCAAATAAAATTACAGATTTAGATAGTGCTATTGAATTTGCAAAAACTACAGCTGCAAAAGGAACAGATTCTCTAATGGGTGCAGCAAACAATATTAAAGGAATAGCTCATGAATTAATTTACATTAAAACAGAAAATGAGGATGGAGACTCCGTTTTTGCTTTTATGCCAGAGGACACTAATCACCCACAGTTTGATGTACTTACAATAAATAATATAACAGGCGAACAAAAATGGGAGCAACTAAAAACAACTACTAATTCAGATCATATAAATAGTTGGATTGAAAAATATCCAGGTTCTGAAGGAAGTTTAAAAGTTAATATTGAAATGGCTGACAAACTTGGCTTTGAAAGTACAGGAGTTAGTGACAAAGAACTTTCAATAGATGTGAATAATTTTTTAGATAAATTAATTCAAATGGACGAAAATGCCCTTACTCAAATTATTGAAACATCACCACCATTGACAATCATAGCAGCTTCTTTTGTTGTTTATGGATTATATAAAAGATACCAAAAAAATGAGATTTCAAAAAAACAATTTATTTCAATGTCAGCAAAAATAACTGGGATAAAAGCAGCTAAAATTGTTATGCTGTTATCTTTACTAGCATTACCAGGTATTGGGCAAGTTGTTGGTGTTTATTTAATTTCTTCTTTAATGTTTTCTGCAATAGGTATTTTTGAGATAAAAAAAGAAAAACTATTACTACCTGCACCAATAAAATGATTGAAGCACTAATAATAATTGAGTTATCTTATTTAACCTATAAGCTTTTATTTGATTAAACATGGACACTTGGCAAATTATATTAGCAATCGTTATTGTTGGATTATCAATTATAATGCCAATTTATTATTCGTCTGAAAAGAAAAAGAAAGAACAACAGAAAGAGTTAGAAAAAATTAAAAAATATGGAGATGCTATTAATCAATTTACAAGAGATAAAAAGTAATGACTAAAATTGTTTACATACTTACTAACCAATCAATGCCTGACACAATTAAAATTGGCATAACTGATAATTTGGATAGAAGAATAAGAGAACTAGATAACACATCTACACCCTTACCATTTGAATGTTATTACGCAGTAGAAGTGGAAGATGCAAAAGCAATTGAAAAGAAAATCCACGAAGGATTAGACGATAAAAGAATAAGACAAAGCAGAGAATTTTTTAATGCCACACCTGAGCAAGCAAAAGCCCTTTTAGAAATTGCTGAAGTTATGGGTGGCAAAAATGTTACGCCAACAGAAGATATTGTTGAAACTCCTCAAGATAAACAGGCTCTCGATAATGCAAGAAAGAAAAGAAAGAGATTTAACTTCAGTATGGTTAATATTTCAGCAGGTACTATTTTAAAATTTGTAAAAGATAATTCTATTACGTGCGAAGTAGTTGATGATAGCAAAGTAAAATTTAGGGATAAAGTTACTTCATTGTCAGATGCAGCAGATATTATACTGAGAGAAATGGGTTATGATTGGGAAGGTGTCCAAGGTCCTTTGTGGTGGTCTCATGAGGGTAAATCTTTAAAAGAACTTAGAATAGAATTTGAGTAATGGACACCCATCCAAGAAATATAAAAGGAATGAGAGGTTCATGGTTTGCTAAAGCACATGGCTATGAGGAAAATTTACCCATCATGTGGTTTCATAATTATAATGGAAAAACTCATATCCTTGAAACTACATGGATGAATAGACTTGGAAATGAAAGCAAAAGAAAAGGTTTTAGAGATTTTTTTAAAAACAATATTAATAAAAAAATCCCTATTGCTTTAGCTGAAGCTATAGATGTTAATAGACATCCTCATGAAATTAAACAATATAAGGGCGTATTTATTGCAAAAGTTTTAGCTTATGAAACTGAAATAAAATTACAATTTTTAAAAAAAGGCTAATGATAATACGTTTTATGTTTTAGGGACTCAAATATGGCAACAAGAATTAATTCAAGAAATTTTGATACAGAAATAAAAAAACTAGTTAATGATAAGATTCCAGCATGTAAAAATTTATATTTTCATGTGGGTTATTTTTATTTTTCAGGGTTTTCATTAATTGCCAAAAGTATTGAAAATAAAAATATTAAAATTCTTGTTGGGATGGGTGCTGATAAAACCATCACAAACTTGTCTAAATCTGATAAAGAAAAAAGGATAGATTATTTAAGACAATTATCTGAGGAAGTCGATAAAAATGAAATCCTAGATAAACCAGAGGAAAGAGACTCATATTTTATTTTTAAAAAAAAAATACAAAATGGCTCTTTAGAAGTTAGACAAACTAAAAAACCTAGTCACCCTAAAGAATTTATATTTGAATATGAGCCTAAGTTTGCAAAAGTTTTAAGTTCACCTGGCCAAAGTTTAGTTGGATCACCAAACTTAACAGAGTCCGGTTTTATAACTAATCAAGAATTAGCAACTTTACATACCGATAAAGAATTTTTTAATGAGGCCAAACAAGATTTTAAAGATGCATGGGATGATTCTATTCCGCTCATTGATAAAGAAAATTTTAAAGATTTTGAGAAATTTTCAAGCAAATTTCCTTTTGAGCAAAAACCAGATCCTTATTTAATGTATGTAAGAGTTTTGGATGAATATTTTAAAGACAGAAGCAAAGATCTAGTAAAACTTCCAAAAGATATTACAGAAAATTATTTTGATAATTATAAATATCAAAGAGACGCTATTGCAAAAGGGTTAGATATTTTAGACAAGCATAACGGTGTTTTGATAGCAGATGTTGTTGGTTTAGGAAAAAGCATTATAGCTTCTGCAATAGCAGCAAATTTAAATTTAAGAGTAAATGTGATTTGCCCACCTCATTTAAAAGATCAATGGGAAGATTATTTACTAATGTTTAAAATATCAGGCAAAGTTTATTCATCAGGTAAAATTTTAGAAGCTTTAGAGGATGAAACTCCTGGACAAAAAGCAATAATTATTGATGAGGTTCATAAGTTTAGAAACGAAGAAACAAAAGATTATCTTAATCTTTATCAATTATGTCATGGATCTCAGACAAAAAAACCTAATAAAGTAATTTTATTATCCGCAACACCTTTTAACAATAAACCAAGTGACACCTTTAGCTTAATAAAGCTATTTCAAATACCAACAAGATCAACTCTACAAACATCAATTAATTTATCTGTAATCTTTGAAAATATTAATAGAAAATATAATGCACTAAGAAGTGGTAAACAAAATAGTCATAATAAGGCTGATGTAGAAAAATTAGGTGAGGAAATACGTAATATAATTGAACCATTGGTAATTAGAAGATCAAGAATTGATTTAAAAAATATCAAAGCATATGACACTGATTTAAAAAAACAGAAGATATTTTTCTCTGATGTAGAAGACCCTATTCTTTTACAATATGAATTGGGCTCGATAGAAGAAATTTATCAAAAAACTTTAAAAATTATTTCTCCAGGAAATGATGCTAGTGGATATAAGTGTGCAAGATACAAACCACTAACTTATGTTAAGCCAGAATTTATCAATGATGTGTTAGAGGAAGGTGGATACAATGAAGAGGGTAAAAAAAACAAACTACCTCTTCAGCAACAGAATATTCATGATTTTATAAAGAGAATGATGGTTAGAAGATTTGAAAGCAGTACTCATTCATTTTCTATTACTTTGGACAGAATTATTGAATCCAATAAAAGAATTATTAAATATTTTGAGGAAGATGGAAGTGTACCTGTTTATCCAAGACATCAGCTACCAGATTTAGAAGAGCTTTTTGAGCTAAGTACAGATGATAATATTCACATAGATGAATTGGATTTAGAGGAAGAGTCAAAACTTGCAAAAGCCAAAGCAAAAGGTTTGTATTTTATTAAAAAGAGCCAACTTAAAGAAAGTTATATTATAGATGTAAAAAATGACCTAGAAATATTAACAGCAATTCAACAAGATTGGAAAATTTTAGAAAAAAAAGAGTTTCAGGATCCTAAAACAGAAGCGATAAAAACATTTATTCAAGATCAGTTTACAAAAGATCCAAAGAGAAAAATAATAATTTTCACTGAATTTTCAGATACTGCTAAATATTTATACCAAAAAATAAAAAAATTTTACAAAAGAATTAATATTTACACATCAAATGAATCTTCTAGCGCAACAAAAAAAAAAGAAATCAAAGATAATTTTGATGCAGGTGTTAATGGTAAAAATCAAAAAAACGATCACGATATATTAATTGCTACGGATACAATATCTGAAGGTTTTAACCTTCACAGGGCGGGTACAATTGTTAATTATGATATTCCTTATAATCCCACGAGAGTAGTACAAAGATTTGGACGTATTAATAGAATGAATAAAATGATGTTTAAAAAGCTTTATATATATAATTTTTTTCCAACTAAAATTGGGGAGACAGAGGTAAATTTAAAAAGAATTACGGGTATAAAGAAACTGTTATTTAATGCAATTTTTGGTGAAGATACAAAAGTGCTTACAGGAGATGAAACCTTGGAAAGTCATTTTCAAAAAGAATTTAGAAAAATTTACGATATATCTGAGACTGTCTCTCCTGAAACTTATTTTGAAAATTTTATTTATGATTTAAGAGAGTATGAGCCAGACACTATTCTTGATGCAAATAATATTTCAAGAAGAGTAAAAGCAAAAAGAAAAGTAAAAACTAAAGATAAAGGGTTATTAATTTTTTCAAAAAAAGGAGATATTCCAAGGTTTATTTTTTCAGATCAAAATAAGAATATTAAAAATATAAATCCAACAGATGCCTTTAAATTATTTGAGGCAAAACCAAATGAGAAACATATAAATTTCGATAAAAAATATGACTCGCTTTATGAAGAAATAAGAATGCAAATACTTGCAGATCAAAAAATCTTGCCACCAAATAAAAAGAAAAAAAAATTAATAAATAAGTTGGAATTATTATCAAGAGAAAGTAGGCATAAAGATTATTACGCCAAAATGTATAAGGTTGTGAAAGAATTGGATGGATTAACCAAACTACATTTAAAAACTATCGATAAAATTTCTCAATCATCATCTGATAAAAATATTAGAGAAATTAAAAAGTTAATACCAGAGCAATTACTCGAGGGTCTTTTAAGAGCATATGCTGAAGTAGAATTAAAAAAAGATGCTTTAATTATCACAGAGCAGATAAATGATTAATTTTTCTGACAAGTATAACAGAAAAAAAATTCAATTATTTTTAAATGAATTTTTACCTAAAGATTATATCGAAACTGAAAATGAACTTAAAATTGACGAGTCTAATAGTTATTTTCAAAACGCAACATTATTAGGTTCTGTAAAATCATTGGAAGGATTGGTGATTATCGAATTAGAAAGAATTAAATCTGAAAAAAGTCGTATTACAATTACTAGAGAGTTATTTAAATTTTTAGAAATATATGGCTACTCAAAGGCATTAGTAATTACATTTTCACAAAAAGAGTCTCATTATAGATTTTCATTAGTTAAAAGTGAATTAAAATGGGCATCAGAAACTAAAGTAAAAAAAATATTTTCAAATCCAAAAAGATTATCATTTCTTTTAGGTGTTGGATCAAAAGTTCATACTGCAACGAAACATCTTATTGACCAAGGTAGAGTAAAAGATTTTGAAGATTTGTACGGAAGATTTAATATTGAAATAGTTAATGACGAGTTTTATGAACATTATAAAAACTTATATTTAAATTTAACAAGTAAACTAGATAATGATAATGAGTTTAGTACTTTTGCAAAAAAAATTAGCTTAGAAACTAACAATTTTGCAAAAAAATTATTGGGACAAATTATATTTTGTTATTTTTTACAAAAAAAAGGATGGTTAGGTGTAGATAAAAATAAATCATTCGGAACTGGTGATAATTCTTTTTTAAGAAATCAATTTACAAAATATGAAAATGAAAATAAAAATTTTTTTAATGAGTTTTTAGAATTTTTTTTTTATCAAGGATTAAATAATCAAAACGAAAATGACTTTGTTAAAAAAATTGATTGTAGAGTTCCATATATTGGTGGTGGTTTATTTGAGTATTATGAAGGATATGATTGGCAAAAAGAAAGTTTAAAAATACCAAATACAACTTTTTCAAATCCTGAAAAGAATGGAATATTAGATATATTTGAACTGTACAATTTTACTGTAGATGAAAATGAAACTATAGATATTGAGATATCCATAGACCCTGAAATGCTTGGTAGGATATTTGAAAGTCTTCTGGAGGAAAATATCAGACAAAAAAGAGGTGCATTTTACACTCCACGTAACATTGTTAAAGAGATGTGTGAAAAAAGTATAATTAACTACCTAAATATTAAATTAAAAAATAAATTAACAATTCAACAAATATTTAGTTTTGTTTCAGATGAAACTTTTGACCCTTCTAAAGATAAAGATGTAAAGGGTAATGCAGCTTTAATAGATTTAGCTCTTGAGGAAATTAAAATATGTGACCCTGCAATAGGTTCTGGTGCGTTTGCAGTTGGTATAGTAAATTTAATTTCTAAACTTAGAGTTAATTTAAAAGATTTTTTAGATAGAAAATATAAAAATACTTCTTATTATTTTAAAAGAGATTGTATTCAAAACTCTATATATGGTGTTGATATTGATATATCAGCAGTAGAAATTGCAAAACTACGATTATGGCTTTCATTAATTGTTGATGAAGCAGATTATGCTTCAACCGAACCACTGCCTAATCTTGATTACAAAATAATGCAAGGAGACTCGTTAATTGATGAATTTTATGGATACAAATTCAGCATAAATCAAAAGGATAAAAAACAATATAGTCTTGATGAAAATCCAAATGAAATTGAAGAATTGGTAGCTAAATTAAATTTACTTCAAAAGAAATATCTAAATTTAAAACAATTTTTAAAAAGAAAAGAAATTAAAATAGAGGTTGAAAAACTTTTAGTAGAGATTTTTGAAAAAGTTATGTCAAGTTTGGATAGATTTGATAAAGAAAAATCTAAAGAATTTAAAATTTCATATAAAAATAAAATTTACAATAATCAAAAAAAAGATTTTTTTTGTTGGGAACTTTTTTTTGCAGATGTATTTTATCTTAAAAAAGGTTTTGATGTCATTATTGCAAATCCACCTTACGAAGTATTAGATTCAAAGAAAACTTCTGCAGAAAGAATAGCTCAACTAAGGAAAAATGATATCTATAAACCTGCAGCGGAAGGACAATTAAATTATTTTAAATTATTTTTAGCTAAATTTTTAACTCACTTAAATGAAGATGGTGTTGCCGCTTTTATTTTTCCTAATGCTTTTATAGGTGATAAGACTTGTACAAAAATAAGAAAGTTTGTCTTTGATCAAAATAAACTAATCAGTTTAGCCTCATACCCTGAGTGTGATGATGCAAATAGAAGAGTTTTTAAATCAGCTAAAGTATCAGTTTGTATTGCACATATGTCAAAAAAAATATCACAAGATTACATTTTTGATTTAGATGTTTGGCAAGATAAAGAAAAAAAAAGAGGTTTCTCAAATACTTTTAATAAAAAATTTATACAAAAAGATCTTTATTACAGAATACCGTCACTGGACAAAGATGGATTAAAGATTTATCAAAAAATGATTAATAACCCTAATGTAATTCAGTTACAAAATATTGGCAAAGTATTTTCTGGTGAACTTGATATGACTATACATAAAAAATTTTTTTCTGAAAAAAAAAATGAAAAATATTATTTTACAATATTAAAGGGAGCAAATATTCAAAGTTTTTATACTACAAATGATGTCTCTCAAGGAAAAAATGAATTTTTAGATGTAAAATCTTTTTTAAAAGATAACAAATCAAATAGATCAAGTTCTTTTCAGTTTGATAGAATTGCAATGCAAGGTATATCAAGCGTTCCAATGAAGTATAGACTTGTGTCATCTTTAGTTAAAAAAAATTGTTTCTTAGCTAATAGTACAAACTTTATTATAAAAACAAGCGATGATTTTACAAATAATGAAATTGTTGTTTATTTAAATTCTAATTTATTAAATTGGTTTTTTAAAATATTTAGCACAAATGTAAATGTAAGTACTTACGAAATAAATATTCTACCTTTATTGCGGTTCTCTAAAAAAGATAGCATTAAGATAAATCAAATGTTTAAAGAATTCGATAAAAGTAATATTTTGAATTTTAAAAATGATTTAAACGCTATCGTCTATAATACTTTTAAGCTTAATGAAAAAGAAATTGAATATATAAATTCATATTTTTGATTTTTAGGTAGACAATAAGTGAAGTATTATTAATTATATATCTATGTTTTTTAACTTACAGGCTGTCCCTTTTTTAATTAGTTGAGTTTTAAATCCCCTCAACTAAAACTAGATGAGCTTTAGCTGCTAATTCTCTTACCGCTTTAGCTGCTTGGTATTTTTCTGATTCATAGAATCCACGAGCAGCATCAATACTTTCAAATTCGATTAATACCACAGTACCTAAATTTTCACCTTCTCTTACATCAGGACTAGGTTCACGAACAAGAACTTTTCCACCGTGCTCACCAATAGTTGGTCCAGCCATTTGTTTAAACTTGTCCATACCTTCTTGGTCATGTTCTTTAAGATGTGCTATCAAATAACCTTTGCTCATAATTTTCTTCTTTATATTTGAATGTAACAAATCCTTAACCCTTACTCAAGTTGAGTTAATTAGCTAATACTAAACAGGATTAAATAAGACTGAGGTGTGGCTAGTTATTATTATTCTTTGCAATAAAATTTGAATAAGACAACGTTATTTGGATATTGGGTTAGTGTGATTGAAAGCACTACTTCAATATCATAGTCTACTTTCTGGTCTGGATGAGCATAAAATAGTGCTAAAGTTTTAGAATGAAGGTCGTCTTGATATTCATACCAACTATCAGCAATAAAATAGGCAGAACCATCATTAATTTTAAAAGCTTTAGCCTTATTTTTTTCTGATTTTTTTGTAGCTTTTTTATCTAAAACATATTTTTGATCATCAAAATATAAATCGTATCTCAACATATCTAGATCAACAGTTTGTTTTGGATATATTCCAGAGATATCTTTTACACTGATACACTTATAATTTTCAGCAGCATAAGCATTCCCACTCAAAAACAAGCTTAGAATAATTATTGATATAAGTTTTTTCATTTATTATTAGTCTTTTTACTTTGTTTTAATTTATTCTTTTCCTTTTTATGATTTTTTTTACCATAAATCATATCTCTTATAGTTAAATAAATTCCAAAAGGTATTCCCACTAAAAAACCAAGTGCAACTGTTCCACCAATCACAAAAACCATTGTATCACCAATTAAATCAAATAATGAATCAAGAATACCAACTGACATAATCCAAGACTACCAAATCCCGAACCATGAGTCTATTTGCTTTAAAAAAATTATTTACCTTTAAACTTAAAATATAAAGAAAACAGAATAAGACCTACCAGAACAACTCCTACAAATATTCTTAAATATTGATTAAAAAATAGATCAATCAATTCAATCATGTTTGTTTTATATAATTAAAACTACTTTAGAGTTCCCTCTAAAACATATTTTAGTATTCTAACCACTTGCATTTGGTCTGAGGCAACAGCTGATGCTGCAGCATCTATTTCCTTTAATGCATGTTGGTGATCTTCATTTTGTATAACAATAATTGATT
>Ga0255769_10006373_pt1 | contig 10721 bp, 7 predicted proteins | sample 041ome_9_FD_179637 | JGI IMG/M metagenome (GOLD analysis project Ga0255769, IMG submission 179637) | Coastal salt marsh microbial communities from the Groves Creek Marsh, Skidaway Island, Georgia - 041413US metaG (version 2) | ecosystem: Environmental > Aquatic > Marine > Intertidal zone > Salt... | reverse complement strand
TTGTTCCATGCACGTTGAACAGTTCTTCTATCGCTTGGTAGTACGGCTCGAGATCCGCGTACGCGAACGGCCATGCCGGACTCGTGCCCGACGGGTATTGGGTTTGTTCGAAATCGGCTACTCGAAGCCGCGGAAGACTGGATCCATAGACCTTGGTGTTGCCACCCACCACGTAATGCACGCCCGGCGCGAACTCCCGCTCGTCGTCGTCGAGCCACATGTCGGTTGGCTTATACCGACGCTGCACGAAGACCGCTTCCGGTGACCAGTTCTGCGGCTCACGCGGCAAGAACCCACCCCGCTCGACAACCAGGACGTCTATCCCCCGCTGCGCCAGACCCCACGCGAGGCTTCCGCCCCCCATTCCCGATCCGACGATGACGACGGAGGCGCTGTCGCGATGCATTCTCGAACGCTAGTCCGCGACGAGACGGTCGATAACTTCACCCATATCGCGTCCGCTCACATCAGGGGCTCCGAAGTTCGCGTCGAACTCCCCTTCCAGCCTCGAGAGCCACGCGGTCTTCATGCCGACGCTGCGCGCACCGGCGAGATCCCACGCGTGGGCAGCCACCATCCATGTGGCTGCGGGATCGGTCTCGAGTGCACGATACGCGTGCAGATACGGCTCGGGCGACGGCTTCCACCGGTGGACATCCTCACAGGACAGGTGCCGGGTGACCAGGTCTGCCATACCCGCGCGCTGAAACAAACGCTCGACGTTCGACGCGTTACCGACGCTCAGGGTCACCATCTCGATGCCGGCTAACCGGGCGCGGGCCAACGCATCTGCAACCTCCGGATGCGGCGTCAACTGCCCGAACGCGTCGAAAAGCTCCCGCACCTGTTCGTCTCCCAGGCGTTCGGGTGCAAGGGAGATCAGGGCGCTACCGGCAACGTCGGGAAAGGTCCGGTAGGTGCCGGCACACGTCAACGCGAATCCATTCCGCAGTGTGCGCGCGAACCACAGTTCTCGGCCATCCGGCACTCCCCAATGGGTGAACAACGCGTCCAGGGACTCTAGGGAGAACAGCGTCTCGTTCACATCGAGGACGAGTGCCTTCGCAGCGACCACGCCCATGAGAGTAGACGCTGGCGGTAGGGGACAATGGGCGTATGACGGATTCGATCTACGACCTCAGTTTCACCTCGAATGCCGGTGAAGAGGTGCCTTTGGAGCAATTCCGAGGACAGCCGATGCTGATCGCGAACACCGCGAGCAAGTGCGGCCTCACCCCCCAATATCGGGGTCTGCAAGAAATCTACTCCGAGCTCGGACCCGAGGGACTTGTCGTCATTGGCTTCCCCTGCGACCAATTCGCCAACCAGGAGCCGGGCGATGACGATCAGATCAAGGAATTCTGCGAGGTCAACTACGGGGTGTCTTTCCCGCTTTCGACGAAGGTCGACGTCAACGGCTCACAGACCCACCCGGTGTTCTCTTTCCTGAAAGACCGCACCGACGGCCTTCTTGGATCGGCCATCAAGTGGAACTTCACCAAGTTCCTGGTGTGGCCAGACGGAACAACCGTCAAGCGCTACGGACCTCAGACCAATCCTGAAGAGGTACGTCGAGACGCCGAGGAGATGCTGCACGGGCCGTCGTAGGACAAAGTCTTTCCCCTCTCACACCCTTCGCCACTTCCGGATTCCACCCGCGAACATACCCGCCAAATGCTCGGAGCCCAGGGCATGTGCCCTGGGCTCCTGCTCTCGTAGCGGGGGCAGGATTTGAACCTGCGACCTCTGGGTTATGAGCCCAGCGAGCTACCGAGCTGCTCCACCCCGCGCTGCTTGTTGCTGTTTAGACCGAAGGATACGCGATTGATGGCACGCGCCACCGATCGGGTCAGGTCACCGTTTCGTCGGGTACGCCCTCATCGACCGGTTCGTCGCCTCCGTTATCGGGCGGCGCGACCGCGCCACCACCGGTGATTTGAGCCTCCGCCTGGGCAGCCCGTGCGAGGGCCTCTGCCAGTCGGTCTTGTGCCTCTCCGTAGGCGGCAAAGTCACCGTCCGCGAGCGCATCCTGCCCGTCTTGGTAGGCGCGCTGGGCGTCGTCGATGGCGATCGCCAAGTCCGTGACCGGGTCACCGGTGGACGGTGGTGCCGTCGGTTCCGGGGTGGGTTGCGGATTCAAGCCCTCTTCGGGGATCGGGTCCGGTTCGGGCTCGGCAACCGGTGAGGAGCCCAAGACCTGACGCAAAGCACCGGTCAACGTGTCGTCCAGAGCGACGTTGGCTCCGTATCCCACCAGCACCTTTCGCAGCAGCGGGTAGCCCTCGGCGGCTGCCCGCAGATACACCGGTTCGACGTACAGCAACCCGTCGTTGAACGGCAGAGAGAGCAAGTTGCCGAACTCGATCTCCGACCCGCCTCGGCGCAGGAGAGACAACTGCGAGGAGACCGTCGGGTCGGACTCGAAATTGTTCTGCACCTGTTGCGGGCCGGGTATGGTCGTGTTCGACGGTAGTTGCAGAACGCGGATTGTTCCGTAGTCCTCCCCCGGTGCAGAGTTCACCGCCATGAAAGCTGCGAGGGTTTGTCGCCGTTGCGGAGCGAACGTTGTGGTCAAAGAGAACGCTGGCGACGCTTCACCCGGCATCTGCAGCGTCAAGTAGTAAGGCGGCTGGAAGACCTGCGCGGGCGTGACGGTCGGATCGAACGGCACGATCCACACATCGGTGCCGTTGTAGAACGTCGAGGCGTCGGTGACGTGGTAGCGCGTCATGACGGTGCGCTGAACCTTGAACAAATCCTGTGGGTACCGCACGTGCTCGATGATGTCCTCGGGCATATCCGCGCGTGGTTCGACGACGTCCGGGAATGCCTTGCGCCACGTCTGCAGCACGGGATCGGATTCGTCCCAGGCGTACAAACTGACGGTCCCTTCGAACGCATCGACGACGGCTTTCACCGAGTTGCGCATGTAGTTGACCCGGTCGCGGGCGATCAGGCCCGCAGCGAAGTTCGCGCCACTGATGGAGTCCGCCGTTGCCTCGGCTAGCGACACGCGGCTGGCGTAGGGGAAATCATTGGACAGGGTGTACCCGTCGACAATCCACTTGATCCTGCCGTCGACCACCACCGGGTACGGGTCCTGGTCCAAGGTGAGCCACGGGGCGACCTTCCCCACCCGCGTCAACGGATCCCGGTCCCACATGATCTGCGACTCGGAATTCACCAAATCCGAGAGCAGGATGTTGGTGTCTTGGAATTTGGTGGCGAAGAGCAAGCGGCCGAACAGCGTTCCCATGTCCACGCCACCGGAGCCCTGGTAGGTGGTGTTGGTCTGCCCTGACGGGCTGGCGTCATCCGGGTAGTCGAGTTCCACCGGTGGGGTTCCTTCGGGCGCGCCGACGATGGAGTACGGCGGCGAGAACTCGCCGAAGTAGATGCGCGGTTGTTCGAGGTCGAGTTCGCCGATAGGCGGGATGTCGCTGGCGAAGAAGTCGGGCGTCCCGTCGGACTCCGCAGTGTTGTCGTAGGCCGAGACGAACCCGTAGCCGTGGGTGAACACAGCGACCTCGTTTGTCCAATTTCGCTGACCATCAGGGATACCGGCGAGATTGATCTCTCGAGCGGCCACAACGGCGCCGCGCTGTCCGCCCGGCAGGTCGTAGCGGTCGACGTCGAGTCGAGAGTTGAAGGAGTAATACCCACGAATCTGCTGCAACTGGTTGTATGTCGGGGAAACGACCGCGGGGTCGAGTAGACGGATGTTGTTAATGGTTCCGGCGCTGGCTTCGACGATCTCTACCGACGGTGGGGACACCGACCCGGCGTACTCTTCGATCTCGGCGTCGTCGATGTTGTACGCGGTCCGTGTGGCCTCGATGTTGCGTTCGATGTACGGGCGCTCGCGGCCTAACTCGGTTGGACGCACCTGGAACTGCTGGACGATCAGTGGGTAGACGCCCCCCACGATCACCGAGGTGAGCACCATCAGCCCAAGACCGATGAGCGGGATGATCCATTGCCGTCGGAAAGCATTCAGCAGGAAGAGCAACCCGACAAGAAGAGCGACGAACATCAAGATGTTCAACGCGGGCAGCTTTGCATTGACGTCGGTGTACTGAAGTCCGGTGAATCCGCCCGCAAGCTCGCTGCTTTGGATGACGAGGTCGTAGCGGTCGAGCCAGTACGCGATCGCTTTTAGGAACAAGAAGATGGCCACGGTGATCGAGATTTGCACTTGCGCCGCCGTCGTCGCCCGGTCTCCCTTTGGCTGCAGACGCAGACCGCCGAAGAGGTAGTGCACGACGACACTGAGCGCGAGAGCGATGAAGGTTGCGGCGAAGGCGAATCCGAGCAGGAACCTTAGGAAGGGCAGTTCAAACGTGTAGAAGGAGACGTCGAGACCGAATTGCGGGTCGGTCATCCCGAAGGGTGTGGCGTTGCGCCACTGCAGGAAACGCCCCCACTCGCCGGAAGCCGCTAACCCGCTGAAGAGGCCGAGAACGACCGTCAATCCCAGCAGCAGGCGTCCCTTGAACGGTTCGATCGCCTCCCGGTAACGCTCCAAGCTGGCTTGCTCCGGGGTGGTCCCGGCGAAAGCCGGCCGCGTTCGGTAAGCGATCCACGTCGCGAACAACACAACAAGGGCCATCACGATGCCGAAAGCGAGAAACAGCAGACCCCGGGTCAGGATCGAGATCGTGTATACCTGCGGCTTGTCGACGGAGGTGAACCACAGCCAATCGGTGTAGAAGCCCGTGAACAGCACGAATGAGACAACGATGGCCGCCAAGACACCGATCGTTGGCAGCAAGACGCCTCCGCGTCGCCGCTCCGGAGCCTCTGGGCTGGCACCCCCCGCGGGGAAGTTGAACGTCACGAGAGGAACCTACGACACCAGCAGTGATCAGTCCTGCGCAGGGCAGGACACTGTCGGCTCACCGGCAACCCACGAACGGATCGCGTCCACGGTGTCATCCAACGTGGCTACGGGAACCACGGTCAGGCCCTTCGGGATGTGACCTGCGGCCTCGACGCAGTGGCGCTCGGGCATCACGAACAACTCGGCGCCGGCATTGCGAGCCCCCGCGAGCTTTTGGCGAATGCCACCGATCGGCCCAACGCTGCCGTCGGGCTTAATCGTGCCCGTGCCGGCCACGTGGCCACCGCCGGTGAGATCTTCCGGTGTGAGCTTGTCAACGATTCCCGTCGCGAAAACCAAGCCTGCGCTGGGGCCTCCCACATCTTGCAGTGTGAAGTCGATGTCGAAATCGGGCGTGAAGTAGATGCCGACCATCGCCCCGATGTACGGAGACCCCGGTCGGTCGGGATTCTCTTCCGACGTGATCTCGACCTCGATTAACTCGCCGTTGCGCTCGATATCGAAGACGAACGTCGTTCCGATCGGTTCGGCTTGGATCGCGTCGACGACATCTGATGGTTGCTCGATTGCCGCCCCATCGATGGCTACCACCTGGTCCCGCGGTTGCAAGCTCTGCCCCGCGGGCGCGTCGTCAAAGACGGCCGTGAGGACCACCTCGGTGGTGGCAGGAATCTCCAGATAGTTCAAGGCGGCGCCGATGGCGTCGGACTCGGAGGTGCTGAAGAGGCGCGCCTGCCGCTGGCGCACTTCGTCGCCGGTGATGTCATCCGGGTAAATGAGTTCGCGCGGAACTACTGCATCGGCAGTGCTGAACCAGGCTCCGATCGCTTCGACGAACGTCAGTCCGCCCCGAGGGCCGCCCGACTCGCGAACAGTGGTCATATCGAGATTTCCACTGACCGGGTACGTCGTCGTGCCGGTGATCGACAGGAAGGGTTCTCCGTCCGCTTCACCGATCACGTTGAAGGTAGGTCCGGGTGCGAGTTTCACGTACGGCACCGGCAAGAGCAGTGCCACCGTCACCAAAACAGCCAGCGAAATCGCACTCACGAGCGCGACACGGGCACGAGGACCCATGGCGTGAGCGTGCTCCCGCCATGCCCGCGGGCCCAGAATCCGGCGTGCCACTAGCGCGGATTATCCGGAGGGCGACGCGAGGAACGCTTCGCCGGGCGCGGCGAACGTTCCATCGCTTCGCGAAGTCGCAGGCGCTCAGCCATGGGGTCCGGTTCCGGCTCGGCGACCCGGGATCTCAACGCGACGAAAGCGATAGCGAGGGCTGTGATGGCGAGAGGGATCGCCCACCACACCAGTGCCGACACCACGTCGTCCTTTCTGCCTGACCCACACTCGCCCGATTTGCACATGGTCGCTCTGGCGAGCGATCCACAGCGTGCGCCGTTCGTGCGAGAGTACGCCAGCATCACCAGGGCTGCGATCCGCACCCCCGACGAGAGGACCTGCGCTCTCACCGAATGTGCTGTCAGGACTGCACTTCGAGCACACCCAAAGCGGCGTTGACGATGGATCCTGGAGTCAAATCGAACAGTTGGTATAGATCCGGAACGGTTCCACTTTGCCCGAAACTGTCGACCCCGAGGCTGACGGCCGCCACTCCCATCGCCGAGCCCAGCCACGCCAGCGAGTGGCTCGCACCATCGTGGATGGTGACGATGGGCGCACGATCGGGGAAAGCACCCCTGAGTGCTCCCGGCACGCTGGGGGTGGTGGCGGTGCGTACCCCTTGTCGCAGAGTGCGCTGCCAGGCTCGATACCAGCGATCAGCACTCGTGATGTCGATGACGTGCGCAGCGATGCCTTCTTCTGCCAGCTCACCGGATGCTTCGAGGACTTCCGGCATGACCGCCCCGGTGGCTGCCAGATGAACCACCGGCACCGAGTGTCCTTCCTCCCGAAAACGCCCCAGATCGTCGTAGGTAGTGAACGCGTCGATCAATCGGTACCCACCGGACAGAACCTGACGACGAAGCACCGGCTCGCCGAGTCGCTCCCGCGCGGTCGCGAAGGCGCTCTGGTCGATAGGTCGGGTGGTGAGCCGGAAGTAGTAGGCGCCATCGTCGAACGGCGCGGCGGTCTGCGCATCGGTGTTCCCGGCCGCGATACGACCGACGGCGTCACACAGCAGCCAATCGAGGGCAGCACCGTAGGTGGGTTCGATGTAGGTGACGTTCGGAAGCTCCAGCCCCACGCTCGGTGTGATGGTGGATTGGTGCGCGCCACCCTCGGGTGCCAGGGTCACACCACTGGGCGTTCCGGCAACGATGAACCGCGATCCGGAGTACACCGAATAGATGAAGGCATCCAGGCCGCGAAGGACGAATGGGTCATACACGGTTCCGATGGGAATGAGTGGTTGACCGGACAAATCCCACGAAAGCCCCAATTGACCGAGCAGCAAGAACAGATTCATCTCCGAGATACCCAGTTCGATGTGTTGGCCTTGCGGGCCTTCTGCCCACTTCATCACCGGGTCCTCGGACCACAGGCGCTTCTCCACCGGACTGAACACACCGACCTTGTTGATGAAGCCACCCAAGTTCGTACTCGTCGCGACGTCGGGAGCGGTAGTGACCACGTAAGGCCGCAGCGAATCGTCGCGCGCTAGTTCCACCATGATGCGGCCGAACGCCTCTTGAGTGCTCATGGGTTTCGTGGAACGAACGCCCACCTGGGAGGGAACCTCGATGTCCAGGTGCGCTGACGTCGGCGGTCGGTGCAGCACCTCGCGCCGCTCGTTGCACACGATGCCTTCTGCAGATCCGGCATCAAAGCGGTCCCACTCGTCTTCTTCGTTCAGGTTCACCGCGCGTCGGAAGTCGTCGATCTGCTCGGGGGTCAAAAGTGCCGAGTGGTTGCGGGGGTTGCCCGCCATCGGCAGGCCCCATCCCTTGATCGTGTAGGCGAAGACGACGCTCGGTCGATCTCCTTCCTTGTCACACGCGACGAAAGCGTCGGCAAGCGATTCAAGATCGTGGCCACCGAGATCCTTGACCAAATCGGCCATCTGGTGGTCGTCCATGCCAGAGAAGAATTGATGCACCGCCTCGGGGGCGTTTTCCAAGAAGCGTTGTCGAACCTCAGCGGGAGCGAGTCCGAAGAGCGACTGGTACTGCTCATTGGACATCTCGTCTATCCATGATCTGAGCGCATCGCCACCGGGCATCGCGAAGGCGCGGCGCAGTTTCTTGCCGTACTTGAGTTCGATGACGTGCCAGCCGGCGGACTCGAAGTGTCCGGTCCACTGTTCGAGGCGCACCCCCGGAACCACTCGGTCCAACGATTGCCGGTTGAAGTCGACCACCCACATGACGTTGCCCAGGCCCTGGGTGGCCGGATCGGCGATCGCCTCCCAGATGTTGCCTTCATCGAGTTCGGCGTCACCGACCATGGCGATGTAGCGCGCGGGAGGTCGATCCCCGAAGTGTGCATCGACGTAGCGACGCGTCGCGGCGGCAAACAAGGGGGCCGCGGGCCCGAGCCCGACAGATCCGGTGGAGAAGTCGACCGGGTCGGGGTCTTTTGTCCTGGAGGGATACGACTGCAAGCCCCCCTTCGACCGCAGCGTGGTCAGGTAGGAACGGTCCAGATTCCCCATCAAGTACTGAATGGCATGGAAGACCGGGGCCGCATGCGGCTTGACCGCGACGCGGTCGTGGCCGTTGAGGTGATGCAGGAAGAGTGCGGTCATCATGCTGACGACCGACGCACTCGAGGCTTGGTGTCCCCCTACTTTCACACCGTCGACGTTGGGGCGTTCGTTGTTTGCGTGATCGATCATGCGCACCGCGAGCCAGAGCACGCGGCGTTGAATGGATTCGAGTGTGCTGAATTCCTCAGCAGACTCGTCGATCATTCCCCCTCCTGTTCCCTCCACCTCGGTGGTGCGCTGCTCGTTCGCCTTAAGCCGTCTGACGGAAACAGTCCGTCGGAGACCATCTGCCGGAGACAGTCTGCCGGAAACAAGCGAGCGAACTCTGTGACACGAACGTACCCCTCGCGCCAGGTGCAGGTCATGCACATGAGAAGCCCCCGGGTCGCGTAGCGGACACGCGCCTTCCCCTTGCGTGCGTCCACCCGTTATCCCGGGGGCTTCGACGCGCAGACGTTAGGGACGGTCGAGGGGCCTCGTCAAACGGTGACGCGAAATTGTTTACCGGACCTGTGGACACACCTGGGGAAAGATTGGGGGAAAAGCGGGGACGAGGTGTGGACTATCCATGCATACGCGTGTGGACAACGTGAAGAAGACGCTCGCTGAGACGCCATTCCAGGAGGAGCCGACTACCCCCAGGGTGTGGACAAAAATTCGTTAACGAATGTCGACGTGATCGTTCACCCGAAGGACACCCACAGGGGCTGCGAAGGGTGATCCTCGGGCGAGGACAGGGCGCGCACGGCGTCCTCGCGCAGGGCCTGAACCGACGCGTCGACATCCGGCAGCGAGAGGCTGGGGAACCATGCGAGGTCGTCGCTCTCGTCGCTGATCACCGGGGGGATCGCGTTCGGCACGACAACGACGAACTGCATATCCCAATGAACGCTGGCCAGCGCTCTCCCATCATCGTCGCGACCGCACGGAACATCGTGCCGATCGAGTCGCACCGGCAGGCTGCTAATACGACCGCGAGCGATCCCGCTTTCCTCGCGCACCTCGCGCACCGCGCCGTGGAGCACCGATGCATCGTCGGTTTCGAGATGGCCTCCGAGCTGCAACCAGCGGCCGACCTTGGGGTGCAGCGTGAGCAGGACACCGCGGCCTTGTTCTTCGATGACCAACGCGCTCGCGGTGATGTGCCCCACCCGACAGGAACGCCACACGCCGTCCTCGTGGGTATCGAGAAACTCCCGGTACTCCCGGGCGAGCGCTCGTTGATCCGAATCCTGGTGCGTGAAGGCCGTCAGAGCCGATCGTGCGTCGGCCTGCAGTGTCACGGGGTGGAGCCGTCGCCGGACTCGTTTCCGGATTCTTTTCCGGATTCTCCGTCGGGAGCCTCAAGCCCCTCGATCGTGTCGGGGACAGCGCCGGAACCTTGGGCGAAGCCGAGCGGATCGTCAAGGTCGTCCGGGGTGGGCAACAAGTCCGGGTGCGCCCACAGGGCGTCGCGCGCCTCGGCGCCTCGCTGGCTACGGATGGCGGCGAAGACGGTGTGCGCTTCGCGCAAAGCCCGTGGCCTGAGTTCCATTCCCACGAGGGCAGCAAAGGTTCGCTCTGCCGGTCCACCCGCGGCGCGGCGGCGGCGCATCGCTTCGGTGAGCGCTGCACTGGCGGGGAGCCTGTCGCCGCTGGCCTGCGACACCACTTCGTCCACCCATCCTTCGATGCACGCCAGCAAGGTTTCGAGTCGGGCGACAGCGGCCTTTTGTTCGGGGGTGTCCTCGGGCGCGAGCAAACCTCCGGCCAGCACCTCTTGCAGCGCCTCGGGGCTCGCGATGTCGACGCCACCCATCGCTTCGGACAAGCGCTCGGAGTCGACGCGCATGTACTGCGCGTACTGCTCTACCGCTCCGAGCACCCGGGCTGCCAGCCACGGCACGTGCACGAACAGCCGTTGATGCGCGGCCTCGCGCAACGCGATGTACATCAGGGCATCGGACGGTGAAACCTCCAACCCTTCGGAGAAGGACGCGACGTTGTTGGCCAGTACGGCGGTCTGGGGAGTCTCCGTCAGTGGGATTCCGATATCGGAGGCAGACAGCACCTGGTCCGAGAGAGCAGCCAACGCCTGGCCGACCTGCATGGCGAAAGCCGCAGCTCCGAGTTGCTGCACCATGCCCATCATCGGTTGCAGCATTTGCATGAAATCGGGGGGAATGCCGTCGGGCATCATGTCCCGCACTTGCGCCGGCAGTGCCGCGTTGA
>Ga0255769_10006354_pt1 | contig 10744 bp, 7 predicted proteins | sample 041ome_9_FD_179637 | JGI IMG/M metagenome (GOLD analysis project Ga0255769, IMG submission 179637) | Coastal salt marsh microbial communities from the Groves Creek Marsh, Skidaway Island, Georgia - 041413US metaG (version 2) | ecosystem: Environmental > Aquatic > Marine > Intertidal zone > Salt... | reverse complement strand
CGCTTTATTACTCTTTCGCGCGCTTCGCTTGAGAATATGACAGTCTCTTCTTTGTCTTCTTTTCACACGATGGGAGGAGGAGGATCAGGAGGAGGATCCGCAGACGACCCGTATTTGCTCCAATCGTTAAAAGGAGGACACCGAAACAACGCGATAACTTCTCTCGCGTTCGCCCCGCAGAGCAAGCGGTATATTTTTTCCGCGAGCACGGGAGACGGGTCGATTATGTTCTGGCACGTCGGAGGAGAAAGATCAGGAGGAGGAGGACAAGGAGCTTATGCTTTACTAAAGAATAGGAAAAGACCGGTGCGATTTCTCGGGCACGAGAGAGACGTGCTCGCGTTAGCGCACACGGAGAGAGAAGGCGAAGGCGGGAGATGCGCCAGCGCGGGTTTAGATCGATCTATACGGGTTTGGAAAGCGACCGCGTACGTTTTCGTTCGTTTCTTTCTCTTCTTGTCGTATTTTTTTCTGTTTGTGTTGTTGTTTGTTGACCGGACACGCGAAGAGGCAAATTTATGCTCACAAAACGTCTCTCATCTCTTATTCCTCTTCAAACACAACAGGGAAGGAAAGTCGGTGGTTTTGAGATCGGCACACTCGGGTGCGATTCGTTCGTTGCAATACAGCGATAGCGACCGGCTTTTATTATCCGCCTCGGACGATAAATTGTGCAAACTGTGGGACGCGTCCAACCCGTCGGTTTCGCCAAAGTTTAAACTCTCTTTGAAAGGACATTCCAATTGGATTCGGCAAGCGGTGATTACGAGCGATGGAACGATCGCGTGTTCGGTTTCGGACGATAAAACGTGGCGATTATGGGACGTATGCGCTGGAGGCGTTGAAATTGATCGAAGGAAAGGAGAGGATCACGACGTTTCTTCTTCGACGCCGCGGTGCGTCGCTCTGAGGCCATCGGCTGGAACTTCCATTGCCGTCGGCGACTCTAATGGTGGTTTAAGAGTATACGACACGCGTTCGCGACGCAAAATATTCGAATCTACGATCGATTCGTACGTCTATTCACATCGAGATGCGATAACGGACGTGCAGTGGCACCCGGCTGGAGACTTTCTGGCGACGACCTCCGCGGACGGCTCGACGAAAATTTGGGATTTTCGAGACCAACGCTGCGCGTGGACGCTCAAAGCGCACGAGGGTTCTGTAAATTGCGCGGCGTTTACTGCAGATGGAAGCACATTTGCGTGCGGTGGTAGCGACGGTATCGTCACGCTTTGGAAAAGCGGGTTTAACCGCTCGTTCGAAAACGTCGTGCTCGCGGAAAAACAAACGCACGACAAAAAATACCAAGTAGAAAACGAAGAAGAACGCGAAGAGAACAAAACGTACACGAGAAGGAGACGCCCACCACCACCACCGCCGCCGACGCCTACCACCAAAATCACCACCACCAGACCACCTCCTTTCGATGATGGGACATCTTTCACGACGACGAAGCAAAAAATCCAACCTTCTTCTTCTTTCTCGTCGGCTTCGGAATACGCGGAACTCGCCCAAACCTTACGACGCGCCGTCGGTCAACTCGACGTGTTGACCCAAACCTTAGCGTTAGTCGAAGCGAGAGTCACAATGAGCGAAGATCGCGTTCAGAAGATTGCCAGGAGCGTTTCATCTCTCGCGCAAAACGCGAAAAGGTAATTATTATTTATTAGGTTGCGAGTACTCGCGTACTCTTTCTCCGAGTATTATTATTATTATTATTATTATTATTCAAATTTATACCAAACAGTAGTTTTCGCTTCCTTTTTGCTCCTAATCTCTCTTTCTAAGGCACTTTGGGCAGATACATTGGCGGCACACGCTCTCTCTGAGACTCTCTTTTTTCCTTCTTTCCGCCTTCCTCTCTTTAGTTAATTAATTTTCATTATTATTGATACGCACCACCCTCAGAGCGCGTCTCTGTCGTTCTCTTTTCTCCTCTCTCCTCCTGGCATCTAAGAAGAACGGTCGGGAGTGCCCAGTGGCTGGTTGAACAAGGCGCGCTTTCCGCCGTTGCCGCGGGTGCCTTTCTCTTTCGGGACCGCATCAAAGCGTTAGTCCGGGGAAGCAACAAATCTCCCAACGAAGAAGACAACGAAGAGATGAGCTCGAACTCGACCACCAACAGAGACTCCGGTCCCTCCAACTCTGGAATATCGAAGAAGTCGAAGAACGCGTTAGACGGCATCAAAGGAAAACTCCCCGAGGACCGCCGGATGAATTTAACCGAGGACTCCTTGCGCTCCCGAGGATCCCACCGACGAACAAACTCGCGAGAAATCGAGAACCTCTCCTACGACATCGACTTGGACGATAAAATTTTAGACGCTTCACACGCGCTGTTAGCGATCAATATCGGCGGGGGGAGTCGAAGAGGCTCGGGAGGAGAGTTGAATTCTATGCTCCAAAACCAACCACAGACGAGCACGGCGGGAAGCGCGGTCGGGAGCGCGGCGACGCCGAGCACGTCAGATACGGAAGCAGACGTGGTGACGAGCACGAAGAAGAAAAACAAACAACAACAACAAGTGGACAGGACGGTGAAGATAAAAGCGATGGTGTTTAGTGGCGGATTCTTAGTCGATCGGGGCACCGGGAAAGAGTATTTAGGCGGCGAGACGAGGATCGTGTCCTTGATGCGAAACGCGACGTTCGAGGAAATGAAGACGAAGATTGTCGAAGAAGAAGAGCCGACGAAGAGGAACAACGTGCAGATTTTGTATCCGGATGGCGATCACGTCATATCGGTGAAGAACGACGACGACGTGGAGACGATGATGGAGGAATGGGAGACGGTACACGCGGTTGATTCGAGAAAGAAGTTGAAAATATACGTCGTCGAGAAGGCGACGAACATGTACGGGTCGAATAATCGCACTGCGATGGAACTGGACGCGAACAGAGATGAAAATAGCAATAAACAACAACAACAAGGAGAACAACAACAACAACAACAACAACAAGTAGCAGAGAACAATAACGCGACGACAACAGTAGCAACGAGGACGACGACGACGCCGTTTGAAGACGCCAGCAACGGCGCAATCGACGAAACTCAAACGAGGAACGGGTCGCCGTCTCTAAGCATCGAACCTTCAAAGTCGCCCAGAAGTCACGGAGGATTGCAAATTATTCCGAGATCAGACCTTACCTTAGGCGCGCGCTTAGGCGGTGGTGCTTTCGGTGAAGTCTATGCAGCGGTATGGCGAGGCGCGGAGGTTGCGGTGAAATTTATCAATCGCGAGTTTGTATTTTCGCCCCCTGGTTCTCCAAAACGTCACGGTCGCGACGGGTTAGATAACATCTTTGAAGACGAAGAGTTTATTAGCAATAGTAATAGCGGCGATGATGACGCTGATAATGATGACGATGATAATGATGACGACGATTTTAAGGATGATAAATCCCGTCGCCGAAATAACGCGAAGAAAAACATGGACGATATGGACAACATGCACAAAGAGAAGAAAAGAAAAGAAAAGGAAGAACAACACGAACACTTTTTGCGCGAGGCTGAGACGTTGGCGACTTTAAGCCATCCAAACGTCGTCTCTATTTTCGGTGTCGTGACCGATGGCGATCGTCCAGGTATCGTCGAAGAATTTCTGAGCGGAGGATCGTTACAAAGAGTCTTGGCGAAAGAGCGCGAACGCGCGAAAGATCGCGAGGCGGCGAGACAAGACGCGGTTAAGAAAGCAAACGGTGACGTAGCTTTACAGGCTGAATTACTCGCGAAAGTTGCCGCTTCAACCGCCACTCGTTCTCGCTTAGACGCCAAAACGCGTCTGCAGCTCTGCTTAGACGTCGCGAGAGGAATGGAGTACTTGCACGCGAAACGGTTCGTCCATTTCGATTTAAAATCCGACAACGTGTTAGCCGCGGTGAGAGGTCGACGATTAGTGTGTAAAGTGTGCGATTTTGGTTTATCCAAACGACGTCGTTCGCAAGCCTCGTTCGTATCAGGCGTCAACTCTCGACGAGGCACGTTGCCTTGGACCGCGCCAGAAGTCTTGCGCAGTCCAGATAAAGTGACGGAAAGCGCAGACGTGTATTCGTTCGCCATCGTCATGTGGGAGCTCTGGACGTCTCAATTACCGCACTACGGTTTAGACGAGTACGCCTTGTACGGCGGACTCATGATGCACCAACTTCGTCCAACCGTCCCTGGCGACGACGCTTTATCGCCTCGAACGGGACCGTATCGCGCGGCGACTAAGGACGCGCAAGTCACCGTCGATATCGACCCTCCCTGCGACGGTTGGGAAACGTTGATGAAAAACTGTTGGAAAGAAAATAGTAAAGAACGTCCAAAGTTCGTGGACATCGTCGCCAGCTTAGAAGCCATGAAAAATGAACACTTCGACGGAAACGCGTTCAGCGGGACGCCCCCGGTCGTCAACAAGAGCACTGGCGGCAAGAGCAACAAGCAGCCGTCGCCTCTGAAGTAGTAAGTACTTGTTCGATTTCAATGCGTGTATTTTATTTCAAATTTCGTAAAACAACAAAAAAGCGATGGAAATGATTTTGATCCTTAAACCCTTCACGAGTATCTCGAGTATTTTTTGGTGTGTTTTTCGCCCTTTGTTTGCCCTTTGATTTTTCATCTAAGAAGGTTATCCGCAGGGAAGATAATCCAATTTTTCCATCGCTTGATTTGGGTTTACAATATCTATCTTCACATAAAAGCAGCAACAGCACCCCGTTGTTCTCCGATTTAAAAAGTATCACAAACTAAGCATCCAACAAAACGTAATGTTTTCTGTCGCGCAATCTTCAAACATCGTCGGCACGACGCAAAAAGTTGTCGTTCACAAAGCCAAGAAGGTGAAATCCTCCTCCAAATCCATCCTCCGATGCTCGGCCCAAAAGGAGGAGACGGAAGAAAAGAGATCTTCGTCTTCCTTGCAACAAGCCGCCGTCGCGACCGCGTTGTCCGTGTCCATGCTCGCGCAACCGGCGTTTGCGGCGTCTGAAATCGCCCAATTCGCCGCGGGTGATTCCAAGGCTGCCGCGGATGCGTTGTTGGCGGAGTACACCCAGAAAAGAGCGATCGTCCAACAAGCGCCAAAGACGAAGAGTTTAGCCAAAGGCGGTAAGAAGGCGAAGAAGGAAGCCGCGGCGCCGAAGGAAAGTGGCGGCGGGTTTTCCTTGCCGTCGTTCTCCTTGCCGTCTTTGCCGTCCCCGGGCGCTGGTAAGGAGAAGGCTGCGCCAGCCGCGAAAGCGGCGCCGGCCCCGGCGGCTGCCAAGGAAGGCGGCAGCGGCAAGTTGATTGCCGTGTGCTTGGTGTTGTTCTCGCCGTTGGTTTTGGTCCAAGTCGAGTCTTTCAAGACTCTCGCGAGATTAGCTAAGCAAAAAGCGGGCAACTAAATATATCATAAAACACTGAAGAAAAAGAGCACATACATATATATATTTTAACGCGCGCGTGAAAGAGAGAGAGAGAGAAGGAGAAAGAGAGAGACGGGGAGAGATGAGGGTATATTATATTAGAAAGAGAGAGAGAGAGGGAGAGAAAAAGCGAGAGCGAGAAAAGAGGAGGGGCGAGAGAGATATTACGGGGCGCGCAGCGAAAGGGAGATGTAAAAGAGGAGTACGCGTGTGCGCTTGCGTTGAAACGTAAGATTTAAAAGTATTTAATATATTGGTATAACATAATCACATATCTCGGCTTTGATGCATATTATCCGTTGTCCCGTATTCGAAAGCGTCCTCTTCATCGACTTCTTCGTCTTGATTATATTTTTCATCTTCGTCTTCATCTTCTTTTTCTTCCCGCGTTTGTGGTTTACTGTTGTTGAAAAAGAACTTCACCGCGTTTAAAGCGTTTGTACTTGGCGTCGTCGCCGCCGCAGGACCAAGCACGTGCGGTACGAGTTCTCTTTGTTTCTTCGTGTTGCTCGCGATCGTCGTCGTCGTCGTCCTTCGTTTTTGTACCGTATTCGTGGTAGCTGCAGATGATCTCGTCGTCACTCTTCGCTCGGAGGTGTTTGGAAGTTCGTGAGGAGAAGGGTTTAACGACCCCATAGGTACGCTTACTGCGGTACATCTGGCCGCGTACTTCTCTTTCAAAGCGACAGCTTCTTTCATCTTATTCGTATGGTGCTGGGCTAACACGTCCGCGTACTCGCTAATATCGAAATTTGTCACAGCGTCAAAACCTTTCAAACGAACGGCTTCTTCGTCGTATGCCATGGCAGCGGCATCCTCGGTTTCGTGCAAACCGAGATATTTATATTTCTTACCGACTAATTGACCGATTCGTGCTTCCCATTTTCCTTTCTGATGTTTTGTAACTCCTCGGAACTTGCTGGAAGATTTTTTCGTCACTCCACCGGGGCCTTTCGATTGGCGACGAAGAGAAAGTATGAGCTCTCTTTCGTTCACCTGCTGCAAACTCGCGAGTTCTCGAGAATAATTCGATCTATCAAAATTCGTAATCGCAGAAATTCCTCTACATTTAACCGCTGCAATATCGTAAGCAAGCGCCGCCTGTTCTTCGCCGTCGAAACCGCCGAGGTAAATTTGTTTCCCATCTTGCCAGATGTGCGCTTCCCACCGTCCGGTTCGGCAGTGATGCGTGACGCCTCGAAACTTACTCGTTGAACGAGCAGACTTTTTTGATTCTCTTGAAACACTTTTGCTGTTGTTTTTACTGCTGTCATTATTACCAACGGCGTCGTTAACGGCGTTTAACGAAGATTCGCGGTTCCTCGATGCCAGAAGTTGAACGTCCAAATCCGGCGAAAGATTTCCCTCTCGAGTTTCAACGAGAACTTCACCGTCCTCGTCGTCCTTGTTACTCTTCTTTCTCTTCTTTGGTGTGTTGCTTTTCTTTATCGAAGGAAATAATTTCCTCGGCCGACCTGGTCTTCTTTTCATGACGACATTTTCCATCTGCGGCGGCATCGCGGGCGGCGCCGATATTCCATCGTTCAAAGTTCGCACTAACGTTGGTTGTGGCGGTGGTTGCGGTGGTTGCGTCAAAATCAATTGCATTTGGTCCATTGCACTTCGCTCCTTTTCGATGGCATCCAGCACGTCTTTGTGTGTCTTTTCGTAATTGCCAAACAGATGCGAAAAATCGTTCATCGAACTTTCTCTCGTCATCGCCTCCGGCGCGGCCAACGATATAGGAAACCCAAACTCGTCGTTCGATTCCGACGACCACGTCGTGTGCGCAGTCTTCGTGTCGTAGTTGTTATACTTGTCATCTAGAGGAGGTGCGATTGGACTGACGTTTCCAAAACCGCTCGTTTTCAAAAACTGTAAGAAAGACGACTCTTTCTCTCCTCCTCTTGCCTCGTACTCCTCCTCCTCTTCCTCCTCCAAGTTTCCGAGCGACGCGAAGCATCCGTTCGTATCTTCCTCTTCCTCTTCCTCCTCCTCCTCGTCGTACTTATTCTTGAGGAAATCGTCGACGTCCTCGTCCTCGTCATCCTTATGTTCGACCGCAGCAAACGCCCCCAGCAACAGCGACTGCGTGTTCGGTGAGTTTTCTTTTTCCTCCTCTTCTCGTTGCGTCAAACCGATGGTGTTGGTGTTCAGATGGGGAAGAGCGACGCCCGCGCGAATTTTGTTCTTCTTCGAAACGACGAGAGACGTTTGTATCGCGGGAAAAACCGTGAGTTGCGGATGCTGCCGATGCGGATGCGACATGCTCCGGAGCTAAAACGGTGGTATAGTATACGCGTCGAAATAATACTTCGCGTATTTTGGTGGTTTCGAGAGTACATTTTTTTCCTCGTTTTCGAGGCAAAAATTAATTCTCTGCTGCTGATTGAAAATAACAAAACACAAGTGTTGTTGTTGTTTTTTCTTATGTTTCGATCACATTAAATATCAATATTACACAACGATTTTAAGTTCTAACCGAACAAGGACCTCCTCAGACTAAATTAGAAGCGCAGTCTTCACTCTCGACGCGCTCATCACACAAAGCTATAATAGGTTTCTATTTACGTAAATCTCTCCGCACACCCGCCTGACTAAAAAATTACTCTCTGATTAGATGATGCCAATCTTGTTCGCAACGTCCAAAGCGTCGTAGTCCGCAGTCAAGCGAACGTACGCCTTCTTTTGGCCGTCCGGACGAATCAACGTGTTCACCTTCTCACACTTGATGTCGTACATTCTGTTCACAGCCGCTTTGATTTGGACCTTCGTCGCTCTGGCGTCGACGATGAAGACCAACGTGTTGTTCTCTTCGATTTTTTGGTTTGCGGATTCAGTCGTCAACGGAAACTTCAACACCTGTTTACGAAAGTGAGAGAGAGAAGAGAACGATGGGTTAGTTCAGATCGAAAGCGAGAGCGGAAAGGTGGTTGGCGGCTCCGAGAGAGAAAGTAAACGAGGAGGAGCCTTCGTCCAGTACAAACTGAGAGTGCGAAAGCCCCATCGAAAAATGCGCGTCGTAAACCAGTCTGGTTCACCCTTTCGCGATTCCTCCCTCCTGATTCTAATGCTACCATCGCGTGAAACAACTGTTGCGTACCTGGAATTGATCGAGCTTTTGCGGCGGCGGCACCGAAACTCTCGGGTACTTTGGCGCGCGCGCATTTTTCAACGTTCTCGGTCGGTGAAACGTTGGCGAAAATCGCTTCTTGAGAAGCTTCCCTTTCGCGCCCTTCTTCACGTACTTGGCCGCTTTGGCCGCTTTGCTCACTTTTTCGTCTGTTGAATGAATTAAAGTTAAAGGATATCCGTCAGTCTTTGGTCTCATTGAACGGTCGCGAGAGGTTTTTCCGAGCCTAAATCGATTGCGCAGAGCCCGCAATTTTAGAGAACGCGACGAATAAGTCCCAAATGTACTACGCGCTTACGAAGGAGACAAAAAAAAGGACGACGCGAAGTTATCCGCGCGCATATCCAAGCAGATTCCAAATCAGTATATATATATATCTGTTTAACGAAACAAGAACGTACCCTTCTTCGTCGGTGCCATCTTTCAAACAACAATATATTGATGTGTGTATAATGAAGTTTGCGTGAAAAGCAGTTGTCTCTTGTCCGAAAACCCAACTTTTCTTTGTGAAGGAGACGAAAAAGAGAAAAATTTCATTCGAGATGAAAAATGCGTTTCATTCAAAAACAACTGGCTAATAGGAAAAGGGAGCTCCTTTTCCTCCTCCTCCTGTGTTTGCTATATACTCTCCTCTCTGCTCCGTCAACTGTCGCTGCTGCATCAAGACGGCGAGCGTTTGTTCTCTGCTAATGATGTGTTGTTGTTGTTGTTGTTGTTGTTGTTGTTGTTGTTTGTTCGTTAGAGTACTTAACGTACGAAGCTGGAACAGCGCGTCTCTTTTTTTCGTCTCCTCGTCTCCTCCTCCTCCTTTTCCTCCGAGGGCGAGGACGACCGGTGGTGGCGGTGGCGCGTGTTTCGACGGCGACGTGTCCTGCAAACGACTCAGAACGGTTTGAAACGGATCGTTGTTGTACTCCGGGACCGCGGATAAGAAATCGTAACTCGGGTCTTCGCAGTCGAAGGATAACTTCGATTTCGTCGTTTCAAACGCCTCCGCGTTTTTGTATTTCTCTCGAGCGTCTCGACTCTCCTCTTTCTCTCTTTGATCTAAAGCCTCTCGACGCAGTCTGTGTTTCATCTGCTCCGGGTTTTCCTCCTCCTCCTCTTCCTTTTCCGTCTCCCACCACACGCTTTCGTTTGCAGTCCGGAGCGTTCCAGGAGACACCGCCAAAAGTTGCTTTCGCTCCGCGACTTTTACGACGAGCGATGAAGGTTGCACCGGTTTCAAAGGCGTTCTCGCGACTTCCTTCTCTTCCTTCTCTTCCTCCTCCGCCTGTTGGTCAAAGAAGAAGAGCGATTTGTGCAACGCTCTCTTCAACGTCGACGGCGGTTCTTCTTCTTCTTCTTCTTCCTCTTTAGTATTCGTATCCTCCGCGTCTATTATGTATTCGCGTCGACCGATGATCGGTGATTGCATTTCCACCGGCAGCATCGTTCGCGTCTCATCATCATCCGCTGCTCTCGTCGCAAAGGTGGTCGTTTCAGGAGTCTTCTTCTGTTTTTCCTCATCAAAGTCATCTTTTTTCTCGTCGTCGTCGTCGTTTTTCTTCCTCTCATCCTTCAATGGTGAAGATGCTGATGATTTTGGGGGCGAAATCGTCCTCGGTTTTACAGTCTCTCTCTTCTTCTTCGTCTTCTTTTTCGTCTCCTTTTCCTCCTCCTCTTCCGTGGTCTTCTTTACCTTCTTCTTCTTTTCAGACGAGGACGCGATCGAAGCCTTTCTCTTTGTCTTCTCCTTCTCCGTCTGTTTTAAAGTCGTCGTCTGAATCGTCTCTGCCTTTTTAAATTTCTTCTTCTTCTCTTCGCTGTACGTGATGAAATTTTCAACGCATCGTCGGCATCCTCGAATCGCGTACCGACACTTCGAACATCCTTTTTTAGCACTGTTATGAGTAGTATTCGTATTGCCAGAAGGCACAAAACGCAATGCTTTCTTCTCCTTCTTCTTCGCTAAAAACGGTGTCGTCAAAGGTGACATTGTTGTGTTATTATGTGCGCGCGCGCAATGATGAATGCGTCTTCTTCTCTTGTTCTTGTGTGGTGAAAAAGTCTCCTCAATGGCAGCTTTTTTCTCGGTTTTTTTAGAAACTCGAGTGTTTTTGAATTTTTATGAATTTTGAATTTTTTGCCCTTTTTTCCATGCATCCTTCTTTCTTTCTCTCCTTTTTCTCGTTTATTGTTAGGATGTGAGTTTTCACTACACAAGTCGCTTTAAAACGACAA
>Ga0255769_10006335_pt1 | contig 10761 bp, 11 predicted proteins | sample 041ome_9_FD_179637 | JGI IMG/M metagenome (GOLD analysis project Ga0255769, IMG submission 179637) | Coastal salt marsh microbial communities from the Groves Creek Marsh, Skidaway Island, Georgia - 041413US metaG (version 2) | ecosystem: Environmental > Aquatic > Marine > Intertidal zone > Salt... | reverse complement strand
ACAGATCAGTGGTATGTGGCTATGACAAAACCTACCAAGTATGATGAGAAAAGTATCGCAGAAAGAGCACTAGAGGTTGTTGAAAAGGAAGAGATAAAATTCTACCCTTCAAATTGGGTAAATACTTATAACCAATGGCTGAATAATATTCAAGATTGGTGTATTTCGCGACAATTATGGTGGGGACATCAAATTCCTGCATGGTATGGGGATAATGATGAAGTCTTTGTAGCGCACTCAAATGAGGAAGCAAAAAAACTTGCCAATGCGGCCGGCTATGACGGGCCCCTGCGACGTGATGAGGATGTTTTAGATACTTGGTTCTCGTCGGCTTTGTGGCCATTCTCAACATTAGATTGGACACCAGAATTTCCTAAGGTATCAAACCCGTATTTAGACAAATACCTCCCATCCTCTGTTTTGGTGACTGGATTTGACATTATCTTCTTCTGGGTCGCTCGAATGGTAATGATGACTAAGCACATCACAAATAAAATCCCTTTCCATCATGTATATGTGCACGGCCTAATTCGTGATGCAGAGGGTCAAAAAATGAGTAAATCCAAAGGAAATGTATTAGATCCAATTGATCTTATCGATGGTATTTCATTAGAGGAATTGATTAACAAAAGAACGTTTGGCTTGATGAACCCTAAGCAAGAAGAAGCTATAATAAGGCGGACTAAGAAAGAATTCCCAGAGGGAATTTCACCCTATGGTACTGACGCGCTCAGGTTCACATTTGCAAGCTTGGCCAGCCCTGGTCGTGATATTAAGTTTGACTTACAGCGTTGTGAGGGCTATCGAAATTTTTGTAATAAATTATGGAATGCAAGCCGTTTTGTGCTCATGAATTGTGATGAAAAAGATAATGGCTTCGAAGAGTGTACCGAGGGATACTTAGAATTTTCAAAGGCTGATCGTTGGATAGTTAGCGTGTTCCAAAAAACATTAAAAAATATACACCAAGCATTTGAAGATTATAGATTTGATTTGGTCTCTCAAGAAACATATCAGTTTATTTGGGATGAGTATTGCGACTGGTATCTCGAGATTGCGAAGGTTCAAATCCAAAATGGAACAGCACCACAAATTCGGGCGACTAGGAGGACTTTAATATCTATACTCGAAATGACTTTGAGGGTAGCGCATCCAATTATTCCCTTTATTACAGAGGAAATTTGGCAAATAGTAGGCCCACTAGCAAAAAAAGATAACCCATCAATTATGCTAGAACCTTTCCCCGAGTACCGTCAAAATAAAGTAGATCATGAGGCAGTGGAGATCATTGATCTGCTAAAACAAATGGTTAATGAGTGCCGAAGACTTCGTAGTGAAATGAATTTATCGCCAGCAGAAAAAATTCCTTTGGCTATTTCGGGCGATAGAAAAATAATTGATTTATTTGCTCCTTACCTGAGAACTTTGGTAAAGCTAAGTGATATCGAGTTTCATAATGAATTACCTCAAAAAGATGCCCCGGTTGCATTGATTGGAAATTTTAAGTTAATGCTTAATATTGAGATTGATGTTGCAGAAGAGGTCGTAAGGATAGAAAAAGAGATTAATCGTCTAACTGTCGAGATTACCAAGGCGCAAGGTAAATTAAATAACAAAAGCTTTGTTGATAAGGCCCCAGAAGCAGTCGTGAATCAAGAAAAAGAAAGGTTAGTTAAATTTACAGAAGCTAAACAGAAGTTCGAAATGCAATTATTAAAGATCAAAGGCTAATTTTTCTGTATCAAAAAAATATCAATATTATTTTCTACCTCATGAGAAATTAACTTATGGCCTGTTTGGCGACAAAAAAATTCAAAGTCTTTTTTTGCATCTTTATCTGTGGACAGTATCTTAAGCACTTGCTTTGTTTGAATTGAGTTTAAACCTCGTTTGCATTTTAGAATAGGCATTGGACACTTTAATCCAACAGCATCAACGACTGCATCGTAATTCATTTTTTATTCGCTAAATGGTTTCACATCACCTGGATTTCGTAACATTTTATCCACTTCACCCAGATGTAGTTCCTCAGTGTAAATCATCTCGCGGGCATATTCTTCAAGCATAACGGATTGTCCCTCAACAAGCGTTAAAAGTTCTTTGTAGCCATTTAATGAAATTTTTTCATGATCTAGCGATTCTCTTAGGATATTACCGATATCATGATTATGCGTTTCAAGTAAGGGTCCAATAGCAAGTGACGGATGTCCACCAAGGTTTGTAATGAGCTCACCTGCACGGTTTGCATGGTCAAGCGACTCAGTCGCTTGGTCTCTTAACCAGCTGATAATAGGGATACGACTGTAACCATATACCATCAGTGCGTAGTGAGTGTAACGAACGACACCTGCCAACTCTAACTCGAGAATTTTATTAAGTGCCTCGATTATTTTTTTGTTATCTGCCATAGTAATCCTTATGATTAGTTAAGTTATATTTTAAATTAGTGATACCAATATCGCCAATAAGTTCGTACCGGCCATCAACATCATTGACCAGAAGGTTGCTTTCATTCCCTTCACACGCAAAGCAATATCCATATCTTTTTTTAGAAATGATTTTGCATGAAGGTAACGGCCAGTGACAAAGAAAGCTCCCAGAATAAAAACAATGATGGGGTGAATTCTATTAATTTCTAGACATGCTAATAAAATAAGCCCTAAGGGCACATATTCATTAAAATTTCCATGCGCTCTAATAGCTTGCTCTAAATCCTTAAATTTACCAAAGCCAACCGTCATATTATGCTGTCGCCGGAGTCTTATAACATTTCGTGAAAGCTTGATGTAGATAAAAGCTAGTAATGACGCATAAAAAGCAGTGATCATTAACATGACATACTCGCCCCAATTAAGGCGGCACCAATAACACCAGCCGAGTCGCCCAACTTATTTTTTTTAATAGGAGTCATTCTGTAATCACTAAATATATTTTTATAGACCTCTTTCTGACCATGAGAGTATAGCCCCTTTTGATTCGATAATCCGCCACCTAAAACAATTATATCTGGATCAATGATGTTAATTATATTCGATAAAGATAAGCCAAAATAATGATAAAAATTATTAAGGATTTCTTGCTCATCATGAGTATATGTTTTTTGATTTAAAAAATCTTTTGCAGAGAGATGCTGATTCAGCTTTTCTTTAATATCTCGCTCTAGACCGCTTCCTGAAATGTAGGTTTCAACACATCCATTTTTACCGCAGTAACATTTTGGGCCTGAGGGATTAATTATTGAATGTCCCCATTCACCAGAGATAAATTGTGGACCAACTCTTAACCGCTTGTTTATAACAAAGCCCCCGCCGCACCCGGTGCCCATGATGACGCCAAAAACCAATTTAAAATTGGTTGCGGCTCCCATGAGCGCCTCAGCGAGAGTAAAACAGTTAGCGTCGTTTTCTATCACTAATTGCTTATTTAATTTTTTTTCAACTAATGATTTTAAAGGGAGCCCATTTAAGCAAAGAGTATTTGAATTTCGGAGCAAGTCAGTTTTAGCTGAGAGCGAGCCGGGAGTGCCCATACCAAGACTATGTTCTGCATTTTTAATATGATTGACTGCTAATTGATAGACAGTAAATATTTGACTGAGTATGTGCGACGAGCCTTTATGTGCGTCAGTATTGATTCTGTTACGAAATATAATTTCACGGGCTTCATCTAAAATTGCTATTTCAATCTTTGTTCCGCCTAGATCGATACCAATGTGATACTTGGACATCTATCGCTCCATCCTGACAAATCCTTTAAACTATCATAATAAATTATTTCATAAGATATAGCATTTGAAAAAACTATGGCGGAAAAAAAAATAAGAAAGGATAGTGGGCTATATGAGAACCCAGCTATTTTAGAAAAAAAAATTTGGCAAATGCTTGAAAATGCCACGCGTGACAGGACGTCTGAATGCCGCACGCCAGTTTTTATTTGTGGAAGTAAAAATCAATTTGATGGAAGGACCGTTGTTTTACGCGCTGCCAATGGGGCTGAGAATTTTTTACAATTTCATGCCGATTACCGATCTTCAAAGATAAAGACAATCCAGGAAAATGACCAGGCAGTTTTTGTTTTTTATGACCGCTCTGAAAAAATTCAGCTTCGCATAAAAACGAAATGCCAAGTTCATCATAAAAACGATATCAGTCGTGAGTCTTGGTTGAAGACACAACACATCAGTCGAAAATGTTACTTGGCTGAGAGTGCTCCAGGGACAGCTCTTGGACAGCCTGGCACAGGTTTACCAGAAAAATATGAGAGCTTCAAATACTCACAGGAGGAAAGTGAACTTGGTTTTGAAAATTTTTGCGTTTTTCGTTGTTATGTTTTAACTATTGAGTGGCTATATCTTTCAGCGAAGGGACACAGAAGAGCAAAACTAGATTACGAAAACCCAGGTGTTAAATTTACCTGGCTAACCCCTTAATTAAGACATTCCCTGCCTTCTCAGGCAGGGAAGGGTAAGTATTTAGAATTCGTAGCCGAGCTGAAATGTTGCTGTGTAGAATTGCAAATCGTCCATTTCAACACCCCTTACAGTAGGGCCGTTTACGTTGGTGAAGCTTGACTTATGACCAATATAGAGTTGCTTGCTGTCAGTAACATATTTTTTAAAGCCTATCATCGCGGCAACCCCAAGTTCAGTTCCTGAAGCTCCATCGAACTCAACGCCTCCAATTCCTGCACCGAGGAAAGGTACGAAAGAGTCCCAGTGCCCGACGAAATCATAATAGCCGTTTACAAATAACATTTTTGCGTCTGCGTCAAGGTCAACTCCCGCTGTCTTCAGTTCATCTCTTGTAAGTGATAAGTCAGCCGCATAGTTAGTACCATCGATAGTGGCAGAGGTCACTTTCGCTTTTCTAAATTCAAATTCAGGGGCGATATACTGAATACCAGCCCTCCAATTAGTGTCAGCGATACCTTTCATACCAATTTCGATACCAGCAGTTGTGGATTCGTCGTACTCAATTTCGCCATCAAGCGTAGTACTTACACCATCAACAGTGCCGCTGGCAGAGCCATCGAGGTCGCGAACGAAAACTTTGTTGATTTGACCTTGAATATAAAAACCCTGTTCAGCAAAGGCTGTCAAAGGCGTTATAAAAACCATCGCTGTTAAAAGTAATTTATTCATTAGTTAGATTTTAAAGAGTTAGTAAGAAAGTCAAATTATAATGAAAACAATACTTATGTAAACGTTTGAAGAGAACTTATTTATCAGATTTTAATAGACACTTTCGCGCCATGACTCATCTTTCGGGTCTTCATAACTTTCGGATGACGCGCAGCCAACAATAACTAATGAAACAAAAACAATGGCAAAAAGCTTTAGTTTACTCATAAGAATTAATTCCTCTCAAAGATAATTTGAGTCTTTGATGAGCTTTAGTTCCATTTTGTTTATATTGAAAGCTAGCAAATTCTCAGTCTAGTTCGACCAAGCATTTATCTGACATCTAGCTGTTAAATATGTCTTATGATACGATAATTCTGAAAACTATAGGAGCATGAATATTATGAGCGTACTAGAGAGTTTCAAGCAGTTAAAGGCAGAGGGTAAGAAAATTGTCGTTGTTACGTCCTATGAGTATTGGAGTGCAAAGATTCTCAACGATACGGATATCAATGGTATTTTGATCGGCGATGATTTATCTATGGTGATCCATGGCAATGAAAATACTATGAATTGCGATGTCGAAACCATTGCGATGCACACTCGTGCCGTGAAAAAAGGCGCCAAAGATAAATTTCTTATCGCCGCACTGCCTTTTATGAGCAATCGTAAGGGGATGAAGGATTCCATGGATAATGTTGAAATTCTAATCAAGGCTGGAGCAAACGCTCTCAAAATAGAGGGGGTTGATGGTAATGAGGAGCTCTACGCGCATCTGACCGAATCGGGGATTCCAACCATTGGTCATATCGGCCTTACTCCCACCCATCATAATGCAATTGGTGGATTCAAAGCTCAAGGGAAGACTAAGGAGAGTGAACTCAAAATCATTGAGGAAGCAAAGACACTTGAGAAGCTAGGATGTATTGCAATCGTTCTAGAGGCGGTGCCAAGGCATGTCGGGGCTGCTGTGAGGGACGCAGTTTCTATCCCAGTTGTTGGCGTGGGAGCCGGTTTGGACGTAGACGGACAGGCATTGGTCCTACCTGACATGTTAGGGTTTTCGACAGACTTCAAGCCAAAATTTGTCAGGACATATATGAACGGAGCAGAACTTATCAAAGACGCCGTCAATCAGTTCGCTGCAGATGTTCATGCGGAGGCATTCCCATCGGAAAAAGAAACTTACGCGCCGGCAAAAAAATAGCGAGTTAGAAGAAGATAGTGACCCCAAAAAAAATACATCATTTTGAATTGTTTAAAAGATGTAAATTTTTTGGGGAGTCACGCAGTGGGTCAAAGGCATGTCATGATCTGCTATATCCTCAATCGCCTTGCATGGGTCGAAAAGGCTGAGGCCTATTTTTTTTGGTTCTTGTCTTAAAGAGTCAAAAAATCGATCGTAAAATCCTTTTCCATAACCCACACGATATCCTCTAATGTCAAATGCTAGTAGGGGCGTGATAACAAGATCTATGGCAGAGTTGTTCATCCAAATCGGATCAATTGGCTCGGCAATATTATGTTGAGTTTTTTTTAGCCCAGTATTTGGTCTAAGTTCTGCGTTTTTTAGTGTTCCATCTTCAAAGTTACTGACGGGGACTGCTACATTGATCTGATTATCCCAGCAATACTGGATTATGGGCATCGTGTTTATCTCCCCCTTTGTGCTGATGGGCAAGAAGCAATGAATACACTTTGGTTTAAGTTGCTTAATTAGCTCAATCGTATTTTGAATAACTTTCGATGATAACTCTTCGAATAAAGAAGAAGAGAGCTCTTGTCTTTTTTTTAGAAATGTTTTTCTTACTATGTCTTTTTTCAAAATAAATGTTAACAGGCTAATAAGAAAGTGGTGGCCAGAGGCAGAATCGAACTGCCGACACGAGGATTTTCAGTCCACTGCTCTACCGACTGAGCTATCTGGCCGTATAACGTTAAGTGCGCAATTATAGCAACTTATCTTATAAAACGTCTATTGAAACAATCAATTATTTATAAGCGCTCTAGCGGTAGTGTTTTGATTCACTATATGCTGGTTGATTTTCATCACGAGAAATAATAGGCCAAGGTATACAAAGTTTGCCGTAATGAAGACTATTAAATCTTGCATGAGGAAAGTATAGAGACTATTGACATCACCGCTATGGTTCAGCAAGAAAAAACTCCCATACGATAGCAAGTATGCCATGCAAATCACTAGACCTGATATGGTAAAGAATTTACTTGTCTTTGCTCGGCCATTGCTCAGAAATTTAAGTGCCGTCATCCATGCAAAGAGGTAGGTGGCCAAGTGGATGAGATAGCCTGGGTTGAATGCTACGTTAGCATATTGATGGGACATGATTGCGTAGCCGTCAATTAAAAAGAGTGCGCATAGAAGTGCCAACAAATAGCTCAGCCTCTTTAGCAAAATACCCCCAGCTAAAAAAAGAATAAGGCTAGCATCGGGTAATGAAAAAGCCGTCAGTTCATGACTAAACCGTGTAAGAGCGATGGCTCCTAATATTAGGGTAAATATCATAGAGCTGGAGGATAAAATTTTTCTATTTTTGTCAGATGGGTTCATGGTCTCATTCTATCATTTTGTTTTTAATTTTTTCTAGAAATTAGCCTCAATTCCTGTAATCCAGGTTCTTGTGAAGTTAAAGGGATATATTGCATCATCTCCTGTCTGAATTCCATTTTCGTGTTCAAAAATATTATTGATAGCCGCAAAGATTTTTATCGAATCAACCAATTTAACTGATTCAAATGCATAATTGATTGAAAGGTTCGTTGAAATAAAGGCGGGTTGCTTTCCCCCATTATTGTCGAAGTCCGCCATGTTGTAAGCACTCTCTTTCCAAACATGATTAATATTCACGTTGCCGGTAGATAGAAATTTATAATTAATGTTTGCAATGATAGATTGATTTGGCACCCCTGGCATATCCTTGCCTTTCTCAAATCCTAGGCTATTGGACCCAATTTCTGCTTTTACAAAGTTATAGCTTACATTTAAATTTATTTTTTTTGATAGGTTAAGGTTATTGAAAATTTCTACACCATATTTTTTCGAGTTATCAATATTGGTGTTGATATAGGTAGTGGGATCAAAAACAATTTCATCCTTAACTTTGGAGTAAAACAGATTGAATTGTAATTGGTTAAGAGGCGTTACATGATTAAAGCCCAAGTTAACGGTATCCGATTTTGCAGAGTCGATGAAAGCATTAAACTCGGCACCAACATAGCTGTAAGGGTAGAGGGCTCCATAGGTTGACTTAAAGAAGCGATCGACATCGGGGGCTTGAAAGCCTCGATTGTAGTTGATGAAAGCGTTTAGCTCATTATTGATTTGGTAGTTCAGTCCTATATCCCATGCCTGCAGGTCCTCATCATCCTTGAGGGGATTGATTCCATCCTGCCAGGTATATTCTACCTGCTCTATTCGAATGCCTGCTGAGAGAAGTAATTGTCTATTTAAAATATCGGGACGATATTCTGTATCAATAAACAAGGCTTCGTTGTCCTTCGTCGCCTCTCCCGTTGTTGTCTTTCTGCTGCCATCAAAAATTTGAATTCCCGCTGTAACTGACATTTTCTCAGTGGCATAGGGAATAGCTATGTTAAGACCCTTAGAGTCATAGTCATAGTCATTAATATAGTCAGTTGTAATTACATTTTGTGATTTGTTCTCATCATAATAATCTATCGATAAAGATAAATTTTTATTGAATGCGTAGTCTAGCCCCGCCGAGTATTTGTCAACATCCCAGTCATAGTTAGCGTAGGTATTACCACCATTTTGCTTGGGATCAGAGGAGAACTCATCTTTTGTAAGGGCGCCTACGAGAAAATTTTTATTTCTTGTATGATTGTAGCCTAGCTTGATAATCAGATTTTCTAGCGGTGTAAGGTTGATCTTAAAATTTTGTGCCTGGTTGTCTACCTTGTCCTTATTGCCCAAAGTATCAACATCGCTGTAGCCATCTAACTTTTCATCATGAACGTCAACAGAAAAATTTATGTACTCACTGGTATAACCATAACTTGCGCTGTATATTTCTTGACCCGCACTTCCGAAAGTCGTCTTAACTTGAGCCCCAGCGTAATCTTTCGTGATTATATTAATGACCCCGGCCATTGCGCCGTCCCCATATTTAACCGATCCTGAGCCACGAATTACCTCAATTTTTTTGATACTCTGAAGGGGTATGGACCCAATCAGCTGGGAACTCATGTCAATGTTATTGAGCCTTTGTCCGTCGAGGGTAATAATAATATTTTGATAGCCAGATTCAATCCCATAGCCACGCATATCGATGAGAGGTTTGGTTTTATCCCCGTAGCTCGGCAAAATATTTAATGAGGTGTGTTGTGACAGAAAATCGAAAAGATTACTACTGCCTGAATTTTCTATATCACCATCAGTGTAGATTTCCTTAGCATAGGTTGAGGTTGCTTCTTGAATTTTTGTTGGATCTTCTAAGATTAAAATGTCATCCGCATTTAAAACTGACTCGGCAAAAATTTGAAATGGAAAGAACAAGGAAACTAAAAAAATTTTATTTATGTTGAGCATCTAATCCTCCCCGATTAGGTGATTAAAAAGAATCGGAAAAGGATATTGAGAAAAAATCAATATTGCCTCCCCGCAATATTTTTGATTATTTAGGCCGGTCTCCGGACTGATGAGACAAGATAAATTGCCTTCCCAAGAAAAATTCTCAGTGGCTTATGATTATTTATCCACACTCAATCACCGTTGCGGGGGCAGTGCGCCATTTTCATGCGCTTCCCGTTTAAATTTTGTTTTTGAACAAAACAAAATCACCTATTAAACCAATCCTGATACTAGCATTTTTTTTCGAAAATATTTAAATATTTTTTTAAACACTATGTCACCAGGTGTTTGAGAATCTGTTAAAATTTGTGCGAGATAAAACGCTTAGAGAGATATCTAATGGCAAGAACAATATTTTGTGTGAAATTAAAGAAAGAAGCTGAGGGCTTAGATTTCCCGCCATACCCCGGCGAAATGGGAAAAAAAATTTTTGAAAACGTTTCGAAGCAGGCTTGGGCAGAGTGGCTTAAACATCAAACAATGTTAGTGAATGAAAATCGACTTAGCTTAGTGGACCCACAGGCAAGAAAATATTTAACCGAGCAAACAGAGGCCTATTTTTTTGGTGAGGGGGCAGACAAAGCCTCTGGATTCGTTCCTCCAAAAGTCTAATTAATAGTTTTTTTTATTTCCTTGATTGACGCATGTGCAACATTTCTACCCTTGATAGTGTAGACGACGGCCTGCGAAATATTTTTAATGTGATCCCCTATCCGCTCAAGTGCCTTGCTGACAAAAATCAATTCAAGCGAGGTTGAAATAGTTCGCGGATCCTCCATCATGAAGGTCAATAACTCTCTTGTGTGAGAGTGATACTCTTCGTCTACTTCCTTATCGCCTTCAAGGATATCCACGATTTCTGTCGTTTCCATTTGGGCAAAAGCATCAAGCGATTTTTTAAGCATCATCAACACGAGGTCAGTAATTTTTTTGATAGACTTGATTTTAGGTTTTGAGACTCGGCTATTTTCATTTATTCGTATGGTCGCCTCAGCAATTTTTGATGATTCGTCGCCCATTCGCTCAAGGTCAT
>Ga0255769_10006315_pt1 | contig 10781 bp, 14 predicted proteins | sample 041ome_9_FD_179637 | JGI IMG/M metagenome (GOLD analysis project Ga0255769, IMG submission 179637) | Coastal salt marsh microbial communities from the Groves Creek Marsh, Skidaway Island, Georgia - 041413US metaG (version 2) | ecosystem: Environmental > Aquatic > Marine > Intertidal zone > Salt... | reverse complement strand
AACTACATCAAACGAAGCAGTAGCAACAGCATTTTCTTGTACAGTAATATTTTCTGTTGCAAGTAATTTTGCCAATTGTGATTTTTTATTCATAGTGTTATCTGTCATATACTACTTATGCTACCGTATTTCAGCATAAAAGTCAAGCACTATAAATAACGATTTTACTGGGTTTTTAGGAATAATTATGAGAACAAAACAAGAACATTTGTTTTTTTACTTGATTCCTATGAATATAGGTTCATATTTTCTACCTGGAATGTCAGGTCTTGCGAATCGCCCTATGTAATTATTCTTTTGTTTTGCCTCTACTGATTCACCTTCTAGTGTAGATTGTGTTTGAGTACCTTGTTGTGTTGATAAAGATAACCACCATATATCAATATCTTTAAATCCTGCTCTTACCATACAATCATAAGTATCCTCTTCAAAGGTTTTATATGATTTTACATTTGCAACGTTAAACGCAGCTCTTTTGCCTGGTTTTAAACCTTTGTATGCGTTTTGTATAGTCTTTAATAAAAACCCTTCTCTCCATAAATCTTGTACAGGAAACTTTCTAAATGATTGTTCTTCTTCATCACCATACATTTCGTGTCCTAGATATGGTGGACTTGTAAATACAAAGTCTAAACTGTTTTCAATAGGTTCAAATGTTTCACTACCTTTTCTTAAAAGTGTATAGGTCTTATGTGAGTGTCCATAAGTATCTCTTATTTGTTCTAAACCTTTATAAGTTGGCACACAAGGATCAGTACCTATATAATTAACACCAGCTGCAATTGCACCTAATAAACGACCACCATAACCCATACTAGGATCCCATACTGTGCCTGCTTCTGTGCCTTCAAGTGGACTATCTTTATCTACAAAAATATCATATAAAGTTGCGGCCGCAGTAGGTCTAAAATTAGATACCATTTGAGTACCACTATATCGTCTTAACATCGCTCTCATATCTGACGGTGTTATATTTTCAGCACTCTTTTGTTTGAAAAATGTACCTGTTAAAATCTTATTAATACCTTTTTCTAAATGTTCTTCATCTTCCCATATTTCTATAGGTGTTTTCATTTTACCACATTTAATACCCCATGCGTGGTGCATATATGACCATGCAAGTGATAAACCATGCGTTGATTGTCCTATGATTTTATTAGGTCTGTCTAGGATTGTATCTCTATTAAAAGATAAAAGATTTTGATATTCTTTATCTCTCCACTTTTTGTCTTCAGGATAATATGGGAATCCTTTGTTATCTTTCCAATCTCTAACTACTTCTTTTGCGTTTGACATATACATTACCAGGGATAGTACCTTTTGACCAACTTGTACTACCGACTAAATTCATATTCATTTTAACATAAAACTTGTTTGCTGTCAAGTTGTCAGCTCTTACTGATAAAAATACATCTTTTGGGCAATAATCAAAGAAATTATTAAGAATTGATTGAGCAGCACCAGAACCTGGAGAATCACTTGCAATCTGATGTAATACTGTATCGCCTTTTTCTACTTGTACATCACCTATTTTTTGTCTTCTTTTTGCGTGATGAAACGCAATCAATATACCATCTTCTAAAATAAGTTGTTTTTTGTTAATCATTCTCATCATGTAGTCCGTTCTTACATGAGGAAACCACGTCTTATGTTTATAAAATATAGACTTTATTTTTTCAAAATCCGATGGGGCTGCTAATATCATTTTCAAATTCTTCTGCTTGTTTTAACAAGTTTTTTAGCTTGTCATTATTGTAACAATCTACAACTAAATGTAATCTATCAAAATCTGCTTTGTTATGTACGGCGTGTGGTTTAGAAACATCTGTATAATAATATTTGCCTGTTTCTAAATTAAAATGAAACATATCTTTTCCTTCCCACAAATAAAAGTGTACATTGTGATTTGTCTTTAAAGGAATATGTATTCTTACAATATTGCCATCTTTTATTTCTTTATCAACTTTATCTGTATGTTTTGAAATAGATGTACCTGCTCTCAATCTCATTACTCTTACTCTTTCAAATTCAGCAGGTATATGAGATAGTATTTCTTTTATTGGTAGTAATTCAGCATATTCATATAGATATGTCCATCTTAAAGGTTGTTTTTCTACATCACTTTTTAAAACGCCTGGTTTTAATATATTAGAAATATCATCACTATAACCTCTTATTGATATAGCTTGCCATTGTTCTTTTTTATTGTTTTTTGTTTTAACAGCAGCAAAGTCTATACTATTTAAAAAGTTCACAGCCTCATCTAAACTTTGTTTATAATGAGGTAAGTCTAATTCTTTGCAGATTGAGCTTGCCATCTTTTTTGTACCTTTCTTATTTCTTTATCTCTTTTTTTAAGAGCATAATCTAATTTAAACTTACTAACTTTTTCTGTAAAAACTATACCATCCATATGATCTAACTCATGCTGATAACATCTACTGACAATACCAATCATATCTTCTTCTTGTTCTTTCAAATCTTCATCAAGGTATTTGACTTTTACAGCACTTGGCCTTTCTATATCTAAAAATAAAAATGGATAAGTTAAACAACCTTCTTTTAGTCTTGTTGTTTGTTTACTTGCTTCAACTATTGTAGGATTAATACAAGTCCATTTTTTACTTTTGTGTATTTCAGGATGACTACCCATAATAAACATACGGTATGGTTTACCTACTTGATTAGCTGATAATCCAATACCACCATATTTTTTCATAGTTTCAAACATGTTATCTATAAACTCTTTTAGTTCTATCTTTTCTTGTTTTTTAAATGTTTCAATATCAAAGGGTGCTATACTTGATAGTACTCTTGGATCTGTTGGTGGTAATAATTCATATGTCATTGTGCTAACCTCGTAAAGTTTTTGTACTTCTCAAATTTAATTATGTTTGTAAATTTATCAAACAATATATCTCCTTTGTGTGATATGATAAATGTATTTTCATTTGTTAGTGTTTTAAGTATTTTAAAAAAGTCTTCGGTACCTTGACTATCTAAACTACTGTCAAATATTTCATCCAATATTAGAAGATTTGTATTTGTACTATTTTTCATTTTAGCAATAGTTCTCCAAGTAAATAATAAAGCAAGGTCTATTCTAAGTTTTTCACCTTCACTAAAGCTATTATAATTAAAAGTATCTCTAAATCTACTTTTAATTGTTTCGTTAAATTCTTCATCTAAATGAAAGTTAACAAAGAAGTCCATAGATTGTAAATACTTATTTATTAAGTTATTCATTATGGGTAGATACTTCTTAATAATGTTTGCTTTGACACCTGTGTCATTTAATATTTCTCTAGCAATATCAATATATTTTTTTTCTTCTACAGCCTTTTCTTTTTCAACGTTTACTGATTTTAAATCTTCTTTTATTTGTTCTAACTCTTGTGCTACTTTATTTGTGTTATCTGAGTCTGTTTCTAGTTTAGTAATTTCAGCATCTAGTCTATTTGAGTGTCTATTAATTTCTGAAATAGAAGTATTTATTTTTGCTACAGATATGTTTAATTCTGATAACTTTTGATTTATTTTGTTTAACTCTTTTAACTTCTCATCAGTTTTACCTTTTTCATCAAATAATTTTTGCAGTCCTAATTCTAATTCATTAATTTTATTTGCTTCACTATTAATCTTATTTAATTTAAACTGTTGGTCTATTGGTTGTGTACACGTTGGACAACTGTCATTATTTTGAAAAAATGATAATGTTTTTCTGTGTGTATCTAAATTGTGTTCTATTTTTGATTCTAACTTGACCAACTCATTAGACTTTTTGTTATATTTTTCACCACTCCAAACCTCTGCCTTTGTAGAAATTATTTTTTCATTTAATAATTGCAGTTTTTGATTATATTCGTAATTACTTTGTTCATTTTCTTTTAATTGTTTTTTTCTATCCTCAATGTCAGATGTATCTCTATTTTTTATTTCTTCAAAATGTTTTTTTTGTAGTTCATATTTTTCCTGCATTAGGTCATATCTATGTTTAACATCAATAACAGATTTATTTAACTCACCTTGTTTTTGTCTTAACAATAAATCCATATGGCTAAAAACTCTTATATCTAATATTTCTTCAACAACCTCTCGTCTATACCTAGCACGTAAATGCATAAACGGCTCATATGAAGTAGAACCTAGTATAACAACTTGACAAAAGGCACGATAATTGCATTTTAAAATATTCTGTTCTAACATATTTTGATAGTCAACATTGGAAGCATCCTGATTTAACAATACATTATTACAATAGATTTCAAATTTGTTTGGTTTAACTCCTCTTACAACTTTATATTTTTTATTGCTTGTTTCAAATTCACATTCTATTTCGCAATCATTTGAATTAATTGTGTTTACTAGTTGTTCTTTTTTAATATCTCTAAAGGCACGATTAAATAAAGCAAAACATAATGCGTCAAGCATGGTAGATTTACCAGCACCATTTGTTCCAATAATTAATGTTGATGGTGACTTTGCTAAGTCAACCTCTATAAACTGATTACCAGTAGATAGAAAATTACGCCATCTTAGTTTTTTAAAATAAATCATACTGTATTATCACTTGCCTCTATGTAAATAGATTTTAAATATTCTTTTAATTTTGTTTTGTTTATATCTGTTTCTATCTGATCAACATAATTATTTAAGAAGGTAACTGTATCTTCACCCATCTCTAAAATATCATCTCTTACACTAGCCTTAATATCAGAATAGTCTTCTACAATATTTAAATCATGTACTGTTATCTCATTATACAATCTTTCAACAAATTTGTCAAATACCTCATTATTGGTTTTATTTAAAACAATTAATTTTATAAAGTGATTATTGTATGATTGTATCTCAAGGTTTTTATAATCTTTCTTTTTATCATCATAAATTATTTTTTTATGTATGGTAAGTGGATTTACTATTCTTTCTATTTCTCTTGTTTCAGTGTCAAAAACATGAAAACCTTTTGGATCTTGGTAATCTGACCACGTCATTTCATATTGAGCGCCGCAGTAATATATTTGTCCATCGTCTGTGTTTTTGTGAAAATGACCTGAAATAACTCTATCAAATCTATTAAAGTCTGATTTTGCTAAACCGTGTTCATTGATTACACCATTTTGCATTTCAACACCTTTAATCTCTAAATGTCCGAAACATAAATCTGCTTTTGCTGTTTTTAACATATTCATGGAGTGTTCATAGTTATCATCACATATCCAAGGTACAAATAAAATAGGTGTACCATCAAACTCTACCACAGTTGATTTTGTATAAATCCAAGGTTCGTGTTTTTTATCAAATGAAGTATAAAGATTTTCAATAGCATTTACGTCATTTGTATTTTTAAAATAAGTATCGTGGTTACCAATAATTATATGAGTATCAATCTGTTCTTCATATAATCGGTCCCAAAATTGTTTTCTAAAAATAGAAGCAGTTTGAAAGTTAATAAACTTTCTTCTATCAACTACATCACCTAAATGAACCAATGTTTTAATATTGTGTTCTTCTAGGTAAGGAAAAAAGATTTCATTATAAAATCTTAATTGATAGTTTCTAAATGCTTCGCTATCGTTACGGACACCGAAGTGTGTATCATTCAACAATGCTATTTTCATTATGTATCTAAAACGCTTGTATAAGTTCTTCTTTTTCTTTTTTTAACTTTAATTTCGTTTGATTTAGGTTCTTCAGTTGATGGTTTATTTTTTCTTAAAAATTCTAAAAACTGATTTTTATAATCACTATTTGTATCACCTGGCAATACAGAAAATTCATCTATATTCCCTTGTTCAATCATTCTATACTTAATGTTTGTTTGTTTCTTTTCTTTCTGTATTCTTCTTATAAAAGCATAGTAAATGATTTGTGTAAAATAAGCAAATGGATTGTTTGATTTCTTAGGATTAAAGTTTTTAAGATATTGTAAACAGTTTTCTATACCATCAGAAATCATATCATCTCTAAAAGTATAGTTAATAAAATTAGGTCTATAAGATAAGTGATTTGCGATCTTTAAAAAACATTCACCAATATAATTTGTAACTGGTGGTGCCTTTCTATTTCTTTTTTCGGCCTTATCACACTTGTCCTTGTATTCTATCATCGCCTGTAGAAACTTTTTGTTATCTACATAATGTTCAGATTTTTTTCTTGTTCTAGTCATAATATTATTATAGTATATTTTATTGTTTTTGTCAACGGTTTACGTTATAAGTTCTACCTCTACGGCCTCTGCTTTGCCATATTCTTCATAGTTTTCATTATAGTGTTTCCAAATCTTTTTTTCAAGTGATTTAGGTGTGCCTGTAAAAGGATAAGTAACTTGACAATACTTCTTAGGATTATCACTATTATACGTTGCTTTTATTATCCACTTAACTTTTTTCATATTAACCAGTTATAAATGGCTCTTAACGCAAGTATTAAGTACATAAGTTCCATTAATGCTCTAGGTATGTCTTTATCTTTTATGCCCATGTATATCCATATACTACAAGATACTGTTGCAATTGCCCATCCTACCCATTGTGTAGCTGGATTTGCATTTGAAAGTATATAAGCACCTATCATGGCCAGTACAAAACCTAACCATCTCATACCATCTAATCTTTTATAAAATCTAATTTTCATAGTCGCTTGACATAATTTAAATTCATTGTTATAATACCCATGTGGGTTGTTACCGAGAACCAGCTACCTAATTAGTGTATCTTTTTACTAGGCATATTTAACATATCATTTATCTGTTCTAGTTTTTCTTTATCAATATCATCATATTGTTCCGAGTTATCCCACTCCTCCTTTTTAAGATTTCTTTCTATATAAGAAGGAAGATTATCCTTAACATTTTCTAGCTTACCTACAATCTGTGTGTATCTTTCATTAAATTCAGGAGTTGCATTACAGATAGTAAGAATTTTATCTATGGGTATGGTAACTACTTTATCTCTAGTAAAACCTACCCAACGCACCAAGGCTATATAATCTGCAATACCTCCTTCAGTAAATTGAGGAACATATTTAATTAACATAGGATCCTTTAATCTAATTAAACGAGATTTTTTTACAGCTTCTTCAGCACTTGAGTCATCTAGTTTACAGGCAATTTCTTCTCCAGAAACTAAACGTATGATTTTAGCATTTTTAATGTCTAAAGTTTTCATATAACTATTTATCTAAATTTACGGTGTGAATTTCGTAGTTAAAGTTTTCTCTATTGTAAATATTAACTCTTTCCTGAAAATGGGTTAAGGTAAAATTCTTTTTATCTTTATAGGTTAAATCGTCAGAAATATCATAGACTGTTGCTGATTGTTTTTTATCACCAACTCTTAAACCACGGCCAATACTTTGTAATACTCTTATAGGGCTTTTACTAGGGCTACTAAAAATAATGTTGTGTAAATTACGAATATTGATACCAGTGCTGAACGTCCCGAAAGAAGCGATAATAATTGCGTTATCCGACTTTTCTGTGATTGCTCTAATTTTTTCTCTATCATCTGTTTCTGTTCCACCATAAACAAAAAACACTTTTCGTTTAGGATCTGCTTTTTCTTTAATTAAGTTAAATAAAATTTCACCGTGTTTTTCAACTAACTGAAACAAACATAAAGTATTGCCGTTTAGTGCCAAGGTAAGATTTCGTATGTATTTATTACGAGCCTTATTTTGAGTAAGATATTCTAATTCTTCAAAATATTTTACACCATATACCTTTTTAGATTCTTCTTCTGGATATTTTAAGTTTAAACAAACTACTTTTAGATTTGCTAACTGTTTTCTATCAATGAGTTCTTTTGTCGATACAACTCTATTGACTATACCAAATAAACCTGTCAATACTAATTTGTGTGTTTTACTATCATCTAAAGTACCCGTAAGTCCTATTCGATATTTACAATCTGTAAGTTTAGTCATAATCTTTGTTAATGATACGGCCTTAAATAAATGTGCTTCATCACCTATAACCGCACCGTAATCTTCAAAAAACTTTTTAGGCATTTTATATAATGACTGCCATGTGGATATAACTATTCGTTTATTATCATCAATATCATAACCGTGGTATTTTCTACTGACATTTGTTTCTACGTCATATCCATAGTCCTTAAAATCTTTATATAATTGTTCTACTAATGATGTTGTAGGTACTATAATTAAAATGTTATTGTTTATCATATTTAAATAATGTCTTACCAACATATAGATGATAAGTGATTTGCCTGAAGCTGTAGGTGATAAAATTAGTCCTCGTTCACACTCTAAAGCAAATTTATACGCTTCTATTTGATAATCTCTAGGTTTAATAGATAGATCGTACTCCTCAATCATACCCTCTATATCGGCGGCTGAGACGTTGCTACGTGTTAAAATATCACTAGATTCAACTATATGAACATCTTTCTTTTTACACCAATCTTTTAGATATGGGTATAGTCCTACGTACATTTGACCTGTAGCATACGAATATAATCTTATTTTGCCATCCCAAACTCTATTACGAAACTGTGGCGTAAACTTATAACCAGGAACTTCAAATGAAAAATAATCTGAAAGTTCTCTACGAATAGAAGCGTCAGCATCTATACGAATATATACGTCATTGATTTTGTCAACGATAATATTTTGCATTTTAGATAATACCAGAAGTAAACTTTTTCCACTCTATGGCATTTTTAATTTGAAATGTACGATTTGAAATAATACGAATTGTTTTATCTAAGTAATCCACAACACTTTGTATATAGGTTACCTTTTGTTCTAGTTTAATTAGATCATCATCTGCTTTAATATATTTGTCAACATCTTGTTTGAGTAACTTTATATTAAAAGGTTTTTCTTGGTAGATTTGTGGATCGGCTTTACCAGTATAGTATTCCCATTTTTCTCTTAATAATCTATCTCTATCTTGCTCGGTCTTTTTTAATAGATTAATATATTGATTATGAAACTTACAATATTTGTTATGTAGTTGTGGTGTTTTTAATGATTCTAAATCAAGTTCAGTATCATTTAACTTGAGGTCTTTTTCGGCTAACGCCTGCAATTCATCAAAGGTCATAATATCTCCATTATATTGTTTTAATTATTTAGTAGGTAATTAAGAAGTAGTTTCTATAGTACCACTAGCACTTATATTTGCAAATTCATAAATTTTATATTGAAACGTAACACTGGCTGTTAAGTAGTCAACATCAGTAGCTTGTTGATTATAATCTAATCCTGATAGAGAGATTGGATATATATCTCTAAAACGTATTTCTATATTGGAATTATTTTTACTTGTCAATACAAACAATGTAGCATCTGAATACAAACCACCATCATCAGGTGTATTTTTAGAAGTTATTCCTATTTCACTTGAATAAGTTTCGTTTGTTGTTGTTGGATATCTATCTGTTCCAGCACTTTGCAAAGTTCTATATTGAGAATAATCTTTTGGAAATCCAAGACCGGTCATCCAACCATGTATTTCTCTATAGTTTTCTAAATTTTCATCTACTAAAAAAGATATGTTTAAAGTATCATAGTCTAGTTTATCACCAGGCATTGGTACATCTTTAAATGGTGTAGCTAAATTTGAAGTTCCTAGTGTAATACCAGGTATGTTTGCAGCTGTACAAAAATATTCTACTTTTGGTAGTTTGATAATACCAAACTTAAACTGTGTAGGACTTGCATAGTCTAATTTTGTAGGTTGTCTATTGTATGAGTTTGTAGTAGTCATACTACTATTTATCTATTTGTTTATCTACTTCTTGCCACTCTTTTTCAGTAGCTTGTCGTTCTAGTTGTTTTTCAGGTTCAGTTAAAACAATCTCTTTTTGCTCTACTTTTTTAATCTTTTCCTCTAATTCTTCTAATACATTCGGTGTAGGATTAAGATAATTTAGCCCTTGTGCAACAAGTGTCATAAACAAAATTACAGCTAGTACTCCTAAAATTTCTTTATATGGTGTTTTCATACTTTTATTTATGCTAAAAAAAAGGGCGACTTTTTAGGGCCGCCCTTTTAAATTTGTTTGTAACAAGTATTACATTAAGTTCGCAATTTGAACTTTTCTGTAATATCTGTTTGCATTAGCAGTTGTTAAACCGTCAGCAGTAATAGCTGAAGACGCACTTGCACCAGCAAAAGGGTTCGCTACTAGACCATATCTAGTTTTGAATCCAATTTTTGGTTGGAATGTGTCTTGGCCAACTGCTCTTACCATTTGTAGAGGTACATATGGGCAGTAGAATATACCAGCGTCATATGGTGAAGTACCTTTGTAACCTACTACAAAGTATTGTTTAGCAGCTGTATTTGCTGAATATGGATCAATGTAAACTTTATATTTACCATTTAATACACCAGCAAAAGTATTTCCTGTGTCATCAACATTTAAGTTGTTGTTTAACGCAGGAGTATAGTCTAATACACCAGCCATTTGTAAAGCACTAGCAACATCAGATGAACAGATAATCATGTTACCTTTTCCTCTTCTTGTTCTTTGTGCGATAACGTTAGCATCTCTCTCTAATTGGAACATTAGGCCTTTAAATCTTTCAACAGACCATCTTCCGTTTGAGTCTGTATCTAGGTCAAAAATACCTGCAGTTGTTGTATTAGTTTGAGCACCTTTTTCAGCACCAATGTAAACTGATCTTACAACTTCTCTATTGATTTCCGCAAGGATTTCAGCAGATAAGATGTTTGATAATTCAGTTTCAGCATCTAAGCCGTGGATTGCTTTAAGGTCTTGTGCTAACTCCATAGTGTACTCAGCTTT
>Ga0255769_10006302_pt1 | contig 10793 bp, 12 predicted proteins | sample 041ome_9_FD_179637 | JGI IMG/M metagenome (GOLD analysis project Ga0255769, IMG submission 179637) | Coastal salt marsh microbial communities from the Groves Creek Marsh, Skidaway Island, Georgia - 041413US metaG (version 2) | ecosystem: Environmental > Aquatic > Marine > Intertidal zone > Salt... | reverse complement strand
TCACCTGCAAGCACAACTGCTACTTCTTTCATATTAATCCCAGCGTTCTATATCTTCTTCAGTTAGCAGCTCGCTCTTGCCTTTCCAAATCTCAACAATATGTGCTGGCTCGTCGCTTTCATTAACGCCTTGATGCCACACACGCTTGGGAATATCAATAGGATTTTGTGTGCTTAGTGTGCGTCTTACTGCACCATCACCAGGATCTAAACCTTCAGTGCTTACACTATTCATACGCACATATGCTTCTCCGCTGACCAAGTTCCAAGTTTCGCTACGATGCCGATGTCGTTGCATACTTAACTTGCTGTGTGGAGCAATAACAAGTTCCTTTACAGCAAAGCCATCGCCGCTATATAGTTCTCTATAGTGTCCCCACTCGCGTTCTGTCTTAGGTGCCTTCCAGTCTTTGAGAATCCAACTGCTGCTATTCTTTTTATCTTCGCCGCCAATACCAAACACAAACTCTATATTGGGCGTATACTTGTAAGCATCTTGTTCTGGAGTGTTGTCTGTGCCTCGGTCACCACCATTTGCAAATATGATATGTGCTGCACCTAAGTTAAATGCTTTGTGTATTGCGCCGCTGGCACTTCCGTCACTGTCATCAAAGTTTGTGATTACACGATCAACCATGCGTAAATTTTTTACAATACTTGCTCTTTCCGTTAATGGCATAAAGTGCCTGCCTTTTTTGCGAGCAAGCCAATCGTCGCTGTTTAATCCAACCCAAAGTTCGTCACCCAACTGCTTTGCTGCTTCAAAGTAGGCAATGTGTCCACTATGCAGCGGATCAAAACCGCCTGTTACTAAAACTACTGTTGTCATTGAATCACCTGATAAATAATATACGCACTTTATTATTCTATTTATTATACAGGAAAATCGACCTATGAACAATATATATGTTGGCTGGGACAGCCGTGAAGATATTGCATACCAGGTATGCGAACATTCAATACTAAGACGTACATACAAGGAGTTTGTAAATGTTATTCCTCTTAAACAAAATGAATTGCGTGAGCAAAAACTTTATTGGCGTGAAGTAGACAAACTTGCCAGTACTGAATTTACATTTACACGCTTTCTTATTCCACACCTAAACAACTACAAAGGACTAGCAGTGTTCTGTGATAGTGATATGGTGTTTTTAACAGATGCATATCACTTGTTTCAAAATGGATTTAGAGATGAAAGTAAAGCAGTATGGGTAGTAAAGCATGACTACAATCCTCCAGAGGGATTAAAAATGGATGGACAAATGCAGTTGCAGTATCCTCGTAAGAACTGGTCGAGCTTTATGGTGTTTAACTGTGAACATCCTAGTTGTAAAAACTTGGACTTGGAAACTGTAAACACACAAACAGGTGCATACTTACACCGCTTTGAATGGTGTGATGATAGTGAGATCGGTGAACTAGGACCAGAATGGAACTGGTTAGTAGGACACTACAAAGAGCCTGTAGATGGTACACCTAAAGTGTTACACTATACTGAAGGTGGTCCGTGGTTTGAAAACATGCGTGATTGTGAATATGATCATATATGGAAAAAAGAAGTTATTAACCTTTATAGTTCATGATGAAAAAGATTTTAATAAGCCACAGAGGAAATCTAACAGGAAAACAATCTGAGCTAGAAAACACTCCTGATTATATAAATGCTGCACTAACAGCAGGCTTTAAGTGCGAAGTAGATGTTTTTTGTCATGACAACAAATTATATCTAGGACATGATCTTGCACAAATAGAAACCAGTGTAAGTTATCTTCAACAAGATGGTATCATTGTACATGCAAAAAACTTGGATGCACTAGCAGCAATGTTGCAAGCAAACATTCATTGTTTTTATCATCACAATGACAACTATACACTTACTAGTCGCAATTGGATATGGGCGTTTCCTGGCAAGCCCGGCACATTTGTACATCCTTGTATTGCAGTGTTGCCAGAAAACTATGCAACAGATGTAACTGACTTTGATGGAGTATGCAGCGATTTTATTGCGCAGTTTAGATAATGATTAAACTTGTAATATTTGATTTAGACGGTGTGCTTATTGATAGCAAGCAAACACATTATGAAAGTCTTAACAGGGCGTTAGGACCAGATTATGCTATTACTATCGAAGAACATTTAAGCACTTATGACGGGTTGCCAACCAGGTCCAAACTGAACATGTTGTCCCAGCGTAAAGGGTTGCCAACAGATCGTCATGCTGAAATCGCTAGGGCAAAACAAAAGCACACCGTCTCTATACTGAAAGAAACTGTTAAAATAAATTCACAGTTTGTTGATATGTGTCGTGAACTCAAAGACAGAGGATACACACTAGTATGTGCTAGTAATGCTGTGCGCGACACTGTTAAAATGAGTTTGTTGCAATTGGGCATAATAGAATACTTTGACTTTTGGATAAGCAATGAAGATGTACAAAATCCAAAGCCTCACTTTGAAATGTACTTTGAATGTATGCTAAAAGCCAACGCAAAGCCCAGCGAAACACTTATTGTCGAAGACAGTCATATCGGCAGACAGGCAGTGTTGGATGCTGGCTGTCATCTATTAGCAGTTGCAGATACACATGATGTAAGTCTCGGCGCTGTGCTGGATGCTATTGAAGAATACAACGAAAATCCAAAACAGCGTATACCATGGCGGAGTAAATCAATGAACATACTAATACCAATGGCAGGTGCAGGCTCACGCTTTGCAGAACAAGGTTACACATTTCCAAAGCCGCTTATAGAAGTTGGCAATAAGCCAATGATACAGGTTGTAGTGGACAATTTAAACATTGAAGCAAACTATATCTTTATTGTTCAAAAAGAACATTACGAAAAATACAATCTAGAAACTGTGCTTAATATGGTAGCACCAGGTTGTACCATTGTGCAGACTGAAGGTATCACAGAAGGTGCTGCGTGTACAACACTGTTAGCAAAGGAGTTTATCAACAATGAAGAACCGCTCATCATTGCAAATAGCGATCAATTCGTCGAATGGAACAGCAACGAAGTTCTCTACGCCTTTACCACCGAAGGAGTGGACGGCGGCATTCTCTGCTTTAATAGCACTCATCCAAAATGGAGTTATGCTCGGTTGGACGACAGTGGTTTCGTTTGTGAAGTCCGTGAAAAACAACCCATCTCAACTAATGCCACTGTTGGTATCTATTATTGGTCACGTGGTAGTGTATACGTTGCTAGTGCTGAACGTATGATTGAAAAAGACATACGCACTAACAATGAGTTTTATGTTTGCCCTGTGTTCAATGAACTTATACTAGATGGTGGTAAAGTTCGTGTAAAAACAATTGATGAAAGTGGCATGTGGGGATTGGGAACTCCTGAGGATCTAACACATTTTTTAACAAACTACAAAGGCAAATACTAAGTGATACTAGACAGAATGACAAACGGTGTTGCAGAATTCAACAATCTGCAGATACTTGATCTAGCAAAAACACATATAGAATTTTTTGTGGAACAAGGACAGTTGCTTCCTGTGCATATAGGCAAAAATGCCACAGCTATTTTTAAGAATCATAAAATACCTATCTCAATACCAGAAGTTAGTCATACCCGTACTGGAAACTATTTTTACTGGTATACTATCCCGCTGGTTAATTATTATCACATGTTATTAGATGGAGTGGGGTGTTTAACAAGATATTTTGAACTGCGTAAAACTGTACCCAATCTTAAACTAATTGTAAATTGCAATCCTCGTCCCAAAGGAGAAATTGTAAAACATCCTCCATTTGTAGAAGAACTGTTGCAACTATTGGATATTGATTATGAATTTTCAGATGAAAACACCGTATACGAACGTGTGTATTTTGGTGACACTATAGGGCAGGATCATCGCAGAAAACGTGCAAGACCTGCTGCAGCACAATATCATTTGTTACAAGATTGCATAGAACGTGCTAAAATTCGTGCGCATGTAGAACAGTATGACAACGTATATCTAAGTCGCAGAGCTCACGCTAATCCACTTAGTGATCGCAAAGCAGTTATTGGAGAAGATAATACTGTAAAGCGTGGACTAACCAATGAAGATGAAGTTGTTGGTATACTTGCTAGTCTGGGATATACTGAAGTGTTTGGTGAGAATTATACACTTGCAGAAAAGATTGTGCTGTTCAATGGCATGAAAAAATACATAAGCACTGCTGGTGCTGGTGTTGCTAATATACTCTGGACTATGCCTAACAGTGTAAGTGTAGGCGGTATACACAGTGCAGGTTTTCCTTTTCCCGGAGACAAGCACGAAACACATATTTGTTGTAATAAAACATTCCTAAATGCCACAATAAATCTATATCACGGAAAAACACTGTTTGTGGATCCTGCAGCAGGTGCTCGTAACTATAACAGCCCTTGGTATATCAACAACCTAGTTGCTTTTAAGCAGTGGGCTGCACAGATTTAAATTAAATCTCGCCATGTTGCCTTAGGCAATTTTTCGCTATCAGTATACCAAAGATTGCCATAAAATTGAGTTCTCTGAAACTGTAAATGATCGTAGTCTAATTTCACAGCATGTATTGTGTTGTTGCTTGGAGCGAACATTGTTACGCTGTTGTTTTTAGTGTGTTTGAATTCAGTCTCTGCCCAACTCCAAGGAACCCAGCAACGATCTACATCTAAGTTATTTTTCCAATACTCATACAAATGCTGTTTATCTTTTGTAAACTTCATAAAATGTGTGTGTAATTCTAAATGTTCGGCTCGTGGATGATTTATATTAATCATATATGTTGCACATTTACGACGTATATCCGGGTGTGGAGATATTTCATACCCACTTACATATTTTTGTATTGCTGTTTCTACTCTAGTTTCTTCAGTCTTACCAAATTTGTTTTTAATACAACTATGCCACGCATCGCTGTTAAAAAAGTCCACAAGTTCTTGTAGTATAGTATCACTATATGACTGAAGTCTAAAAGCAATGCCTACACCCTCGAGCAAATCCTTGTTAGCAGTTTTGTAATCATCATTGCGTGTATTGTACCAACTAATATAACTGTTAACATCTTGAGTACACCCTGGAAAACTTACAGGACTGTAGTTGTATGTTTGCTGTAACTGTTCGCACATCTCTTCTGTGCTGGCAAATTCAGGAACATTTACTTGTGTTGCACTAGTAATCTGTGCAAAGTGTTCTTCGCTAAAGAAATCTTCGCAGTAAACAAAATCAAATGGATCTTTACTAACGGGCTCGCTGTTTATTTTTTCTATTAGATAATTGTAATTACTCATGTGCTGTTACCTTAAGATAAAATTCTCTATTTGCAATTCTACATTCTTCAAGATAGTCCGGGTATGTTTCTATACTAGTAAAATCATAACAGTCTATTTGCTTTTTAGGTTCTAGTTCTTTTAATGCTATTAAACTAATTTCGTTTGGTGTAATAATATCAGGTTGATGTTTAAAAAATAAAAACTTATTAGTCCATGGAGCAACTATTACTACAGGCTTGTTGCATAACATACTCCAATACGCACCATGATAACTGTTTGTAACAATATACTTGCTACGCTTTATTTCTTTTACTATTACATCAATTTCTGTTTTAGGTTGTAATAATCTTTTTTTGTTTTCAAAGAACAGATGCTGAATTAATAATGCTTTTACTTTATGATGCGCAAGTATTAAATAATCTTGCGTTACGTCACTTTCAACATTGTCGAATACCGGATGCATACAAGTGACACAAGGCAAGTAATCGTATACCTGATTGTAATCTCTCACTGTGATTTGCTCGTTAACAAATCCTTTAAGATTATAACGCTTTGCTCGACTGGTTTCAACTAATCTTGCAAACCCTCGTTGTGTTATTTCTTTATGATTTTGTATGTTACTGTTAATACCAGGTGCCCAAAACCAAACTCTGTTTGCGTGTGGTAGCAGTTGTTGTATATATGGATCAAAGTTATCGTTGCCCAGTAGTCCACCACCGCCGACAATGATTTGATCGTAACTATTTAAATCCACTGAATCAATGTTCATAATATCAACCCAGTCACCTCTTCTAAACTCCTGCCAATAGTGCATGGGCGTACACCAATAATCGCCAGGATTATACACATTGGAGTTTAGTCGAGCTGCACTGTTATTAGTGTCGTTGCTGTCTTTTCTGTTTACAAACAATCTTCTCATGAGTAGTTTTCTTGCAATCTAGACCACGCACTGCCATCTTCTAAACTTGCTACCTTCCACTGATTGTATGCTAACCAGTTCAGTACTGCTTGTCTGTTGACGGGCTCCGTATCAAACGTTTGTGGGTTTGCAATATCTTCTAACTGAAAACTAACATGTGTACAACAACTATGCTCGCTGGTAATAACTGGAATGCCTTTGAGTGTTGCTTCCAGTGCTACCATACTATTGTAAGCAATAACGCAACATGCTTGTTCTAAATCTTCTGCTAAACTTCCTGTCTGTGCATTTACTCTAAGTTCAAGTAAGTTACCCTGTTCATCAACTATGGGTTCTTTGGGTTTGGGTCTTACTACAATACGATCATGCTGTTCTTCAGGCAGTATATTTTTTAACTGTTCTACTATAGAGTTTTGCCAGTCGTGTGCATCGAGAAACCATTGCACTGCATGTGTGGGAGGACAAACAATTATCTTATCGCCCTTTGGTCCTGACCATGGGTGCATCATATTTTTATCCAGGCTTGCTGCAAATCCATTGTAAGCATCTGCGTCACACTGTTTTAGTGTAGTGCAAGCATGTCCATTTTTTGTAATACGCATCCAACCTTTACCGCTGTAACCTGGATTGTAATAAGCATGATCCATATAGTAATAGTCTATGCCCTGCTGCTTTGCTTGTTTTAGCACGAGTCCAGTGCCACGCAATATGCCCAGTGTTGCCACTGCATCCTTGCCCGGTACAATATTTTTAGGCAAGCCTTCAGACAAGTATTGTTGGATAGGCATATGCTTAACTTCCCAAGCTCTGTTGGGTGCTTTATGTCCCTGCCTGATTACACCTCGAGCAAACGCAATTGTAAATCGTGTGGTCTTTGGTCTACCAGTATCATATACAAACAACCTAGGCATTGAGTATCTCTTGTGCTAATCCTGATTCTATTTCATCATGCGTAAACTGACTGTATGCAAGATTGTTAAACCATTGCTGTCTGTCTACACGACGAGGATTTTCAATTTCTTCTAAACTAGTACTACTTATATCTGCTGCAAAACTTGCTGGATGACATATAGTTGGTATGCCCATCATTTGTGCATCTATTGCTGCTAGACTAATACAGGTTACTACACAGTGAGTGTCCTGTGCTTGCTCCTCAAATGGAATGGTTGCTGCAGCAGGACCACTAGTGCCACGTGCTCTGGGTTTGCGTCTTACTTCTATGGGTCTATCTGTTAGTCTACTTAGTGCGCCCAGTGTCATTGTTAGCCACATTTCAACACCTGCGCCTGTTACATAGCGTGTCATTGTCTCACTGCTAGGACATACTAGTATTTTTTTACCTGTTCCGTATTCTTTAGGTCTAACATTCCATTGCGTAAATCTGTCGCTGGGATAATCCACTGTCTTACGATAATGAATGCTATTACGGCTAACACGCCAATAGTAACCCTTGTCCATATGTTCATACCATCTTCCCCAATAGGGCATATCCCAAAAGTACCAGTCAACGCCTGCTGCTTTTAGTGCCTGTATTCTTTTTTCATTGTCTTGAATAAATCCCCAGAAGTGACTGGGGGTGTGATCTATTTCACCTCTAGCATACACCGGGCGAGAGCCAGACCAGCCTTTAAGCAAACTGCGCATTACCCAGTTGCATTTGCTTTCACTATTATGTGTATTAAAGTATAAGTTCATACTCTAGTAGGTTGCACTTGTATGATCTGCTTGTCTTACATCAACATTAGTTTCGCTGTATTCACCTTTAAGTTCATCTACAACATCATTGACATACCGACCTTGCATTGGGATAACAAAAGGCTTGTCTGTGGTTTTAGTATATGCTGTTACAATACTTACATTGTGTGCTTTACCATCTCTAGCATGTAGTTCGTCATATGCACGTTCTAGTTCACTCAGTGGCGCACGAGGTTTCTTTTGTTCATAGTGTGTCCAGCTATCCATGCCTGTTGGGCAATCAATATATTTGCCTGTGTTCTGTGCTAACCACATAAACTTCCAGGTATATCCATTTGCTGCAGCAATGTCACGGAATAATCCAGGATGAAAACTGTAGAAACAATGATTAAACCATGGAGCAAATGGCAGCACATTAATCATTGTACCGCCTGGCTTGCACAGGTTATGCATGTTTTCAAACACTGTGCGCTGATCAAAGATATGCTCACCTGTGCCATTGTTTGTTACATAATCAAATTGTGTTGTGTAGTTGTACTTGTCTTTTAGTATGAAATTAAGGTCCATAGCAATAGCACGAAGTTCAGTATTAACATCAATAGCAAGATAGTCACTAAATCCGAGGTCTTCAAAGTACTCCCAGACAAAGTTAGTGGGTCGTCTATGTACTCGTCCTGATATTTTTTCACATTCATTTAACCATCCTTCACTGTATCTAAAACGTTGATTGCCCCATTCAACCACTGTTGCACCTGGAGCAAATGCACCTTGCTTTACTAGTTGTGCAGTTGCCAACTGCATAATGTTATTAAACGCCATTATTTTTTCACCTTAAACCATATCCATTTATCGTGTTTTACTTTAGAAGTAACTATATTATTAGTAGTCACTGGTTGAGTTATATCACTTATATAATTATTAAATCCAATTGATTCAAGATCATTTATTAGTAATTGTTCATCTTCTACACTACAATCTGCGCCGCCATTTGTCTTTGTTGCTTCAAAATTATTATCTAAATATTTGTTTAAACTGCCATCTAAATAAAGGTTCTGTCCAATTTCATCTTGTCTGCCCATGCCCATCTGCGCACAAAAAAATCCCCCTGGTTTAAGAACACGATATATTTCTTTAAAAATACTGTAGCGTATTTCATGTACACATATATGCTGTAGGCAAATTACACTGTAAACAACATCGTAAATATTATCTTCACAAGGTATATTATCTCCTTGTGTAGTCAAGAGGTTGGGAAAAGGTATATCATGCCTAGTTAAATTTTCTTTAGCAGTTTCTATTACAGGTTGGAAATCCACACCATCTATTCTGGAAAATCTATCTTTCCAGTTTATTAAATTTCTTGCAGGGCCGCATCCATATTCTAAAGCAATTAAGTTAGATGTTTCTAGTCCTTTAAACAAATACTCATCGTAAAATGGACTAGCAGTATGCACTTTATGATTTCCTATAATTGCATCGGCGTTTCCAGCCAGCCATTTTTTCGCACCTTTTTCATATACTTGTTGTTGCATATCTAAATAATCACTTCGATTTAACATTTAAGCCTCCTTGCGGAAATGATAATATTCTCTACGACCGCCTGGTCTTGCTTGTCCGTGATCAATCTCTACAAACTTTGTTTTAAATGCTGCAACCATTGCTGCAGTATGTTCTTGATTGTTGGGACGATTCTCAAGTTTTTGTGTTTCATGCACAACAATGCCGCCTATAGGAAGTAAACTATAGTAAGCATCTACAATCTGTTGCTCTGTTAGTCCACCAAAGTCACGCAATTGAATACTAACTGCTAAACTTAACAGTACATCAAACTGTTGTGCGTTTGATTCTAAAAACTCATTAAACGTTTGTTTAATCCATGTTACATTTGCAGGCTTGCTGTCTGGCAACTCCACATGTGGCTCTACACCCACTGCACTGTTTACCATTGGTGCTACTAGCATTGTAATGTATCCATCATTACATCCGATGTCAATGACGTTTTTATCTGCTGTGCAAACTGTTGCAAGTTTCATACGCCCAACTCTGTCAACAGCATCGCCCATGCCGTAGCGTTTTTGATACTTTTTCCATTCGTTAACAATTTTTTCAGTAGGTTGTGTAAATGTAGTCATGTTCTTCCATACCTCTCTTGGGTCACGTTTTATTATTTCTTTAAACATTGTTTTATTTTTATCTTTGGTCTTTGCATACAATTCTTCTTCATATGACGATCGCGGGTTTGTTAAAACATATCTTAGCAATTCTTTAAATTGTTCTGCATTATAGTTAGCATACAAATATTTTAGTCTATCGCTTATTTGTGACTCTGCTAGGCTATCAACTGGATTAGCCATTTCAAAGTCGATTAAACTAAGTTCTCCGTCTTGTATACAAAAGTTACTCAGTGGAAATATCTTTTTATCGTTTCTTTCCGCCTGCGCAGGATCCATTCCTACATAAAAATACTGTATGTTAGCTTCAGTTAATGTATCTACTATGGCATCTATTTGATCTAAGTATAACACGAGATTGTGTTCTTGCCAAGTATAAAACAAACTTTCACCACAACTTGTCATTTGCAAACTTAAACTTGCTTGATCACTATCTATTAACTGTGGAAAATGCAGTTTGCCTTTGAGTCTTTCCAAACAAGTTTTTTCACGCAACCAACAAAGTTCATAACTTCCTCTAGTGGGTTTGATACCTTTGTTTCTAAGATTGAATACTTTAACAACTGTTTCGTCACCTATGTAAACTCCACTAGTTTTTCCTATACTGTAGCTCACGACTTAATTTCTTTTACCTTCCACATCTTACCTGTGCCATTAAATTCGCCAATGATGTTGATGCTGTGTCTGCGCTCTGTTGGAGCAATGCGAGGAGTAACACTGTGAACGCTGTCTTTTACATTTAGGAACATACAAAAGT
>Ga0255769_10006286_pt1 | contig 10812 bp, 5 predicted proteins | sample 041ome_9_FD_179637 | JGI IMG/M metagenome (GOLD analysis project Ga0255769, IMG submission 179637) | Coastal salt marsh microbial communities from the Groves Creek Marsh, Skidaway Island, Georgia - 041413US metaG (version 2) | ecosystem: Environmental > Aquatic > Marine > Intertidal zone > Salt... | reverse complement strand
CAATAGAATTTGTGCGTAGCCCTTTGCCTGAGGATCATTGCGAAGACTTGCGACGCCACCGCCGCCCAACGCGTGGTGCAAAACAAAATTAAGTGCAGGTAGCCCCGGTAACACATAGCGATCCATCTCCGGGCTCGCCATAAAGTGCGCAAAACGGCTCGCCACATAAGGCCCTGTCAGCGCGGCCGCAATCCAAGGAAAGTATTCCCGCTTGCGCGCCATCACGCCAATGTTGGCTTTATCGCCTTTATCGCCTGAGCGTGCCCAGGCCAGACGCTCCAGCGGCACCTCGATCTGCTCGGCGCTCTCATCAGCAAGGGCTCCGATATCGATGGATTCGGCTCCAGCGTCGGCTGGCGTTTCCGTCGCCGCTACCGAATCTGAAAAAGACTGAGACTGGTCCGCGGTATGGATCTGTATATCAACGAGATCACGATCAGCAAGTATCGAGAACAGGCGGATGACTGGCGATGACTTGGGACGCGTGCCCGCGAAGGCGCAGAACCCTGCCGGGGCACCCAAGCCAACACCGGCCAGCTCCCTCATCAAGAGGTCGGTCGCGCGCCGATCAGCATGCCGGCAAGCGACCTTGACGGCGACTTCGCGGCTTCTGACATAACGGGCTGCCTCGCCCCAATGGCTTTCATCTCCGACCACTTCGACACACACATCCACATAATCTGGCGCACCCATCTTCGAAAGCTTGCGCCGCGCGCGCTGAATCGCCTCATCCGCAAAAATACGAGCCTTTTCCGCCGCTCGCGCACCGACGTAAAAGCCGATCATGCCTGCCCGCCAGCCGTCAGCCCACGTCATTGAGGTCTTGTATTGCGCCGGTACGCCGCGCCCACGCGCGCCAGCCACACTGACGCGATCTTGATCAACTTGCTCCAGCGCAACTTGAGTGAAATCACAGATCACATCGGGTAGGTAATAAGCGGCCGGATCACCGATCTCATAGAGTAACTGCTCGCCGACCGTGCCAATGGTCACACAGCCGCCCGTGCCCTTTGGCTTGGTCATGACAACCCCGCCATCTTCAGCAATCTCTGCGATCGGGTAGCCGATCTCATGAAGGGTGTCGGCGACTTCCTGCCAGTCCGTGTAGTTGCCGCCGGTCGCCTGCGGCCCGCACTCGATCAAGTGTCCGGCGAGTGAGCCTGCGGCCAGTAAGTCCAGATCGTTATGCTGCCACCCAAAGCGATGGATACACGCACCCAACGTGACCGCGCTGTCGACACAGCGGCCAGTCACGACAATATCAGCGCCTTGATTCAAGGCCTCGGCGACCGGGAATGCGCCGAGATAAGCGTTGGCACTGGCGATGGCATCGCGGGGGGGCGTTGGCTCACCCGTGAACATTTCGGCGGGCTCTGCAGCCAGGACCTCATCCAACTTGGGCATCAGGTCGTCACCAGTGATCACTGCCACCTTGAGCGGCAGCCCTGCGTCCTCGATCAACTGGCTGATCGCGCGGCCACAGGCCTCGGGGTTCACGCCGCCCGCATTGCTAATCAGCTTAACGCCTGAATCGGCGATAGCCGCGAGATGAGGCGCCACAATCGCGCTGACAAAATCGGTGGCGTAGCCTTTTTCGGGATCCGCCGCTTTGGCCCGCGCCATAATCGACATCGTGATCTCAGCGAGATAATCAAACACAATGAAGTCGAGGTCACCCTCAGCCAAAAACTGGGGGAGTGCGAGGTCCGCCTCGCCCCAATAGCCCGTGGCACCACCGATACGAATCATACTGCCCGCCCTTGCTTGCGCTGATTGATGTCTAAACCGCTTCTAAAATGATTTCAACTCATTTAAAATGAGCTTCATTCATTATACGGGCGCTGTTCAATGCCGGCAACACCCCGCCACACCTCAAGAGCGCGCGTCGAAGCCAAAGAGTCGAGCATCCTCGACGCGGCCGAGAGGATTTTTGCTAAGGCCGGATTCGATGACGCCAAGGTAGCGGACATTGCGCGTGCGGCGTCGGTCGCTGAAGGCACGGTATATCTCTACTACAAAAACAAGCAGGACCTGTTAGCCGGGGTGGTGGGTCGTTTCTGGACCCAGCTGACGCTGGGCGCCGAGGCCGCAATTGAGCCTAAGGCGACAACGATAAAACAACTGGAACAGCTTGGTCGCTACCACCTTAACTCGATACTGGAACAATTTGAGGTGGTCTCACTGACCTACCGCGCCAGACCACAGCAAGAACAGGATCTCGATCAGGTGCGTGAGTACGTCAGAGTGTTTGATCACATCATGCAGCGCGGCGTGGACCGGGGGGAACTCTCCACGGACACGCCCATTGGGCAGTTGCGCGACGTTTTCTTTGGCACACTGGAATTTTCAGCACGCACGCTGAAGCTACGAGAGCGCTCCTACGACCACTCCGTGGTGACAAATCTATTGTCGATTATGGTGGACTCAACTGACGCTACCGCAGGCAAACTCAAAGGCAAAGAGCCCAGCAACCGCGACTTAATGAATACACTGAAATCGATCCAGAAACAGCTGAAAACGTCGGGCGACTCATAATCGATTGGTCGTAGGTTTAATGTTGCTGAGCTGGCCATTTCTATTACCGCCACCGGCATTTGGTGGCGGTTTCGCGCGCCGTTAGGTTGGTTGCTACGTCATCCGACGTGTGGTTTGCCATACAAGCTCACACTGCAATCGAGTCTCGCTCAGCAACCCGCTCGCTCAGGCCCTTACTCTGAGTCTCAAGGCGCTCAAGCCACAAAGAAAAGTGGCCATTATGAATAAGGAAACAGTCGACAAAGTCGGTATCGCGTTGGCTCCCGTAGACACTCGCGCGACACCCTGCGACGTGCCGGCTCCACTGGCGACAACCCTGCCGCGGTAAGCCTCTATGCCATAGGACGCCGCAAGTTGGACGAATTCTGCGGAACCAATAAAACCGTCCAGCACGTCTGTACGGCTGCTACCTTGCGACAACATCGTCAACCAACCCTGCTTACCTGCTTCATCTGCATCCCTGCCAAAAAAAGCCTGATAGCACGTGTCAATAAAAGCTGAATCGCTCGTATTCTGATTTAAATATTCTTCAGAGAGAAAAAAGTTTTTGGCCAGATCGCCACCGGTTAACGTACCAGCGGTCAAACCGGAGACCCAGCTATCAAAGCCGGCAACATCGGGCTGCCTGCCCAAAACCAAGGTATAAAATCGCTCGGTAAACGCTCTCACACCGTAGGCTGATTCATCATTAGAGTTGACCGCCACCACACCAAAGCTTGTTGCAAGCGTGTAAAATTCTTGGCTCCTCGTGAATTCATAGATAATCATTTCCCGCAGTCGACCGGATGCGAGCTGGTCAAGCCAGGCCTCGGTTCCTGCAGCGTCGCCGGGTCTATCGAAAAGTGTTTGATAAAGAATGTCGACAAACCCAGCATCATCGAGATTTAAGCTTACGAACTCGGCGGATTCGAGAAATCCAAATGCCACGGCAGAAGCGGACTGGGAGTTTATGACGTCTAACCACCCGTTAAGGCCAGCCTCGTCACTGGGCCGGCCCAGTATATTCACGTAGAAGCGCTCGACAAAAGCGCTGGCGCCATCAGCCTCTTCGGTAGGAGTCGCCTTGAAAGTGGCCGTCACACTGCAATCCGCCACCACTGCGCCGGTTGTGTAGGTCGTGCCCGACAATGACCCGCCACAGCTTCCACCAATGGCGTCCAATTCATACCCCCCATTAGCCGCAAGCGTAAAAGAGGCTGTGTCACCAGCGGACACAACTAAAGCACCCGCAGGACTGATAGTGCCGCCCGTGCCGGCGGAGGCCTGAACCGTGTAGGTGACCGGCTCGGCCGCACTCAGTAAATCCATGTAATCAGAAAACGCTTGATACTCGGCGGACCCTTGCGTTACCTGGGCACCTCCTCCGTGTCCCGATCCCCCTACTATTTTGGAGAGCACTCGGCTGGCTTTGGCGCCTTTGGTTGGCGAGTTAACGTAGTTGTCGAAGGCTTGATGGTTTGCCGATGCCGAGTTGCCGAAGATCAGGTTCGCGCTGCCGACACCACCCACTCGGTGGCATAGAATGCATTTACTCTGAACGATCGACTCTACATTCGCGGTATAAAATTCTTCGGCCTCACCCGCCATAAGTGATCCACTCAAAACCATCAGGGAAGCGCTTTTCAGAAGACAACGGACATGCCGTATCGCGCTGTCACGGAAATCAATATGGGCATTCGTTAACGAACGCATGAGCACCTCCAGAACATAAATTCAGCGAGCCGCAAAGGCATACCGCGGGGCCTGATGATACGCTTCCACAATCCCAATGTTGAAACAGTGGCCCACCGGCCAGACCGCTATTTGCGGCAGCAGTCACAGATGATTAGAAAGGATCAAAGCTAACACCGCCACTTAGCTACTGGAGCTTAAAAAGGGGTCGAACAAAGGCAGCGACTCCACCGTGTCCAACCCCAGGCTTTGATCTTCCGCAAAACCGGTCAGCCCAAGATAGTCCCTTATGGCTTGATGGACGTGGGCCGGGGTGAGAATAACACCCGCCCGATCGGCCTCTAACGTGATTGGATTGATAGGCTGGGCAAAATGAAGCTCATCGGACAGTCCGACGACCCTGTCACCCCAAGTCGCGCCACGCTCCATCACCATATAGGAGCCGATGGGCCAATGATCCTTGCCATTACCGTCGTTGTAATGATTTGTGCGGCCGAAATCGGACCCCACCACAAGAATAATACGATCAGCCAAGCCTGCGTTCTCGGCTTCATCCCAGAAGAAATTCAGCGCATCTGCAAAATGTGACAAAAGGGCGTCGCTAACGGGGTCGTGCTCATTGTGAGAATCAAAACCACCGAGCGACAAATCGGCCGCAGAACCCAAACCAGATTGGAACACCATTAGCGCGCCCTGCATCTGCTGCTTGAGGTTACTCCAGAACTGATAGCCACCTGCAGCAATATCCACGCCAGGCATGATTTCGTCTTGGGCTGGAATCAGCGCCGCCAAGCGTTGCAAGCCATCGCGACTGGCGCGGGATTCTTTATACCTCAACATACTCAAACGCTGTCTGACACTCAGTTGTGGTTGGGCCAGCAACCGATCTATATCGGCCTGAACGATAGCGTGAGATCTCGCAACATCGCTCGGGGTTCTGAGGGGCTTAAGGGTATTGGGATCTAAACCGGGCTGTGCCAATACGGTCATGTCTGACAGGTTATCAAATCGGTTAAGGCTGGTCAGGCCTGCTGTGCGCGAGGTGCCTCCGTAGACGGAGTAAGCGAGCGGCTGATCAGGCGATTGGGCGGCCGCAAACAAAGCAGACAAGGAGGGCTGGCCCTCGGCGTTACTGCCTGTCCAGTTAAATAGTCGCCCTGTCTCGTGGGAATTCGTCTGCGCATCGACCCCATTAATCACTAACGTGTCCGCACCAAACCGCTCAAACAATTGCGCATTATTGGCGATGGGCGCGTAGCTGATATTGCCTACCCTGCCCGGTTCAGCGCTGTCGGCCCATTGATTGATCTTTCTCTCTCCGGGAGTATTCACTTTGGGGTCACAGAATTGAGTCACGTCAGCGCCGCCATCCAATTGCAAGGTGACCAACAGCTTGCCCGCATACGCGGTGTCAATTTCGCTACCCCAGAGGCGCATGGTCGACAACCCTGCGCCGGCAGAGACGCCCGCAACCGCTGCCCGCAAAAATTGGCGTCGACCAACGCCTCCCGCGCTGCCCCTTCTGCGATGCCTAGTCATGTAAGTACCCCCAACTGGTCACCAACGCATGCACCAGCACCGTCCAGCCCCGCATCATGCCGTATCCATCCTGATGGGCCTGCTCATTGGTTTGCTGATCTGGGAAAAGCATCCAGGTGTTGCAGTGATCGTCAGGCCAGTTAAACCAGGAGCCACGTTGGGCAGCTTCGGCGGCGGCGGCGGTCACGTCTGAGAACATGGCGTTGAGTTCACTGTCAGATGGCTGTCTGTGTGTGGCGCGCAAGAACAGGTCAGCAATTTGTGCCTTGAAGGCTTGGCCTGTCGCGGTATCCTCAATGTTTTCTGTGGCAACCACTGCGATTTCGGCAAGCATTGCATCGTTAACGTGGTTCTCAAATAGTTGGGTACCCAAAAACAAACGGATTTCATAAACCGCGGGCGCTAGATTGAGGGAAAACTCTACCCATGAATTCTCATGCAGGACCCATCCAATGCCGTCTTCCAACTGTCCTCGGGGGCCAGTGTTTCCCTGGTCGTCTTGCCAATGGTCAATCGCAAAATCCGGTTGACTGGGTAGCTGGGCGGCCTCAATGGTTTTGCTTCTGCTGCCTCCCCTGATTTCTATTTTTCGTATTACGAGATCGGCGTTAGTTCTAGAGTCCCCGTCAACACTCTCATAAGAGCGCCGCGTCATATCTGATATCCGCAAACGCGTGGGGCCAGCAACTGTCGATGCCGAAACCGAGAGCTCATGTTTCACCACGGCCTTTTCGTCCTTCACCTTCCCGGGGAGAGCGACTTCAACCAGCGCTAGCTGGCCCGGCATGGTGTTGCGGTCTAGATGCGTGAAGACGCGCCGTTCATTGCGCGGGCGCTGGAAGTCCTGAACGACTGCCTGACACGAAAGCTCCATTGCCATGGCCTCGGTCAAATTCGACATCAGCGGCGTCAATTCACGGTTTCGCGTTGTGACGACCGCGCCGTCAATGCCTCCGTAAAACCCTTTAAACCGTGCGTCGCGTCCGGTCAGCGCTGAATTGAATTCGTGGTGATGCGGGTTTGGCTGCTCGCCGTTTTGCCGCCAGGTGCGGCCAAAGATAGCCCGGTTTTTCACGTCCAATTCCTCGGGCGTCAGCAGACGGCCGCTCCCGACCGTCGCCAGCTCAGTTAACCGCGCCTCCGACATTGCAGGATCAGTCACCACAGAATGACGATACCAGCGGGACATGATCATTTCGGCAAACAGCGTCCTAGCGTTATATCCCGAGGTCTCAAAGCGCTCAGCGATCTCGCCTACTTCAGCTTCTTGCGCATTAAAAGCATTCAATTGCTCCTGATAATCCGGTGCACTCGTATCAGCAGGTAACACCAACGGCTCCGAGCCATAAATAGCGGGCCACCAAAATTTGACAGTCGCCGTGGCGAAACGAGGATCCGATACGATTTGCTCACCAAGCCATTGAAGACTGTCCCTACCGTCGCCAACATCGAAGGTCCCTGCGCCCTCAAGGCCGGGTACACGCATGTCGCGATACCAGGTATCTCCCTGTTGATAGAGCGTTGAGTCAGGGTCACCGCCGAACCATTCTGGGTGTTTGTAAGACTCAGCCAGTGAGTCGAGGCCGCCGTACTGGTCTAGATACCCTCCCAAATCGCCAAAACTTTGGTACGCCCCGGCAACAGGGTCCAATCGCTCGTGGCAAACCGTACAGGCGCCATTATTCATGGTGGGGTTGTTAGTATCGGCGAGTGCTACCGGGTCTGTCGTTCTCGGCGCGGATTTCTCAATATCGACCCCCAAAAAGTGGAAGTAGGTCCATCTGGCCCGCGCGCGGTTACGGTTAGTATCTGTTGAGGGATATCGCGCCAGCCATGCCTGAGTGCTCAGCACGCCGGCGTGGGGAACTTCCATATAGTCGCTAAACTCGATAACCCAGCCGTTTTCGCCTCGTATGTGATACTCGTCCATGGGCACATAGCCGTCGTTGTAGCCTGGCCTAAAAGTTGTCAGGTCTGCTCTGTTGTAAAAACCAAGCTCATCGGTCAAGTCCCCGCCAAACCCGGACCCAGATCGATATGCCAAATCCGTGAACGCGTTAACCATAGTGTAATCCGCGGTGAGCACTTCACTGTAAGGCAAGTCATTCATAATGATATGCGTTATGAGTTCCAGCGGCTCTCGGGCGATGGCCCACGCTACTTCTCTGTCTGCGTCTCCTGAAGTCAGGAACGGTTTTTCATAAAAATCTTGGTACTCCTCGGGTCGCTCCTCAGGCAGAGACAATGCCATGTCAGCCAGATTCGGGTAGCGACTGCGAACGTCAATATTAAAATCCAACCCGTTTAATAAACCTTGAACGAGTAGGCGGTCATCGGCACTTCTGGCGATAAAATTCCGAAAGCCAGACCCCTGCATCGTTGCCAATACCTGTTCGCGCAACCCTGTCTCTGACTGTTGAGCCGCACAAAGTGCGGTGGCGTCTGGTATGGAGCCTGACAACAATAAAGACGCCCGCCTTAAGGTGACCTCGCGACTCTCTGCCGCCGTCCCGCGCCAGAATCCCACTCCCTCTTCGCCACTGCTTGGCAGCTGTCCTAGCAGCGTCAGATATGTCTGCAGTGCCTGATAAAGTGGGCTGGCGGGGGTCAGCACAGTGCCACCGCCATGGTCTAGCTGACCCATTACCTTAGCCAGAATCCAGTGGCCATCTACGGTGCCGGTGGCAGCTGACTTCGTAGCATTCTCTGTGTGACCAAGCGCACCTACCCGCGTTGCATTGATTCCATAAGAGGCGGCCAGTGCGGCAAATTCTGCGGAACCACTAAAACCATCGATCACATCAGCCCGGGTATGTGTCTGCTGCAGCGCCGTCAGCCACCCCTGTTTACCTCCAGCATCTGAAGCTCTGTTGAAAAATGCACGGTAGAGGGTTTCGACAAACTCATCGTCATTGGTATTTCGGTTGACGTATTCGGGCGAAAGGAAAAAAGCGCCGGCCACATCCCCACCCGACATCGTACGGGCCTTCAGAGCGTCTACCCACCCGTCGAGACCTGCCTTATCAGACGGTCTGCCCAGTACCAGCACATAAAAACGTTCGACGAAGGCGATGACCTCGGCGTCATTATCTGGATCAACCACCCCTGCAGAGTCCAGAAATGCTAAAAACGCCTCATGGTTAGTCTGCGCGTCTTCACCTAAGACCAGACGGGCACCCGCTTGCGGAGCTGCGCCCTCACTGTTATGGCAGACAAGGCACTGAGCTGTCACACCGGCGTTCACCTCAGCTACAAAAAAGTTGAGTGCTTCACTGGTGTCTTCACGCAGCGTATCGGAAAGCGATTTTGCAGCCGCGTTTGAACAGGATGTGGGCGCTGAACCCTGAGCCCACGCTGTCTTCACCGGTAATCCGATAGCCAGCGAAACCAGCAGGCCCGCGAATACCGACCTTAGAGACAAGTGCAACACTTGGTAAAGGACGAACGCACGCATCAATGACAAAGGGAACTTAACGGGCTTGGCTTCGGCACCGCCAAAACACGGAAACGCCAAGGCAGTGTGTTTGCACTCGTTTGGCCTACTGCAGATATCCATCTAAACCAACCCGTTCCTTTATTGCCCGCGTCGGAGACATGTTGACCTTGAGAGGTTGATTATGAACCACGTCTGCATCGCTTGCTTGACCAATCCTGCCAATCGCTTGCTGCAACATGCCATGTGTCATTCCAGCGACGGCTTTTTTCACTGTCAGCGGTAGCTTAGATCTCATGCCAGACGCCGAGAGCAGATTTATTGCATTTTGCGATTGGTTTGCCCATATTGCAATAAATCAATCATTAAGGTGTGAAAGTTACACAAGCCAGCGGGTCCAGTCGTCGCAACCCGCGGGGATTTCCAGTCTCAATCGGCGTTATTAATATTTCCTGTCCTTGTCCGCATCGATTCGGCGCATCAGCGACCGTTGCTTCGCGCATGAAATAGTCCCCTGATACTGTTTGTAGTACCGTTGCCGCACTCGCTGAAGGACACCGATATGACCGATTTTGACAACCTGATCTACGAAAAACCTGACGCGGGCATCGCCCGGATCTGGCTCAACCGCCCCGAGGCACGAAATGCCCAAGACACTCACCTCCTCTACGAATTGAACGACGCTTTCGACATCGCCATGGGCGATAGCGAGGTGAAGGTGGTGATACTGGCCGCTAAGGGCCCCCACTTTTCAGCCGGCCACGACCTGCGGGATATCGACAGCCGCGGCAGTGAACACAAGCGGGTTGGCACCTGGAGTGACGATAAATGGGAAGGCTCGGAAGCTTATTACTGCCGAGAAAAGGAAATCTATGAGGGTTTTTGCCGCCGCTGGCGGGATTTGGCCAAACCCACCATCGCATCTGTGCACGGTAAATCCATTGCCGGCGGGTTAATGCTGATCTGGCCCTGTGACTTTGTCATTGCCAGCAGCGATGCCACCTTTCAGGACAACACCATGTATATGGGTATACCCGGCGTGGAGTACTTTGCCCACGTTTGGGAACTGGGCATCCGTAAGGCCAAGGAGTTCCTGCTCACCGGTCAGCCCATCACTGCCGAGGAGGCACAGGCTGCAGGCATGGTGAACCGGGTTGTCCCACGAGACGAGTTAGAGGAAGCGACCCTCGCCTTTGCTCGCACACTGTCCGACAAACCGTCGTTTGCCTTAAAACTCGGCAAAGATGCGATTAACGCGGCTTTTCACGCTCAGGGCTTTGAGAATGTGCAGCGCAGTGCATTCAACGCCCATCATCTGGCTCACACACATTATCGCTTGCACCAGGACGGCTCGTTCATAGACAGGGAGTTCATGCGCAATTTTCAATCAAAGAAGAAATCAGACTGAAGCCGACCTGATGTTGAACAGCATCCAGATCCAGTTGAAAGAGCTGCGACCCAGCAAAATGGGTGTCGCAAGACACGGCATTGAGGGTACGACCACTCTCTCGTGACCAATTTATTAGCCATTATGGTGAGCTCATCTTATGCTGCTTCAGGCGCGCCCAAAGACAAAGAACCCAGCAACCGCGACTTGATAGGAACGCTCAAATCGATACAGAAGCGGTTGAATC
>Ga0255769_10006282_pt1 | contig 10820 bp, 11 predicted proteins | sample 041ome_9_FD_179637 | JGI IMG/M metagenome (GOLD analysis project Ga0255769, IMG submission 179637) | Coastal salt marsh microbial communities from the Groves Creek Marsh, Skidaway Island, Georgia - 041413US metaG (version 2) | ecosystem: Environmental > Aquatic > Marine > Intertidal zone > Salt... | reverse complement strand
TGGTCGTCGTCGTGACCGTGGTCGTCGTCGTCTTCGAGGCACGTCGTCGAGGCACGTTCGTCGTCGACGCACGTCGTCGAGGCACGTCGTCGACGCGTTCGGCCCCATCGTCATCGGTCATCGGTCGCGTCGTCGTCGAGGCACGTGGTCGTGGTCGTCGCTGAGGGTGGTATAGAGCGCGGCGTACGCGGCGCATAGGTAGAACGCTGTTGACGCGGACGTCGGCGAGATGGCGTCACCGGGCATAGGGTTGTCGCAATTCGCCTTTGTCGGGTCGTTTCTCGCGGCGGTGAAGAAGACGATCGGCGGGGCGTCGCGCGAGGAGCCGCCCGAGCACCTGAGGTGCGCGATTACGCAAGAGTTGTTTAGTGATCCGGTGATCTTGACGCAGACTGGGTATACGTATGAACGACGAGCCATACAACGATGGCTTGCGGCGAAGTTTCCACCGACCGATCCCACGTCAAACGTGGAATTGTATTGCACGGATATCGTGCCGAATTGGGCGCTCAGGCAAAGCGTCGAGGAGTGGGCGCGCGCGAATGGGTACGGGTCGTTGGAACCGCCCGAAGAAGCCATGCGATGCACGAAAGATGGTCGACCGGTGACGCGACGGTCGGCGAGCGCGACGAGCGCGGCGGCGTTGACGCAGCAATACATTGAGACTTTACACCGTTCGCATCCTAGACACGCGGCGGTTTTAATTTTTTTGTTGACGTTTACGATTGCCACGGCGACGGCGATGGCGTTTACGGTGGCGCATACGGTGCTGCAGGCGATTCGATACGCCGCAAACCATCGTGTGGTGCAATTCTTAGTCAGATCTGAGCACGTCGCCGTCGTACAGTCATTCGTGTGGTGGGGAGGCGTGGCGTTGTTTTTATGGTTGGCAAACACCCCGACGATCGAGGCGGCGGCGACGACGACTGATGCGCGGCGCGCCGGCGGCGCACGAGCCACCGCGGGTGGTGATGTCGTCGGACGAAGCTTCATGCGTCGCGCTGGGGCGCGATAGTCATCCAATGTATCATAGACGAGAGCGCCGGCGCCGCTGGAAACGCGCGCGCGGCGAAAAGTAGGTAGTTTTTGTATTTTCTTTCTCTGTTCAACCAAATTATATACAGTACTAGTACGGAAACAATCACGAATGTAATGACCCTAGTCGCTTGACGAGCCGGTTAAGAATTCAACGTATCTTTGCAACGCTTCCGGGGTCATAGGCACCGTGTGTCCTCCGCGAAAAGTGTACACTTCAGATTTGTCCCCAAACATGTCGGCGACTTTTTTCGCTTGTTCGGGTGGATTAATCGCATCGAGCTCGCCGATGACGTGTAAACTTCGCACACTCGCTCCACCTCGAGCGACTAACGCATCAAACCTCGCGCCTTCACACGTAGGATACGCCGCACCAACCGCAACAATCGTCTCCGTCACGGCAGCTTCCGCATCCGCGTCGCACGCCAACATCGCAGCCAACATCGCGCCTTGGGAAAACCCAAACACCCCTTCGAACGGGCCGTTGGCTTTGATGATATCAATCGAGTGCTCTAAGCCGGGTAATGTTTTCGCTTGATACGTCCTCGTCCCTGGCTCGAGCACCCACCATCCGTACCCCACAACCTCTCGATGCGGCGCATCACAGAAGAACCAATCGAACACGTGCGATGTGGCATCCACGAGCGGTTGTAAATGCGCACCAAACTGCGCGCCGGATCCACCCTTACCGTGTAACGCCAACATCCGTTTCTTCTTCGTCGTACTATTCGTACTATTCGTCGCGTTGGCGCTCATCACGCGCGGTGACGACGCGTACATCGTCGTCGAGTGCGGCATTCACGCCGTGTCACGCGATGGGACACCTCGAACGCGTGCGAACACCAAAAACGCCATTCGGTGACGTTGAGGACGATGTCGTCGTCGCCGTCGCCGCCGCCGCCGTCGCCGTCGCCGGTGCCCGCACGCGGTGACGAACGCGCGGCGTGGCTCACGCCCGGCCCGCGACCGAGCGCGCCGTCGGTGGTGGTGACGACGCCCGCGTACGATGGCGCGCACGATGCGAACGATTGCTGGTTGCACGTGGAAGTGAGCGACCCGCATCGCGTGGGCGATGGATTGTCGAAACATATCGAGTATAAGATTTCGTATTGGACGAATAATGCGTCGTTTGCGAGCGAGTCTGGGTGCGTGACGCGGAGGTATTCGGATTTTGAATGGCTCGGGAAGCAACTGAGCGCGAACGTGGATGGCGCGATCGTGCCGTTGGTGCCTTCGAAGACGTTGATGCATATGGATGATCCGTCATCGAGGGGGATTGAAAAGCGACGCGCGGGGTTGGCGATGTTTATGGCTCGCATAGCCGCACATCCGTTCATGCGAAAGTCTTCGGACGTGCAAGTGTTTTTGGAAGATTCAAACAAGTCGAGTTGGAGCTCGCGCTTGCCGTGGTACGAGCGGGGTGTTTTGAGCGACAGCGTATCGTCGGTAACGTCTTGGTTGTCGACGATAAATACCTCTGATGTTTCTGCGTCGCTCTCGTCGTCGATGGCGATCGATGCATTGCGAGAAAAGCCGCAGCACACCGAGGTGGTGGATTACGTCTCCACGCTCAAGATGCGACTGGAAAAGCTCGTCTCGGCGGCGGCGGCGTTGCAAAAGCACGGTAAGCATACCGTTGGGGTGTACCAAGAGTTCTGCACGTGCTTGGAGTTGCTAGCTGGGCAGGAAGATAAGGCGTTGAAGGTGTTTGCGCCCACGGCGAAGGGTGTGTGGTGGGACAAGACGCGCGCGTTGTTTGCCGCCATGACGACGCCGCAACAAGACGCGGCGGAGGCCATGCGAATTGAATTTTTAGAACCGTTGGAGGATGTCCATTCGTTGTGCTGTGCGCTCATGGCGGCATTTGACGCTCGTAAACGCGTGGTCGATCATTATAACAGAGTTACCGCACAAATCGAGCGCATTGAAGCCAAATTATCCACCATGGGCGTCCCCGAACCCGGTCCCAAGCGCGAGGAAAAGCAAAAAATTGAGCTCGCCGCGAGCGATTTACGAATCGAACGCACGCAAACCCACGAGCGCTACGAGCGGTGCTGTGCAAACATGGAACACGAATTACTCTGGTTTCACACCGAGCTCGCCACCGCGCTCGGATCGGCGCTTAAAAAGCACGTCGCCGCGAGCGGTCGAGCGGCGGGTAGCTTGTCGCGCGTGCAAGACGAGCACTTTTGTGAAATCAAAAAGCTCTTCGCCAACAAACCCGAGGCGTTCTCTTCCTAGCGCACCGCCACCGTGGGAGCGTAGCATGACGTTGTAAAATACATATAAATCCCTCCCCCACCACCGCGCTCTGCGTCGCAGGGCTCAATCACAACCCGCGTCCGATGCGCGCGCGCACACAAGCTCCATCACAGCGGTTGACCGCCGCCATTCTTCGACGTGACTTTTCTTGGCTTTTCACGTCGAACTCCAAACCAAAGCCAACACGTGATAAAAACACATCACACGCGCGTAACACACTCGCGAATTCTCTCCACTTCTCTCTCTTTCTCGTCGTCGTCGTCGTCATGGATATCGATTACGGCGTGCGCGCGAAAACCCCGCGGTCGTCGCTGTGGCACATCATCGGCGCGAGCACTGGTGCGGTTGTGGTGTTCATCGCGTTCGTTCTGGGGGCGTATAGCACGAGCGAAGTGCGACGACTGTCATCGGACTTGAGTTCGAACCCGAGCTTGACGTTGAACGGTAAAGCGAGCGGTAAGGCTGCGGTGTCGTTGTATCGCGGCGCCGGGAGCTGGCACGACCAAAAGTCGTTGTCGGAGGCAAACGGACCAGGAAAGACGAGCGATTTACAAGCCGTCGCCGGGGAAGATGGAATGATTTACCTATTCGGTGGAGTAAGCAACGCGGACCCGCCTGCTACGTTGAATACCGTCACGGCGTATGACGTCGTGCGTCAAACGTACACGACGAAGACTTCTCTGTCGGGCAACCGCGCGCAGTTTGGCGCGGGGGCGTTCACCGACGCGACGTCTGGCTTGGTGACGAGAATCGTCGTCGCCGGTGGTGTTTCGGATTCTGCAGCCGGCACTGCGACGCAAACGAGTGAAATTTACACCATTGCGACGGATTCTGTCGCTCCAGGTCCGACGCTCCAAGAACAACACCTCGATGGCTGCATGGCGAGCACTGGCGACGCCGTCTACATGATTGGTGGCTGGAAAGACAACTATAACTCACATTCGAAGACTGTTGAGAAGCTCACTCGTGATGGTACGGCTTGGACTTCCGTCGCAGACCTGCCCGAAGCTCGTGGTGATTGCTCTGCGGTCGGCTTAAATGGCAAAGTGTACGTCGCTGCCGGCTACTACTCAGAGTCTTATGACGCGTCCGAAGGTTTCAAAGACACACTGTTCGTGTATGATCCTGAAACCAATGCTTGGACGCAGCTGGCAACAATGTCTCACGCAAGAGGTGATCTCCAGCTCGTCGCCCTCCGCGACTCCATCCTCGCGATTGGTGGTGAAATCTTCCACACCAGAAATGGCGCGCACGCGGACAAAATTGCGTCGCACTACGTCGAAGAGTACTACCCCGATAAAAACGTGTGGGAAACTCGTGCTTTACTCGGCAACGGTCGTTTCCGTTTTGGTGCCGCTGTCTCACACTGGGGCGTCCATGTTTTTGGTGGTTCTGAGGTTTGCGACACACCCACGTCCTCGAGCGATTATACGACGTGCTACACCAATCAGATGGACAGTCACGAAGTGTACTTTGAGCTTTCTCACCCGGATGTCTGGGTGAATTTTGACTCTTCCCATGAATACTAAATTCACAACGCTAACGGAAAGCCGTTAGATGTCTCGAACATACCATAGAAAGCTATTTAGCGTAGTAGCTTGGGACTTTTTTGAGCGCCGAGCGCGACGGTTGCGTTGCGTTTGGTCGCAGGTTGTTTTGCCCTAGGATAGACAACAACCCTTGGTTCGACACATGTCAATACATCATGATAATCATTATGCTAATCTCTAATACTCTAACAATCCTAATGAAATCTCGTGCCGCCTTTGCGCTAATATTCTGAGTACACCTGATACACCAACCCACCTAGAGTGAAAGGGGACGTCGTGCTGTCCCCGATAGATCCTCGCACGGTGCCTAAGCCTATGCTATACGTACCGACGGCGAGTGCCGGGGCCACGCACATTATGCCCGCATCCGCGGTAATGTCCGTGTACACCAGCGGACTCCATCCGTTCACGACTACTGTCCCAAATCTACAGGAGGTCATCGACGTCGCCGAAACGTCGGTGGAGAGCGTAAACACCACACGCGTGCCTCCATAAATCGGACCGAGGTGCGGTACGATGGAATGCTGCGTCACGAGCGTGTTAGCCATGAACGAGTACTTGGGCCCACTCGCAATCGCCGAGAGACTACTTCCAGCGACGACGGCTTGCGCAGAAGATGTCGTCGTTCCGATGTAAGGCGTTTCGCACGCGATAAGCGCCGAAGACACAAACGTTCCCATCGAAGATCCGCTCGTGTCGACGCCAAACGAACATCTCGGCACCCATCCATCACCCGCGCGTATGCTTTCGTGTAAATTTGAGCCACTCACCCACGTCAACGCCCCTCCTTCGGCAGGTCCACGCGCTGGTGTCATGGACGACGTCGTCGGCGTCGCCACAACCTTCATTGCGGCGGCGCTGTCGTACTCGCCCGAGCGCGGTAGCACAGCACCGTCGTAACTCATCATCACAGCCACAAAACCAGTGGCGAGCTGATTTGAGTGCACGCATACGTTATTTGTGCTCGTTGCGGTTTCACCGACGCCTTGCGAGACGCACTTTAACGTGATGGACATCGTCGGCGCTGGGTCCGCGATCCAACGGTACGTCGTCGGCATCGTCGTGCTCTCATATCGTTCTAATACCCCATAGTAATCTTCCCCTACGGCGAGCGTGGTGCCGTAACTAGGTACTCCTGAATTCGTCGATGGCACGGCGGCGACCCAGATCGGTATGGATGCCGAAGCCGCCATGGCGGGTGAAATAACCGTAATCGTGTACGCGTTGCTCGCCGAAGCCGCCACGGTGATTGTACCGAATCGCACGTATGGCGCTCCATCATCCGTGAACATCACGCCTAACTTGCCAATGACTGTAGCATCAATCGCAACACCGCCCTCGACGGTGATGCGGCTGTAATCTGCGCTCGTAATATTCAAGGATGTAAAGTCTACGCGTTCGACGAGCGCCACGCGATTTTCACCCACGGCGTACATCGACGCCTCCTCCGTTGCTGACGATGGATTGGCAAATTTCGGAACTTCACACAGGACGAGCGCACTCGATACGTACACCCCCATACCGCTATACGATGCCTCGAACCCACTCGTCGCTCCGCGCCATTCGCATTCGCGTTCGGCGCCGACGATGTTTGCGCGTCCATCCAGCGGCGCCGCGTTTCGTCCCGTCAATCTCACAACATCCCCACGCGTCGCCACGTTTGGTGACGCACGCGTGAGCATCCCTTTCGCTTCACGCACAAAATTCAACACGCTCGACATCCCGAGTTCGTGAAATAACACCGCATCAACGCCTCCGTTTGAACTCAACCCGAGCGCCACGAAACCTTCAAACGTCGTCGGCGCCGCGCACCGCACACCCGTCGTTCCCGTGATCACCGCCCCCACGCTCGTGTTACCAGGCGACGACCCAAACACGCACACCAATTGTCCAGGTATCGACGCCGCTGCACTCGATCCGGGTGAGAAATTCAACCCATACACGTCCACGTCTTCCCCACGCGTCGCGCTCGTCGTCGACGGCGTCACCACCGCGGTGAGCCCAATATCCCGCGCATGCGTGTACGCCCTCGCGCCCGGCATCGCACACGCCAGCAAGGCAATCGTACACGCCGCGACGCGCGCCAAGATTCCCATCGGTCGTCGTCGTCGTCGTGTCTCAGTGCACATCATCGCGCGCTTTGAACCCGCGGCTCAACGGTTGTGACGCACGGAAAATCAACACACCTTTACGTTTAAGTCGTCGCCGTCGCCGTCGCCGTCGCCATGACGGTCGTCGTCGCGCGCATCATCTATGCGGCGTCGTCTGTGCGTGCGCCGACGCACGCGCGGGTTGCGAATCGCGTCGGTCGCGTTGTGAGGCTGCGTTTCGGTCGGCGTCAGTCGTCTGTCGCTGATTATGTTTACGTTTTACGTTTAGTACAGGTTGTTACATGAATGCGTGATACTTTGTGCATCCTGGGACGTACACCGACACGTTGTGCGCGGGCAAGGTTTTCACGTCGACATCGGGCGCGGCGTGCGATGGCGACACCGAGGTTGTCGCTCGGCGCGCGCGCTCGAGCGCTCGGACGCGCGCGAGACGTCTTAAATTTTCATCCGTTTCAGGCACGTGACCGCCATAGTTGGGCACGAATGGCGACCGCGTGAGTTCATGTTGAAGCGGCGACATGTGCGCCGCGCACGACAGGCGTCTGTCGAGCGCCGCGGTGGGGACTTGGCTATGGCTACCGTCGCGTACGACGCGCGCGTTTTCATCCGCGGCGGCGTCTCGACGTCTCTCTCTGGCGCCAAAAATATCGTGATCCACATTCGCCATCGATTCTACGCGCTTACGACTTCGCCGCCACGTCCTCCGCGTGCCCGGCGCGTCGCGTTCGACCCCTCGCGCGCCGTCGAGCGCGACTTCGTACGCCAAACCGTAGTGTTCAGCCAACGCCGCGTCGCGAAGCGCCCGCCTCGTCGTCGTCGTCGTCGTCGTCGTCGTCACGCCCTCACCGCATCCTTCGCGCCCGCGGTGAAACCAATCATCGCCATCTCCGTCGTCACCGCGCGCCCGACGACCGCTGGCCCCAGGCGCGCGCCAACCGTCGTGCGTCGTCCTCGGAGCACCAACGGTGTGCTCGTCCTCATCGCCCGCGCCCGTGAAATCACACACGCGCTCGTACGTGCGCATCCCGCGTCGTCTATGTCTATGCCCGTGCCCGTGTCTGCGTCGACATCCACCGATGCCCCGTCGTCGTCGCGCGCGCCGTCGTCGCGGTGTCGCGCGACGACGCGGTCGTCGACGCGTCCACGACGGAGGCGCCGCGCGACTGTCCAACCGACCGCGATGTCCACCATCGTGGTGCGGGTCTCCACTCCACATCAGCGCGCGCGCGCGGGCGCGGGTGACGTCGCGCGCGACGTTCTAGGGGTGTGTGTGTTGAGTGGCGAACCCCATCGTGCGTCGTGCGCGGTGCGTCGCACGCCGCGAGCGCGGCGTGTATTCGTCGTCGTAGGGTGACACTGCAGCGAGCACGATGTTTGGACAGCGTTCCGAGTACGGCACCAGTGCGCGCGTTGCGGGGTCCGCGCGGGCGTACACACCGACGCGAGTGACGGATAAGGAGTTGTTGGCGCCGAATACGTCGTATGCTATGATGCATTCGATGAGCGCGATGGTTGAGAATGCGAACTTGAGCGTGGAGGAGATTCGAGCGCGCGAGCGTCGAGCGACGGTGAATCAACCCGCCCCGACGTTTTCGTTTGGTGCGCGACCACCGTCGACAGCGGGTGGGTCATCTGCCTCATCGTTTACGTTTGGCGCCCGACCGTCGTCCCCGACGAGCCCTTTTGGCGCCCCATCGAGCCCTTTTGGCGCCCCATCGAGCCCTTTTGGCGCCCCATCGAGCCCTTTTAGCGCCCCATCGAGCCCTTTTAGCGCCCCATCGAGCCCTTTTAGCGCCCCATCGAGCGCTTTTGGCGCCCCGCCGTCGCCGCCGCCGGGTGGTTCGGGCGCCCAGTTAAGCACCTTTGGCGCTCAGACGTCGACGACGTCTAATCCATTTGGAGTGCAGTCGGCGCCAACGACGGGTGGTTTCGATACCAGAGCGACTTCATCGTCGAGCGCCGCAAACGTATTCGGCGCGCCGTCTTCGATGGGGTGTTTTGTGGCTTCGCAAACGCCGGGTTCAAGTCAAGGTCGCGGTCGAGGAAACGGTGGCGGACGTCGCGAGCGCCACAGCGAACGCGTGAGACGTCCACCGGCACGAACTCCACGTCAAGGCGAAGCATTCGCGTACCCGCCTCGCGTCGCCACCGACGCGAAATTCGGTACCGCTGCCACGTCGAGCGCACCCTTCGCTCCGCAAGCTGGATTCGGTGCAAGCACTCCAGCGGCAACTCCTGCTTTTGGGGGATTCAGTACTGGTGCCGCGTTTGGCACCACACAGTCAGCGGCTCAAAGTGCTTCTGGCGCTTCGCCATCAACTCGCGGAACATTATTCGGAACATCGGAAGGTACATTCCATACGTCACCCTCTGCGCCTTCGGCTGGAGCAGGCTTGTTTAATGTAGCGCCTACTGCGGCATCAGGAGCATTTGGTGCGCCGAGTGCCGCCGGCAGTGCCTCGTTTGGAGCTTCCACTCCCGTCACCGGCTGCGGTCTGTTTGGTGCCTCAACACCGGCCGGTGGAGGTTTATGCAGGACGTGCGCGCCGAATACTGGTGGTGGATCATTATTTGCTGCTCAACCCATCAGACTATATACGCCCGATTTTGTGTCGCCGACGATGCGCGATGCTGACGCTAGTCAAGCCACGAGTGGAGCGAGTGTGGTTGATGACGATGGTGTTGCCATGGAGATTAAGACGACGGTTCAGGAACCGGCTGTGGTCGTTGTCGTGCTGGTAGTTCAAGACACTAAACCTAGCGATACAGTCATTTCTGACGTCGCGGCGCCGACGATGGAGCCGATTCAGACGCGCACACTGACGTCGGAACGACAACCAGACGTTGAACAGGCGACAGAAACCGCAAGTGAAGCAGCCGACGCGTCTGTGTCGCCGCGGCTGCCACCACAACCAGCTGTTGATAACGGTACGACCAGGCCCGTGGTGGACGTGAGCGACGCGCAAGTCGCGGCGTTGGAGGATTACTTGCAAACTGGTTTCGGGTTGGTGCACGACGACGGCGTGGATAGCGAAGGCATGCCCGTGGTTACGGTGAATGCGACGCGCATTCCTGGGTGGGCAGGAAGCGGCGACCGCGCGCGTTCGATGCAGTTGCTCACGAAAGCGCTCACTCACGTCGCGGAGAAGGGCGAGTATAGCGTCGTGGTGTATTTTGGTTGCGACGACCGGGCAAAGGGTGTCGTGCCGAGCGGTGCCGTTCAGTGGTTGCGCGACATTCACGACAGTCTTCCGCGCACGTCCAAGAAGAACGTGAAGAAAGTGGTCTTTGTGAATGTGCCATTCCTTGCGAGCGCGCTCATTTCGGTGACGATGCCATTCGTGAGCGCCAAGGCGGCGAAGAAGTTTGTCTGGGCGAAATCGCTCGAGGACATGGACAAGGCGACGAATTACCACTTGTCCGTCAATCACTGCGGCGAGCGATTCAAGCGGTCGATTCAATACGTCGGCGCGGATGCGCAGGCGACGGAGCCGACGCCGGCATAGTAGCACTTGTAGCGCGAGTAGACGTTGTAGTTAGTTCATTGTTCATTACCAAGATAGCAATAGCGTACGTGCGAGCTGTGAGATAGCACTCCAAATTGCCCACACTTCACGACGAGCGAAGCGATATGTCGACGCCATCGTCACCATCGACGCCGAAAATGACCGCCGAGGACGTGCGAGCGCAGCGTGCGAGAGATGCCGCGGCGTTGCGCGACGCCATGCGCGACGCCGCGGTGTCGACGACGACGACGACGACGACGACGGATGGTGATGCCGATGCGCCGAGTGCGCCGAGTGAAGTTGATACCGCGACGACGACGACGACGACGACGGCGGCGGCGGCGGTGGTGGTGCGC
>Ga0255769_10006280_pt1 | contig 10822 bp, 7 predicted proteins | sample 041ome_9_FD_179637 | JGI IMG/M metagenome (GOLD analysis project Ga0255769, IMG submission 179637) | Coastal salt marsh microbial communities from the Groves Creek Marsh, Skidaway Island, Georgia - 041413US metaG (version 2) | ecosystem: Environmental > Aquatic > Marine > Intertidal zone > Salt... | reverse complement strand
CGCAGATAAAGACGCCAAACTCAAGGCACTCAAACTCACAATGGACCGTATGGATAAAGCATATGGTAAAGGAACAGTAATGAAGATGGGTGATGCCCCGGTCATTGAAGTGGATTCAATTCCAACTGGGTCGTTAACACTAGATGTTGCCCTAGGAGTTGGTGGATACCCTACAGGACGTGTAGTTGAAATTTATGGACCTGAAAGTTCAGGTAAAACCACATTAACACTTCATGCAATTGCTGAATGTCAACGCAAAGGTGGCATTGCTGCATTTATAGATGCTGAACACGCTTTTGATCGTTTTTATGCAGAAAAATTAGGCGTAAATACAGATGAACTTATTGTTTCTCAACCGGACAATGGTGAGCAGGCATTGGAAATAGCAGATAATTTGGTTCGCTCAGGTGCCATAGATATTCTTATTATAGATTCAGTTGCTGCTTTAACGCCAAAGGCAGAAATTGAAGGGGAAATGGGAGATGCACGCGTAGGTCTTCAAGCTAGACTGATGTCTCAGGCATTACGAAAACTTACTGGTACAATAAGTAAAACCAATTGTACATGTGTCTTTATAAATCAACTGCGCGAGAAAATTGGTGTAATGTTTGGAAACCCGGAGACAACTACTGGTGGTAATGCACTAAAATTTTACAGTTCTGTTCGTTTAGATATTCGCAGATCAACGCAAATCAAAGACGGCGATAAAGTAATTGGAAATAGAACTCGTGTCAAGGTGGTGAAAAATAAGGTGGCTCCGCCTTTCCGTTTGGCTGAATTTGACATCATGTACGGTTTGGGTATATCAAAAGCCGGTGAGTTGATTGATTTAGGCGTTGACCACGACATTTTAACTAAAAGCGGTTCATGGTTCAGTTATGGAGAAACTCGATTGGGACAGGGCCGTGATACAGTAAAACAATTGTTCATTGACAACCCGGAACTTGCTGAAGAGGTAGAAGCGAAGATTAAGGCTGCGTTATCAGATTCTGAATAGCAGAATTCCGAACTAAACATTTGAAAGAAGGCGCTGATTATCAGCGCCTTTTGTTATTAACGTGTTCATATAAACTTAATGTATGAAAGCACAATCTCTTCTAGTCCTTGTTAATTTTGCTATGAATAACCATTTCAAATAACAAACAATGAAAAAAGCTTTACTAATTGTAGGTGCATTATTCACAGGTGCATCTGCTTACGCTCAGGAAGCTGCGGCAGATTCTTTATTCAACATGTTGGATGAGATTACAGTAACTTCCAATGTAATTGATATCGCTAAGGAGCGAGAAACTCCCATAGCGGTTTCAACGATTTCGCCCGCTGAAATTTCTTTAAAAGTGGGGAACCTTGAATTTGTTGAGGTCATGAATAACACGCCAGGTGTCTACGCAACTAAGCAAGGCGGTGGTTACGGTGATTCTCGTTTATCACTTCGTGGATTTGACCAAAGAAACACTTCTTTCTTGATTAACGGTCAGCCGGTGAACGATATGGAGAACGGCTGGGTGTATTGGTCAAACTGGCAAGGTTTATCTGATGTTGCCTCTGGAATCCAGATTCAACGTGGTCTAGGTGCTTCTCGCTTAGCAGTTCCTTCGGTTGGTGGTACTGTGAGTATTTTCACAAAAGCTGCTGAATTGAAGGAGGGAGGTTCCTTTTCTCAGTCTGCCGGTAACGACGGATACTTTAAAACCACGGCTTCTTACAATTCAGGCAAGAATGATGCAGGTTGGGCTTCTTCAGTTCTTATTTCGCGCTGGATGGGTAACGGTTACATCAACCAAACGCAAGGTGAGGGGTATAACTACTTTGCTGCTGTTGGCTATAACCCAGAAGGTTCTGCGCATAGCATGAACGCAAGTTTTATTGGTGCGGGCCAATGGCACCATCAACGTGATGTTTGGGTAAGTATTCGTGACTACCAGTATTTCACAGAGGATAATGGCTTTAAAGGCGATGGTGGTGATATCAATCGCCGTTGGAATACCAATGGTGGTACTATGACTGATGATGACGGTAATGTTGAAGAATTCTCTATGCGTCGTAATTTTTACAACAAGCCGCTTGCAACATTTAACTGGGATTGGGAAATCTCTAAAAATATAAAACTAGCTACTTCATTATACGGTTCTGCCGGTCGTGGTGGAGGTACAGGTCCACGTGGAAATTACTTCCGCAACAGTGATATGAATGTTCTTCCATACCGCAAAGACTTGTACGAGCATTGGATGGAAGATAGCACGGGCATTGCTTCAAGAAATGCGGACGGAACTATAGACTTTGACAATATAGTTTCATTAAACCAAAGCACTACTGATCCATATACGGGTGAAATCTCTGATTTTAATGGTCAGCTAATAGGTTCCAACGGATTCCGTGACAGTAACGTGAATCGTGCCGTAATGGTAAGACGTGCTTCTATGAACTCACACAACTGGATTGGTGCCATTTCTAATCTTGAAATCACTCAAGGTAAAATGACGTATTCTATTGGTGTGGATCTAAGAAATTATACGGGTTACCACTATCGTGCAATGAACAACCTTATGGGTCTTGACGGATACTATTCCACAGGTAATGACAATGAGAACGGTCGCATTGTTAATACAACCATTGAAGCTTCTCCATTCAATAACACAGGTATTGCAGGTCCAAAGATTGATTACTACAACATTGGTAAAGTAGGATGGCAAGGTTTGAACGGTATGGCTGAATACAATGACAACGGTCGCTTGACTGCCGTAGTGCAGGCAGGTGTAAGTAACCAGAGCTTCCAGCGTATTGATTACTTTGATCAAGCAAACAATCCTGAATCTGAAGTGAGTAGTTTATTAGGTGGTTATGCTAAAGGTGGTGCTAACTATAACATAGACGAGCAATCAAACGTATTTATGAATGCAGGTTACATTTCTCGTCAGCCAAACTTTGACGGCGTGTTCCCTGGGTATGCCAATGACATCAACCCGGACCTTCAAAACGAGGAAATCATTTCATTTGAATTGGGTTACGGTTACCGCACCAGCAATATGTCTTTCAACGTGAATGCCTATGCAACGAACTGGGGTAACCGATTTATCTCTCAGTCGTTCATCAATGCAAACGGTGCAGAAGGTACAGCGCAATTCAAAAATATTGATGTACAGCACAACGGTATTGAATTTGAGGGAACGTATTTAGCCACTAGTGACTTGACTATAAAAGGTATGGTTTCTTTGGGCGATTGGAGATATACGAAAGATTTTGAGTCTACTTTGTTTGATGATAATCAAAATCAAATAGGTACTGGGGTTCTTTATGTAGCCGGTGCACGTGTTGGTGACGCTGCTCAAACTACTGCAGTTTTAAATGCAGACTATAAAATCAACAAAACCTCTAGTGTTGACTTGAACTTCCGTTATGTGGATGGTCTATATGCCGATTGGGGTGTGGTTGATTCAGATTTCAAAGACGAAGGAAACGCGGGTGCTGTGAAGCTTCCTGCCTACAGCTTAATTGATTTGGGCTTCACAACTCGTTTTGATTTATTTGGAAACGCGGCCTCATTCCGCTTTAACGTGAACAACCTATTGGATGCAGTTTATATTGCTGAATCTAATACAAACATTCACGCGAGTACAGATGAGACTCAAAACTGGAACGGTATCAATACAGCTAACTCTGTTTGGTTTGGTTTCGGTCGTACTTGGAACGCTTCATTGCGTTACAACTTCTAAGAATTGATTTATTGATTCTCTGCCCCGCCGCTTGGCGGGGCTTTTTTTTTACCTCATTTTTGACTTATGAATTGGATTCAAATACGTAGGGCCTTATTTGTGATTTTTGCCCTAAATATGGTCATAGGGTGTTCAAATACTTCAAATGAAAATGATTCTGTGCTCATACCTGAAGTTAATGAGCCAGTTGCTGCCATAAACAAGGGTCGCGCTACTTTGGATAGTTTAAATGCGCTCATTATAGACAACCCAAATAATTTAGATGTTTTAGAATCTAGGGCTGCATTGTATCTAGGAGCTAGGAATTTAGCCTATGCTAAAGCGGATATAGATGCCGTTTTGGCTGTAGATAGTAATCGCCTGCGTGCGCTTGAAATTTTGGGTGATCTAGGATTTGCTACAAACATTACAAGAGAGAGTAGGGATGCATGGCAAAAGTGTATGCGTTTGGATCCTTCTTATGTGCCTTGCCGATTAAAAATGGCCCAGCTTTATCATGTAGTTACTGAATTTGAAAAGAGCGCTGAACTTGTAGATGGCGTATTGAATTTAGATCCAAAGAACCCTGAAGCACATTTCTTGAAAGGCTTATTAATGAGAGATGCTCTAGGTGATACGCTTCAAGCTTTACAATGGTTTCAGAAGGCTATAGATATTGCGCCTGATTACGTGGAGGCTATAGACATGTGCGGGGTACTTTACAGTGCGCTAGACAACCCTTTAGCTGTTGCTTACTATGATAGATTGATTGCATTAGATACTTTAAATAAATTAAGTTTCTATAACAGAGGTATGTATTACCTAAAGAATCAGCAGTGGAACGGAGCAATAGAGGATTTTACTGCATGTACAAAGTTGGATCCAGCAGATATTGAAAGTTTTTTCAATCTTGGGTATATACATCTACAATTAGATTTAAGAAGAGAAGCCATAGGTTATTTCAATCAGGCGTTGTCCATTCAGCCAATTAATCACCGTGCACTCTATGGGCGTGGCTATGCCTATGAACTTTTAGGCGACATAACCAACGCAGAGAAAGATTACAGAGAGGCCTTAAGCTACAATCCAGACCATGAGGGTTCACGTCAAGGAATAATGCGCATTCAGCGAGCTAATTCCCAGACACTTGCGAATTAAAAAACGAGCTCCTCAAACTTGTTTGGATAATCCGAAATAATTCCGTCAACGCCCATATCCAGTAGGCGTTGCATATCTTCAAGTTCATTCACCGTCCATGGAATGATGCTTATGCGCCTAAAGTGGCACCAATTCACAATATCTGGCGTAACTGTTTGATAATTTGGACTATATATATCTGCAGGAAACCCAAGTCTATCCATAGCTTCCGCTGGATTTGTTTCGTTTTCTGTTAGTAGACATAGTTTGATTCCAAGATGAAGTTTACGCAGTTCACGCAGTGTTCTGTAATCAAAACTTTGAATGGTTACTTTATTGTACAGATCTGCTTTGGGATACCTCTTGGCGGCTTCTTCCAACTCTGTTGCTATAATTGCCGCGAATTCTTTGGGTCTAGGATGAAAAACGTTATCACCAGATGGCTTTGATTTTGTTTCAATATTCAAGTTTGGCCATCGTCCGTTATTATGCAATAACTCAAACAATTCACTTAGAGCAGGTTTATAAGTGACTACAGCCTTTTGATTAGGAAACCTAGGGTTGCCTTTACTTCCGCAATCAAACGACTGAATCTCTTCTGTAGTCATAGTATACAGGTTGAAATTCATAGGGTCGGTGGTGAGTGCAAACGCACAAATCTCATGATTGAGCCATGGCTCGTGGGAGATGATCAGATTTTTATCATAACTCACCACGACATCTAGTTCGAGCGTGGTCAATTTCTCAATGCTTAAGGCATAGTCAAACCCTTCTAGACTATTTTCCGGAAACAAGCCCCGAGCACCTCTATGCCCTTGGAAATCAATCTTTCTTTCCGGTTTGCGGCAGCTAAAAATGGTCAAAAGCAGCACAAAAACAAGAAGTAGGCGGTTATAGTTGATATTCAGTAATTTCATAGACCTTTAATGAGTCTCTAAAATAAACAACCCAATGCGACAAAAGGTAATCTTAGGCCTTAGTTTTGTAGCCTTTATGACACAATGTACCATGAAAGAAACCCCAAATACAGGCGAGCCAATTGCTAAAGAGGTCGCGCATGAAATGACCATTCATGGCGATACTCGGAATGATGAATATTACTGGATGCGCGATCGTGACAATCCAGAAGTTATAGACTATTTGAACGCAGAAAATACCTACCGAGAAAAAATCATGAAGGGAACCGAAAACCTTCAGGACCGTCTCTATGATGAAATTGTTGGGCGCATCAAGAAGGATGATAGTTCTGTTCCCTATCTATTGGATGGTTATTACTACTATACTCGTTTTGAAGGCGATAAAGAATATCCTCTGTACTGCAGAAAGAAAGGGTCGTTAGAGGCAGAAGAAGAGGTCATGCTAAATGTGAATGATATGGCGGAAGGCCACGCCTATTATCAAGTTGCAGGTATAAGTATTCACCCAAATAAGCAAAAAATAGCTTTTGGTGAAGACACCGTAAGCCGACGTATTTATACCATTTACACTAAAGACCTTATCACTGGTGAAATCACCCAAGTGACAGAAGGCGAATGTACAGGCGGATCCACTTGGAGCGCTGACGGTAATTATTTGTTTTACACGGTCAAAGATGTAAAGACATTGCGCAGTAACACAATTAAACGTTGGAGCGCAGCGGATAATTCTACAAAAACCATTTTTGTAGAGGAGGATGAAACTTTTTCATGTTTTGTTTACAAGAGTAAGAGCAGGAAATACTTAATGATTGGTTCTTCTTCCACTATGTCAGATGAACATAGATTCTTAGCTGCGGACAATCCCACAGGTGAGTTTACAATCATTCAACCTCGTGAGAGGGGGTTGGAATATAGCACAAGTCATTTTGGTGATCATTTTTATATTCGAACCAATGCTCAAAATGCCACAAATTTCAAGCTAGTTAAAACCCCTGTGAACGCCACTACAAAGGAGCACTGGATTGATGTATTGGCACATGATGAAAACGTGCTTTTTTCTGATATGGAGCTTTTCAAAGACTACCTTGTCACGGAAGAGCGTTCACAAGGCTTGGTGCGCATTCGAATCCAGCCGTGGGGTGGCGAAGCCTATTATCTGCCTTTTGATGAGGAGACCTACACCGCTTATGTTGGCAATAATCCTAGTTTCGATCAGAAGCACCTTCGCTATGGCTACACGTCACTAACCACACCAGGCAGTGTCATTGATTATGATTTCGCTTCGGGCGAAAAAACAGTTCGTAAGGAACAAGAGGTACTGGGCGGTTATGACAAGTCCAAATATGAAACTAAACGTATTTGGGCTACGGCGGATGACGGAGAAAAAGTTGCCATGTCATTGGTGTATAGAAAAGATTTACTGCGTGAGAACGGTCCAAACCCTACATTGCTTTACGGATACGGAAGCTACGGCTATACCATTGATCCTTCTTTTTCAAGTGTTCGTTTAAGCCTGTTGGACCGTGGATTTGTTTACGCAATAGCACATATTCGCGGTTCCCAGTACTTGGGCCGACCCTGGTATGAGGACGGTAAAATGTTCAATAAAATCAATTCGTTCACAGATTTCATAGCTTGTGGAGACGAACTGGTTAAACAAGGCTATTCAGCACCTGAAACGCTCATGGCAATGGGAGGCTCTGCAGGTGGATTACTTATGGGTGCAGTTATCAATATGCGACCTGATCTTTTTCGTGGTGTGATTGCTGCTGTTCCTTTTGTTGATGTTGTCACTACAATGTTGGATGAATCCATTCCCCTTACTACAGGTGAATTTGACGAATGGGGCAATCCAAAAAACAAAGAGAGTTATGACTACATGCTTTCTTACAGCCCATATGATCAAGTGAAAGCGCAAGATTACCCCGCGTTGTTAATCACTACAGGGTTACACGACAGTCAAGTCCAATATTGGGAACCTGCAAAATGGATGGCCCGTCTGCGCAAAATGCGTACTAACAAGGATGAAGTTCTCTTAATGTACTGTAACATGGAGACTGGTCATGGAGGAGCTTCCGGTAGATTTGAGGCTTTAAGAGAAACTGCAATGGAATATGCATTCTTCCTGGATCTAATGGAAATAAAGTCATGAGTATTGTTATAAAGAACCTTACCAAGATGTATGGCGCTCAAAAAGCACTGGATAATGTAAGTGTGAAAATTCAGTCCGGTCAAATTACTGGACTGCTAGGTCCAAACGGCGCCGGGAAAAGTACCTTAATGAAAATCATTACAGGTTCTGTAATCCCAGATCAAGGCAGTGTCTATGTAAATAACATTGATGTTTTAAAAGACCCATTAAAGGTTCAGCGTGTCATAGGATACCTTCCGGAACATAATCCGCAATACCTTGAGCTCTATGTCAAGGAGTATTTGTCCTACGTAGCATCTATTTATAAGGTAGATAAGTCACGAGTATCCCAAGTCATCAATATGGTTGTATTAGGCACTGAACAGCATAAAAAGATAGGGACGCTTTCAAAAGGATATCGACAGCGTGTTGGATTGGCGGCTGCCCTTATTCCTGATCCGGAAGTACTTATTTTAGATGAACCTACTACAGGATTGGATCCAGCGCAGTTGGCGGAAATACGTGCGCTACTTAAAGATGTGGCCAAGGAGAAGACAGTGCTATTCTCTACACATATTATGCAGGAGGTAGTAGAGCTTTGTACCAGTTGTGTGTTTTTAAGAAGCGGCGAACTCAAACAAGTCTTGAATGAAAACAACATTCAGAGGGGGTCTAAACATCTAGAAGAAATCTTCGCGCATTAAAAAGCCCAAGAATTACTATTCCTTGGGCTTTGGCCTTATCAAGTTGGTATTGATCAGTTGTTTGAACTAGAATCTAAGCGTTATCCCTGAATCCATTGCAGCTACAGTACATATGTAATCAGAACAATTATTTTGCCTAGTCTTGATTATACCGTGTTTTAGTTGATTGTATATACTTTACGATAGATTTCCGTTTCTGTAATGCCTTGATATTTAGAACTTATTTCATCCATGAAGGCGCTGTATTCAGGCCCTTGGTCATGAGAAGCAGCATAAACTTCGGCGCTAGGATAAGAACTGACTAGAGCATAACGGAATTCTTCCACCTCGCTATCATCAGCTACCTTTAATATAGTGTAGTTTTTTCCATAACCCGATGCAATGAAGAATGAATTCATCTTTTCTATATCTGCTATGTATTCTTCTTCAGTAATACCTTCTGGCAAATCAAAAAGGTGAATAGACATTTGTGAAATAGCTGCTTCTTGAACGGCTGTTTCTTCCACTTCAGGGGTTGCTGCGGGTTCCTCAATACTTTGAGTACAGGCTCCAAAAATCAACAAGAAAGAAAGTGAAATTAGATTTTTCATGATTTTGAGTTTAATAAATTGGTTTAGAAAAAGTTACAAAATCTAATCTTATACATTTATGTAAGCTCTTGAAATTCCACAAGATTTATATCTATCACGAAGATTAGATGATATTAGGTTGTCCGTTTTCTTGTTGGAGTCTGAATTTGCTGAGTGAGATCCTAACCCTGTTGGTCAACAATTCTTGGTTCCTCTTTATGGTCACTAGTATAGGTTTTGTAAAGAAAATTCTTTTCATCAAAAAAGGCATTGTCTTGATTCAGTCCTTGCTTTATAATGAGTACTTCAGTACCTGAGTTTTCTTTTGTTTTTACAAAGAAATCGAAACCTGCCTTATTAACCAATTGAATTGAATAATACATTCCAATGGATTTTCCTTGAGGATTGAGTCCTGCTATATTTTTAGAACCGTAGTTGCTAAACGTTGAATAGGTCATGCCTTTACCAAAATCTTTTACGTGTATTAATAAACCTTGGTTAGCTATATTTAGCTTCAAAATTGGTTTAGATTTATTTGACCAATACAGTGCATTATCTATTAAATTTTGTAGACACAAGAAAAGAATACCAAGATGGTCAGATGAATGGAAGTATACTTCGTCATCCACTATGATGTCTAACTTGTCCCCATAGATTGTCTTTATTTGTTTAATAAAATCTATTGTAGAATCTGACCGGTCTAATGGTTGGCTAGAGCTCATGGTTGACTCTGTAATTTCAATTAATTTCTCAATGGATTTATTGATTTCAATGAACCGTTTTTCATTGGGTTCTTGCTTCCGTGCAATGTCTATCTGAAGCTTTAGATTAGTCAGTGGAGTCCGAATATTATGTCCAATCAAAGTCATGACTTTATTATTCAATTCAAGGAGCGAATTAGATTTTTCTTTTTCACTCGTCTCATGCTCAATCAATTCATTGCTGCTCTTCATAAGAAGATAGATCAAGGGTAATAAAAAGAAGATAATACCGGAGAATTCATACCAAATATCTTGATCATTCAAATAGGGGTCTTCTATTTGAATAAATGAATACAAGGAGCATAGCAACACTACGATTCCTGCCGTTGCTGAAAGCAGTAGTTTTTGCCTCCGATTAGAGCTGCTACCGAAGAATCGATAAATCAAATAAGAACCTACGAACAATTGAAGTCCACTGGTAAACGTAACAGAATGTGAATCAATAATATAGTAGGATTCCCAAAAACTTTCAAGAATTAACCATATGTAGAATGCGGCTCGATAAGCAGCATTTTTTTTCAAATAGTCTAATAAAAGTATTGCCACAAGAAAGATACCTGCCAATGAAGCACATAGAATTATGAAGTTTGAGGGATTGGCGCCATAGGCTTCAGGTGTAAATATAAACACCTGATATGAAATGAGGAACATCACAGGAGTATAGTATTTTACTAGTATGTCTACAATCTGTTTCACTCCATTAAGTTAATATTTTTATTCCTTTTAGTATAACTATTAAAACTGGTTATTCATGCAACAGCTCAAATACACGAATAATATTGCCTAGTACACAATAGAGCCCTATATTTGCCGTCTTATTAGCGCGGAGTGGAGCAGTTGGTAGCTCGTCGGGCTCATAACCCGAAGGTCGTAGGTTCGAGTCCTGCCTCCGCTACAAGGAAAAGACTTGA
>Ga0255769_10006278_pt1 | contig 10825 bp, 10 predicted proteins | sample 041ome_9_FD_179637 | JGI IMG/M metagenome (GOLD analysis project Ga0255769, IMG submission 179637) | Coastal salt marsh microbial communities from the Groves Creek Marsh, Skidaway Island, Georgia - 041413US metaG (version 2) | ecosystem: Environmental > Aquatic > Marine > Intertidal zone > Salt... | reverse complement strand
AATGAAAAGAAACGTAAACAGGATGAAAAAAGATTGGAAATCCAATGCATGATTTGATTTTAAACATTAGTGTATGTTTAAAATTTGCTCCAATAATGTTTTGATTATGAATTTTAAAAATTTAATTATAACAAAATTAAGCCATAATGATTAATTACTTCTATAATTGTTAAAGTTCTTAATCTGAATTTTAGACAACTCCTAAAATATGCAACAACTAAAACTGTTTGAGTACAGAAAAGATTATCTTTTTGAATCTAGTAATCAAATCGCTCATTATTACGATATTCTTAAAGAAACTAAGGATACTATTAGCTATGCTGAACATATTGATCCCAACAAAGGATATGCAATAGCTGGTATGGAATATGAAGAATATATTGATGTAAAAAAAGATAGGTTGAAAGGACTGACCTATGATCAAATATTCACCTACTTAAAAAATGCCAAAAAAGAAGATCGACTAAAAAAATATAAGGCATTATTAAAGTTTAGAGATATTCCTTTTGAAGCTGATTTGTTTACTTGGAACAATGATGATCTTTAATATTAAATAAATAACAAGCTTATTTATTATTTAAATCTAATTAATAAGCTGTCATAATAAAATGTTCTATGAGTAAAGAAAAAATTCAATTTCCTGTAACAAAAGAAATGATTGCAAAAGGAGCTTATTGGATATTGATGAAATTTAATGCTGATAAATTTCATAGAGCATTGGACTCAGCAAAAAGAGATAAGTTTGGTGGATACTTAGAGAGATGGCTTGCTAAAGTTTTTGAAAAACCTTTTTTTGATACTTTGTTAAAACAATATAATAAAAAATATTCAATTATTTATGATGATCTAATCTATAAGGATCATAAATTAAAAACTGCACCTGATGTCCTGGGATTAAAACTTGAGGATAAATTAATCCAATTTGGCAAATATAAAGATGAGTGGGAACATTTTGAAGGCATGCCTAAAATTGAAATTAAATCATTTAGAAAAGATCATTATGTAGCAACAACAAACGCTTCTCAAACAGCAGATTATTATGTTTTTTTAGAAACTGATCTTGATGATGATTATTTAAAAACAATTTTTAGTGACAGCTTTTATGATGAAAAAAATTATCAAGAAATACTTAAAAATTGGGAGGTTTTAAAAAGTTTGTTTGAGGATACTTCAAATGTTTTTAAAGAAATTAATAAACCAGAAAATAAACTTGAAAAATTTAATGTAGAATTATTAAGTATAATGTCCCATCAAGAGTGGGTAAAATTAAGTAAAATTGCAAAAGGAGCTGTAAAGGTTTCAAATAGAATAGTTCAACAGCCTCAAAAACCACTATATTTTAAAAAAATCGAGGAAAATATTTCTATGCACTGGCGTACTAATAAAAAGCCTATGGGAGAAAAAAATCTTGAAGATTTAATTTTAGATGACGATAAAAAAAAATATTTAATGCCTATATTTCAAAATGAAGAGGTTAATGATGGATCTAATGGACTAATAGCAGATATTACTGGCTCATCTGATTCAACAATTTATTTCTCTATTGGTAAAGCTTTTAGATTAAATGGTAAAAAATATAATAAAGGAAATTATAAAATGTCTTTTGTAGTTTTTGATAGATCTGCAGGATTTGATGAGCATTGTGCTTTAAAAGACTCTGTTCGTTTTTTCGATCAAAGAGAAAAATTATTAGATAATTTTGACTCAATTATCAATAAAGATACTAAAGACAGTTAGAAATTATCTTGGCAATTTTAGCTATCAAAGTAACTGTAACTGCATTCCCTACTTGCTTATATCTTTGAGAGACAGGCATATCATCTGGAAACTTAAAACTCTTGGGAAAGCCCTGAAAATTTAAACACTCTCTTGGAGTAAGTTTTCTAATACCAAGATCATCCTTAATTAAAGGTACGTTGTGACCTCCTGTTCCCATATTAGCTGTAAGTGTTGGACACTCATTACTTTTATTTTCTCTCACATAAACTCTTCGCCATTGGTAGGCAGTATCTTTAGACGTAATTGATTTTTTAAGATCTTTGTACATGTAGGAGTCTTGTTTATAATAATATCTTTCCTCAACCTCACCACTTTCCAACATCTCTCTAAACTTCTTTTTAGTTTTACTTTTTGCTAGAGGTAAATAAGAATTAAATATAGAACTTGATGTTTTTTTATTAGGTTCAAAATCCCAATCAGCTTCATCTTTAAAGCCTATAATAAATGTTCTTTCTCTATTCTGAGGAATATCTGTATGAACGGACGTATTAAATACATTCCAAAAAACTGAGTAACCTAAATCTCTTAAAGATTTAGTAATTACTTTTGCAGTTTTTCCTCCGTCGTGTCCTCTAATATTCTTAACATTCTCAAGCATGACTGCTTTAGGCATTTTAGGTAATTCTGTAATAGCCCTACAAATATCAAAGAAAAGATTTCCTCTTGGGTCTTTAAAACCTTTTTGATAGCCAGCAACAGAGAAAGCTTGGCAAGGAAATCCGCCCACCAAAACATCGACTGGTTTTAATTTTTTAAAATCAACTTTTCTAATATCTTCTGCATATAATTGATGTTTGTAATTATGTTTAAAGCTTCTAACGCTATATGGATCATTCTCATTAGACCACAAAGTCTTAAAACCAGCCTTTTCAAAGCCACTTTCAATACCTCCTATACCCGAGAATAAGCCACCTAGTGTTTTCATTTTTTCTATTTATAATTGATACTAACCTTGTATATGATTCTATGTAATGAGAGATAATATTGAAACCAATTATTTAATATTTGTTTCCTCTGATGGAAAAAAAACAGGCCTTAATATTTTTAATGAAAGAATAAATCAAAATAAATGGCCTATCTACAATAAAACACCTCAGTTATTAAATGTAAAAAAAGGAAAAAATGTTGTTTTTTATATTGCTGGAGCTGGTGAAAAAAGACAAAGCTTTATTGGATGTGCTAAAATTAAAAATATTATTGATAATAAAATCACTGATATTGACCCCAATCAAGAATTCAAACAAGTTCTATTTTATGTTCAGTTTGAAGATTTAAAAATCTTTAAAGAAGAAATAACTATTAAAGCACATATTGATAATCTTGATTTTATTAAGAACAAAGAAAAATACGGATTATATTTTCAAGGTGGTATTTGTAAGATTAACAAGCAATCCTACGAATATATTACTAACATTTAAAAAAAAAATGAAAAAAACTAAATATCCAGAACTTGAAGAAGATATAATTAAAGCAAACTCTGTAACATTTAGATTTAGTGGTGGTGATCTTTGGTTTAGAGATAATGTTAATAAATTTGATGACCTAAGCCACTGTATTGACCAAATGAGAGAAAGTATACTAAATCATCCAGGTAAAATTAATAATTTTGTTTGGTATATTTCTTATTTTCTACCGGATAGTGAACAACTAAAAAAATTAAAAGATTTTAAAATTAAAGATTATGAAATTGACGAAGATCATAACATCCATGACTTAACACCAATTACATATAATTGGGATAACAAAACTAAAAACAACATATTATGTGTAGCTGAAGATCTATTGACTGGTGATGAAGATTTTATTTTACAAGTTATTAATAAATTATCTGACATTAAAAAAATTTATTTTTCAATGGATACTCTTTATGGTGGTTTTTTAGATTATTACGAAGACGATGAATATGTAAGAAAAGCTCTAAGAAACGATAGTTGGTTTGATAGCTTAATGAACATTGAAGAAAGTTATAGAGATCCAGAAGTTGATGGAAAATTTTTAAACGATTTAGACTCACTTTTATATATAAAAAATAACATTGATCCTGAAATAACATTTGAATTTAGTCATCTGACAAAGAAAGAAAAAGATATTCTAAAATCTCAAGACATAATAAGATAAACTGCACAAGCTTGCAGAGAACTTGGACTGGCAAGTATCATTTTAAGTATTCAAATTTTGATAATGCTTTTATTACAAGTAATCAAAGTATTTCAGCTTAAACTTAATAGGATAGGTGCGATATTCTTTTTCACATTCTTCAACAAACCATTCATAATTTATTTGTAGTCTTATTTTGTCTCTTATTTCTAATTCTAAGAATCTATTATAGTCTTCACCAAACTCTAAAACATATCTTTCATCTGCACACCTTCCAAAAATCTTAGAAGTAATTTCATCTAGATCTTCTTTGTATAGCTTATTCTTTAAATTAAACGTTATTGGTTTTGATTTAGATTGTTTTTCACAATCTTCATATAACCATTGGTATACTTTGTTTTTATAAATCTTTGTCTTAACATGCATAGATAAGTAATATCTAAATTTATCTCCAAATTGCCGGACAAATAAATCATCCGCACAAACTTCATACATTTCTACTTTTAGATTTTCGTCAGTCTTTTCAGACAAACCCTGACTGGCGATTAGTATAAATGAGATTAAAATAATAAATAATTTTTTTTTCAATTTTAATTGCTAATATTTCTTAAAATTTGGTTAGTTTTTTTTGAGGAACCCAATGAATAAAATTTAATCTTTTTACTTATTTTTTTAGATATCTTTTTAACTGTATAAAAATCTTCTCCAAATTTTTTCCTTGAATTTCTCTTTTTATAAGATTTATTAAGAGTATTAATCAAAAACTTTTGTTCTTTTATTTTTTTATTATCTTTTTTTAAAATTTTTAAATCTTTAACTCTTCTTTTTTCAATATCTATTTGGCTATCAAACCATCCATAGTGGCCAAATAGAGAGCTAATTTTATCATATTGATTTGATAATTTACTCAACCAACCATTTTTCAAAACAGATTTAAAAAATATTATTTTTTTTATTTTACTAATTTTATTTGCAATCAAAGCTATATGATTAGCATCTCCAGAAGTAAAATATTCATTAGATAAATAAAGATTTTGTTTTAAATATTTAATTAAATTTAAAATATGTAGATTTTTGCTACCCTTTTTTTTATTGGGTATAATATATTTAATATCTAAGTTTAGTTGATTTAACTCTAAAGAGTCGTCCTTTAACTTTTTAAAATAATTGTAAAAAATTTTTGATGTCTTTGAAACATCCTCAGCTTTAAATACATCTTTTCTTTTTGAAAAATCTCCACCAAAAAATTCAAAAATAATTCTTTTTTTAGTAATGACTCTTTTTTTTAGCTTAATATTTCCAGACATAATCTTATTTTATTCTAAAATTTAACAATTTACAGAAATTATTTATTAATTTCATATCCTCTATTTTATTTGAATTAGTTAATAACAATTTTTCATTAAACAAAATTATAGCAACACTTTCCGCTCTTGATATTGCAACATTTAGTCTATTTCTGCTAAAGAAAAAATCTATATGTCTTGGAAGTGACTCTGCATCTGAACTAGTCATTGATATAATAACTACTTTTGCTTCTTGTCCTTGGAATAAATCAATTGTTCCAACTCTTGTATCGTTACCAAATTTATTTTTTAATTTTTCTTTAATATTATTTACTTGAGCATTAAAAGGAGCAACAATCATTATATCTTTAGTAGATATTTTACCTAATATTTCTTTGCCGTTTTCATCTAAAGATTTAAATGGTTTATTAATTATTTCAGAATAAATTTTTTCAACTTCAATTGCTTCTTCATCAGATCTTTGAGAACATCCTTCATGCTCAACTGGATAATAAAATATTCCCTCATTTTTAAATTTATCAGATTTTAAATCTATCGATCTTGATTTTGTAATCTCATGAGATTTTAATCTAGAGTCATAAAAACTTTCAGATATAAATTCTTTATTATTTTCATTTAATCTTCTAGATATGTTTAGGAATATGCCTTTATCTTTTGGAATGGTATCGCTATCATCAAGAATAAAATCTAATGAACTACATCCTGAATACCCATTATGAATTCCTTGTATAGGTTGCGATAACTGCATCTGATCACCTACTAGAACAATATTTTTAGTAGCGGTTGCCACAGCTATGGTTGTCGCTAAAGATAATTGACCTGCTTCATCAATAAACATGTAGTCCATTTTATTTCGCATTCTTGGATCACAAAAAAACCAAGCAGTTCCAGCATAAAGAGAATATTTTTCAAATTCTATAGCTTTTCCATCAGTTTTATCTTCAATAAAATTCCATTCATGTAAGTCAGTAGTTTTTGCTTTTCTTAAACCTTTAAAATTAACACCTTGATCTAATGCTTCCTCATCAATTCTTAACAATAAATTTTTAACAACAGAGTGTGAATGGGCTGTAATTCCAACTTTCTTACCTTGTTTTATCAAATCAATTATAATTTTTGTTGAAGTATAAGTCTTACCAGTACCAGGAGGTCCTTGTATTGTTAGATATGAATTAGTTAAATCTTTTGTAATTTGAATTGTTTGAGAAGTAACATCTTTTTTATAATCAATTAGATTTGATCCTGGTTTTAAATTTTTGATATCAGGAAATTTTCGTTCAAGAATATCTAAAATATGTTTAAAATCTTTACCATTATTTGAAATATAGTTATCAATAAAATCATTAAGCGCTGTTGCAAGTTGTGGAGCTGGTGGTGGAAATTTTGGCCCTAATGAAATTATATCTGGAATATTCTCTAGGATTTTTTTACTAATAATTTCTAGGATATTGTTATCTTGTGAGATCTCTTCGATATTATTGATAAATCCAATATCTTTCTCTTGAAAAATACTATGGGCTGTACTTCCTTTTTTTAATTTATAATCTTGATCATTAAATTTAAATTTATAGATATAGCCATTATCAACGTGTTCAGGCTTATTACTTACTAAGGTACAATTACCAATGCATTCATTATCATTTTCTAAATCTAAATTACTTATTTTTTTTCTCTCATATATGCGCCACATATCTGGCTTGTTAGACCTCCAATGAAAACCTATGAGATATTTTAATTCTTGAATTAATTTATGATTAGCTGATTTATTTTTAAGTAACTCATCAAGTTCATTAATCAATCTAGTTTCTCTATCAGGGATACTCTCTTTGACCTGTTTACTTACTGGATTTTTACGTTTTTTTATCTCCTTTTCTTTTTTAACAAAAAAGGGAATATTTTGAGGTTTGATTTCTAATAACTTTTGCCTGAGTGCATAAGTCGAAATTGTATCTTGCTTGTTATATTCAATGATACTTTGTTTGAATTTTTTATCTCTACTTGAAAGCCAATTTTCATAAAAAATAACACTTTCTTCTGCTACCTCTACTTCGCCTTCTCGTTCAACATTGCATAACTTTTCAAGCGTTTTTAACTTAAGATCTTTCTCTGAAGTTCTAATTCCCTGGTTAACAATCATATATAAATCAACATATTTTTCATCTCTTAATAATTGATCATTAAATTCATCACCTTTTTGAAATTCAGAAAAATAATCACTTGCTAATTCTCTTAGTGCACGTTTTTCATAACTATTATAATGATAGATATGAGCCTCTGGATATTTCTTAAAATGTCCCTCAAGAAAATTTATTAACTCAATAAATATTTTTTTTTCAGAATTTCTATTATTTTCATCAGCCCAGAAATATTTAAATTTAAATTCACTATTTTCTTCATAATATAATCCATGGAGATATTCATGAGGTCTTGTTGATGTTGGAAAACCTTCTATATCAAAGAATAAATCTCCTTTTTTAGGTTCTGGCAAAAGATAAAAGCCTTTATCATCTTTATTATCAATACATTTAATCTCAGTTTTTCCAGTTAAACGTTTTTGTTCTTGAAGTTTAGCTTGTTCAATTATTTTCTCAAAAATTTGTTTATTAATTTTAAAATCTGAATATTTTTTTTTAGATTTTAATAATTGATCAATTGTTTTAATTCCTAATTTTTTTATTTTTTCAATTTGAACTTTATTAGTATTAGCTATTTGATTGATGTAGTTATCATCTTCCCATTGTTTCTCACAAATATCATTCCAATCACATAGAGAACAATGTTTACATTTTTCAGGATATATTTTCTCATTATCAATATTTTTTAAAAATTTAGTAAATTGATCTTTGGTATATAAAAAAAGATCTTTATATTCTTTTGGTTTGAATTGATGATTTTTTTTATTTCCATCTATTAAATACATTTTATCAGGAATAACCTTTTGAACAGATGAGAGCATGTAAGAGTAAGCTGTGATTTGCCTTAAATGATCTGGATTAGGTGATCTGCTAATTTTTGAGTCCCATACTTCATAAGAATAGTCGCCTAACTCTGATTTTTTTTTAACTTTAATTAAAAAATCAACCTCACCTCTTAAGTTATCATCAATTAAATATGCATGATAAATCAAATCATACCCAGATTGCATAGCACTAACCGTTTGCTCGAATCTATTTTTTTCATCTAGATTTTCTTTTATATCAATATGATTTTTAAATTTCTTTTTGAGTTCGTTAAATAATAAAACCTCATGTTCTAATCCAAATTTTTTCCATAGTTTGCTGGTTATTGACTCTTCTTTTTTTCTTATCTCATTATTTAAAAATTTTAATTGGTTTTTAAAAATATATTTACATGAAACAAAATTATTAATATCACTTGGGGATATTAGTATTTTTTTTTTTTCAATTTTCATAAAATCTAATTATCTATTGAGTAATATTTGCTGATCTTATCTTTAAATTGATCATAAATTCTTTTATCAATTTCATTGTAGTATCGATTAGATTTTGGATCTACACCTTCAAATTCAACCAATTGTCGATGAATTCTAAAAGCTGCATTAGTCATAATTTCATTGTCTCCAAACCACTTGTTATATTTAGCCCATTTTTCAGCCTTTTTGTCATATCTATAGCTATTCCCTCTGTAAGTTTTCCAATCAATTTTATGGTAAATTTTTCGAACAAGTTTTTTAAAGCAATTATGGAAAATCCTAGAAAGTTTCAATAATCCTAGTAATAGATAAATCTTTGCTAATTTAAATTTGTTTTTTTTCTTCACATATCCCTTTCAACCAAAAGCTTAGACAGAATACAGATTACTCACACCTAAACTAATGGCCTTATATTGTTACATTTTTTATCGTTGAATGGATAAGGTTATTAATAATCAATAACATTTAAAGGGAAGAGTAAATATACTGTTGAAGATTAACTAGGGATTACAATCATATTTACTCTTCCCTAATGTTAAAAGTTAACATTATCTATCAACAATTTAATGATACTTTATTTAAGATCAATTGTAAAATACTAATTTTATAAAAATGAAAATTGCTGATCTTTTTAGTGAATATATTGTAGGTAGCTATCGATTAGTAATCCAATCGTTGTTTTTATTTCTACTTGTACCTTTAAGCTATTTAGCTTTCGTTGAACTAGTTAGTGCTAATGAGGCTAGGTTTATAAACGATTTTACAAATCCAAATTATTTTAATTTAGATATTAAATATATATATTATTTTCAAATCTTATCACAATTTTTAAGTGCACTTATTGTATTAAATTTATCATTATTATTAATTGTTAATTGGTACGTTGGGATAGATCACAAAAGATTAACAAGTATATATATAGCTTACTACAGAATAACTTGGTTCATTATTAAAATAACAACACTCTTAGTTATTTTAATTTTTATATTTATTATTGTTGTATCCATAAACAATATTTTTCCAGAATTTAAACTAAGATATTGGTCATTTTTAATATTAGGCGCAACAATACTTGGTACTTTAAGTGCATTCTTTGTTGTCTTATCAATAATTTATAAATTTGAAAAAAAAACTAGCTTCAATGTTGTTGGGTATAAAATAAGTAAAAATGATCAACCTGAGTTATTTAAACTTATTAAAGAATGTTCAAATAAAATAAAAACTAAAATTCCAGACAATGTTGTCTTAGGAACGACCGAAGGTTTTTTTGTAATTTCTTCTGATGTTAGTTTAATAAATAGAGATAAAGAAGAATTGTTAACTGGGAGAACTCTTTATATTTCTTATTTAATGTTAAGCATATTAACTAAAGATGAATTACGAGGAATTATTGGGCATGAATTAGCTCATTTTTCTGGTGAAGATACAGAGTATAGTGACAAATATAAATCTATTTATTTTACTCTTACTGAAAAATTTAAATACTTTCGGAAAGGATTTGAAGAAAACGAAAAAAATCAAAAAAAAATGGGTATAGCTGGACCAATTTCTACTTTTTTTGAAAAATTTTTTTTAATGATGCTGTTCAATCCAATCATGTACATAACAATTAATATGTTAATTAAAAATTATAAGATTTGCATGAATCAAGAATTAAGGGCTGACACAATTGGTTCAAAATTATGTAAAAATAAAAAAAGTATGATTTCTGGCTTATGTAAATTTCAAATTTACTCACAAATTAATAAAAATTTATTTGATGATATTTCAAAAAATAGAGGAAAGTCACTAATCTTTGAATTTAACAAAACTTATAAAGAGTATTTACTATCTTATAAATTTAAGGATATCTTAACAATGATAATAGCTTATGAGATGTCTCATCCTTGTGACACTCATCCTCCAATTATTGAAAGAATGCAAAATCTAAATATTAATTTTGCTGATATAAAGGAAAGCGATTTAACCAAAAAAATACCATCGGCATCAAACTATATAAAAAATTATGATCAGCTAGATGAACTATTATTTAAATTTATAATATAAAGAAAACAGAATAAGACCTACTAGAACAACTCCTACAAATATTCTTAAATATTGATTAAAAAAAAGATCAATCAATTCAATCATGTTTGTTTTTTATAATTAAAACTATTTTAAAGTTCCCTCTAAAACGTATTTCAATATTCTAACTACTTGCATTTGGTCT
>Ga0255769_10006272_pt1 | contig 10832 bp, 4 predicted proteins | sample 041ome_9_FD_179637 | JGI IMG/M metagenome (GOLD analysis project Ga0255769, IMG submission 179637) | Coastal salt marsh microbial communities from the Groves Creek Marsh, Skidaway Island, Georgia - 041413US metaG (version 2) | ecosystem: Environmental > Aquatic > Marine > Intertidal zone > Salt... | reverse complement strand
ACAACTCGTTAAACCCTCCGTTCAAGACTAAATACTGCTCTCCGTTTCGCCATCGCTCTTTTTCAATCATAATCTCTCGCATCCCGATATCTCTCAAACTCGCTCCAAAATCGGTCGCGTAAATCAACTCCGCCACTCGTATTTCCCGCTCCGTGCATTTTTGCACATCTCTGAGCCACTCTAACGCGGAGAGCGAAGACATTGGATCCTCTTCTCTGGCTTTATCGTCGTCGTCGTCATTTTCGCCGTTCGACCGAGACGCCGACGAAGAAGAAGTCTTCGAAACTCCCGGAAGTCGATCGAACAGCTGATGGATTTTCCACACGTCTTTATCGTTCTTCTCGCACTCGTCGCCGTCGACGATTTCCAAAATCTCGGGGTCCGAAGAATTCCTGCTCGAACAAGAAGAAGACGTCGTCGTCGTCTTTGTCGCCATCGCGTATCGATCCGGCCACTCGAAGTGGCTAAACTTCAAATCCAGAGGACCACCACGACGCGCATCAGAGAGCGCTAAATCTCGCACCGGATTCCTCTCTTCCCCGTGCACAAACTCCGCCCCCAACTCCACGCTCCACGGCGCGATTTCGGTGCTCTGTTTCACTCTCCCGCCGACTTCCGATTGCGCTTCCACGACGCAAACGGTTTTTATCACGTTTTTTTCGCTGCTCTTCTTCTTCTTCTTCTTCTTCTTCTCCGTACCGCCGTTTTTGTCTTTATCCAACTTCGTCGTTGTCGTTTTTCGCGAAGAAGAAGAAGAAGAAGAAGAAGCAAACAGTAAACATCTCGCGCACGATAACCCGGAAATCCCCGCGCCGAGAACGACCACGTCGTGCACCTCCTCCTCCTCTTCCTCCGTCTTCTTCTTCTTCTTCTTCTTTTGCGTTCCGATCGCGTTCCCCATCGCGCGAATCAATCAACTCTCTCTCGAGAAGAATCAAGTACGAGTAACTGTCGTCAAAAGCACAAAGCAGTTTAGGGTTTCAGTCTATTCTAAACCCTAAACCTAAACCCTAAACAAATTTTTGTTTTTCGGCGGCCACAACTTCCAATCGCCAACACAAAAACGACCCCCTCTCTCTCCTCCCTCTCTTCCGCTTTTCAAACGCATCCATCCACCACAAACTCCACTTCCGGTCGTCGCGCTCTGGAGACTCTCATCTATATATTTAAGAGTATCGTTTTAAAGTTATATATATATATGTCACATTGAAAAGGACACGTATTATTGGATTTTGAGATAACTGAACGCACAGACACATTTTCTTCCAATTTTGTGAGAGTAAGATAAGAGCGCGGAAATTGGTATCACATATAATAGCATCAAAAACGACTTCAGAGGAAGAAGAGAGAGAGACTCAAAGTTCGAGAAACGCTTCTTTATAAAGATACACACGCACACACACATCGAAGGACGGGCGAGTGATAATGTCGGACTTTTCGTTCCGGACGACGCCTCCTTCATCGGAAGTTGGAGGCTCGAAATCAGGTTTTCACCACCACAAAGAGGAGGAAGAGGAGGAGGCGCGAGAACGAGAACGAGAACAACATCTCTCGTGGGGATTCTCGCAAGTTTTCGGCGAACGCGCGCCGAACGAGGAAGTGCAAGATGCGGATATCATATCCGCGGTGGAGTTCGATAGGACCGGGGATTGGCTCGCGACCGGGGATCGCGGCGGGAGAGTCGTGTTGTTTGAACGCGTGAGGCAAAATAAAAGGACGGGGAGACAACATCCGGAGGACGAGTTGGAGGACGTTTTGATGGAAGAGATGAGCTCGGAGATGCAGTATAACCGGGACGATCAGGTTGGGGTGATGATCAATAATAATAATAATTCAGCGAGCACGAGCGAGATTAATAAGATTAGAAACGGACAGGAACAACTGCTGCAACATTTGACGATGGACGACGCCGGCGACAAACCGGAACAGGTGGAATTCCGATACTTGACGGAGTTTCAATCGCACGAGCCGGAGTTTGATTATTTGAAGTCTTTAGAGATTGAAGAGAAGATCAACACGTTGAAGTGGTGTCATCAAGGCGCCAACGAGGGGAGGTTTGTGTTGTCCACGAACGATAAGACGATCAAGTTATGGAAGGTGTTCGAGAAGAGGGCGGAGGCGGTGAGCGGGTTCAATCGAGATTCGAACGATTCTATCACGACGACGATGACTGGAGCGCATAATTGGGGTGGGAATACTAGCAATAGGAACAACGATAGTAGCAACAAAGAAAACGCAGGAGGGGGAGGAGGAGGAGGAGGAGGAGCGGGAACATCATCAAACACGTCTTCGGAAACCTCGGCAACGTATCGATTGAAAATCCCGCGAGTCTTGAAAGGGGAGTTGGGTTTCAACGCTCGATGTCGCCGATGTTACGCCAACGCGCACGCGTACCACATTAACTCGTTATCAGTCAACAGTGATGGAGAAACGTTTATATCCGCGGACGACTTGCGAGTGAATTTATGGCATTTGGAACGCGCGAATGGGTCGTTTAATATCGTGGACATCAAACCGGAAAACATGGAAGAGTTGACCGAAGTCATCACTTCGGCGTGTTTTCATCCGTCGCATTGTCAACACTTCGCGTACTCTTCGAGTAAAGGAACCATTAGGCTAGCGGATATGCGCATTAACGCGAGTTGCAACACGGCGTCGAAGTCGTTCGAAGAACCGGAACCGGTTGAAAAGAGATCGTTCTTTTCGGAAATCATCGCGAGCGTTTCGGACGTGAAATTTAGCAAAGACGGTCGATACTTTCTCTCGAGAGATTACTTGACTTTGAAATTGTGGGACGTAAACATGGAGAAATCACCAGTGGCGACGTTTAACGTGCACGATCACTTGCGACCGCGTTTGTGTGATTTATACGAAAAGGACTCCATCTTTGACAAGTTTCAGTGTTGCATTCGGGGCGACGGCAAACACGTCGCGAGCGGGTCCTACAACGCAAATTTGAGATGTTTCAACGCTTTCGAATCGGGTAGTGAAGGCACGACGACTGAAATTACGTCGAGAATGCCTCCGAGACGAAGCGAGAGTGCGTTTGGCAACGGTGGCACCACTCGAGAGGATTTGTTCGTCGGGGGCGTGAAAACGCCGCCCAACTCGTTGGCGAATGCACACCATCACCAAAATTTGAGTGACTTTTCGTCGAACATTTTACACGTCGCCTGGCATCCAAGCGAAGATATCTTGGCGTGCGGCGTTAGCAATAGCTTATACATATTTAACGCGTAATATTAAACGACTTCTTTGATAATAATATAACAACAATAAACTTGATAATAATAATAATAATAATAATAATAACAAGCACCTTTTTTTTACACCAATTGAGAACTCCTCGTCGGAATTCTGAAAAATACATTCAACGGCGGCATCGGTCGCGGATCGAACAAGTAATCAACCTTGGGCGGCTCATCTTTAAGCGCCTCCGCCAATTCCGAATCAACCTCTTCCGAGGCGTCCATTTCTCCGCTCTCTTTCTTCGCCTCGGCAGCGAGCTGCGCTTCCATTCTAGCGTTCTTTTCCTCTTGGATCGCTCTTCGCACGTCGTTCGGGAAGATGGCCGGGTGACGTAAAAGCCACAAGAGGCCGCACGTGCACGCAAATTTTACTCTCTCGGGGGTGATAATTTTGAAAATAACTTTGGCGATGACCCCCGTCATCAACTCTAAACCGACTCGGACGATGGTTTGAATGTACAACGTTGCCCAACCGAACGCCATTACGACGAGGATGATCATCGCTGTCACGCGCGGTTCCGCCCACGTGAAGATGCCGACGAACCGCTCGATGCCACCGGCAACTTGGTCTAAAATCGATTGTGATTGCGTGATCAGCAGTTTCACCTCTTCCAATTGTTTTTGCAGCTGCGCGATGGGGTTGATTGAATCCCATGTCGCCGCATCCTTTTGTTTGGTCATATTTTTCTTCTTTTTCTCCTCAGCTTTGGCATCTTTCGCTGCGTTTTCTTTATTCGCGTCTTCGTCGTCCGAGTCAAAGTTCGCATCTTTTTTATCCATTAGCGTACCTTTGGATTCAATCTCTTTGTCTCGATCTTCTTGATCTTTCAATTTCAGTGCATCGCCGATGTCCTCCGGCCCCGCCGCGATGCCGACGGAAAGGAACTCATTCGGTACCATTCGGTCCAAAACTCGCTGATATCGACCCGGAAATAACAGCATAGCGTTCAGAGATAATCCAAAACAGAAGGATGGAACTAACCACTCCGGGTGGTAAATCCAAAACACCAACATGCACTGCGCTAAAACTGTGACCGGAATTGAATCCCAAGAAAACGTATACGTCATGAATTTGTGCAATTTAACGAAACCGGACATGGATTTTTCCAATCTCGCGATGGAGCTTTTGATGCTCATGACATTCACCGAGTGTTGCGCATACGCCAAGATGTGTTGAGACACTTTCTCCGGTATCGGCGGATTGGCTTGTGAAAGCTTCTTCACCACGACATCTTTTTGCGCTCTGAGCATCCGCTGCGTTTCGTTTGGCGAGAGAGGATAGTAGTACCACTTCGCCGGTAACTTTGGTTTCATGTATTTCCGAGCGACTAAAGCACCTCCTTTGAAGTGAGTGAACGTAAAGGCTAACGTCAAAGTGCCATTTTTGACGATTTCGCCCATGGCGGCGTTGGCGTTCATCATCAATGTGCACGTGTTTTCGTATCTCACGCCGTCTTCCATGCACGACAAAGGTAACTTAATCGTACCGATGACGTTGTCATTTTCCGCATCGAAGACCGAGACGACGACTTCATCGGACGGTTCAGAGACCGGGTAAATCAAGCGTTTATTCCATCGAAGCTTGTTAGCGTTCTCAATCAATTTCGCGATCTTCTTTGCCCGGCGCGCTTCGTCATTAAGAGAAGCGGGCTTTCGTCTGGCTTCGCCACCTTCATTTACCTCGTTGTTGTTATCGTCGTCTTCACCTTCGCCGTCATCGTCTGAGAGTTTCTGCATGTCCTCCTCGCCAATTTCGCCGCTAAACTCAGTCTTCTTCACCGTTTCCAACCTCGACCAGTACGGACCAATCTTACAGACGCAATACGCGCCTTGCGGAATCTTGTCGATCCCGTTTGCCTCGAGAATATCCACCGAGAGTTTACCAACCGCTTTCGTCGCGTTTCCTCCGTGCAAGTGGTCGAAGTACTCCTCGTCGATGTATGCTCTGATTTCGATTTCCCCGTACGGAACGCCAAATTCGTTTTTATCCGATCCAGTTTTCGGGTCTCTCAAAGTGACCCATCGGTACTCTGGGACACTTTTCACGCCGACGCGAACCGGCAGTTCGTGCAAAGGAACGGAATAACACCCGATGACGTCGTCAAAACTTGTCGCGCCATCGTAATCGTAGCATTTGAACTGTATGGTATTTGAATACGGTTGCGAAGTCATGAATGTGAACGTTCGGTTCCACAGCGGTTCCCTCGAGTCCTCGATGTAATGCGTCGATTTCTTTACCTTGGATTGATCGACGGCGTCGATGATGCTGACTTCCACGTACGGATCGCTCCCACCTTCGGACCCATCTTCGCCTTTGTCGCAATCCAAATTGACGATGTTTCTCCCCGCGCGAACATCCACTCGCAGCAACGCCGTCACCGGGTCGCAATAGTGTTGAATAGAAGCGGTCAATTCGTTATTCGCGGTTCTCAATTTTGGCTGCCCAGACGCTCGAAATTCAACGTCGTGTCTAGACCCGAACCAATACTCGCACGTGATCGTCCCGGTAAACTTTCTCTCGCCTTCCCAAAACATCAGCTTCTCTTTCAAGTGGTTCACGTCGAAGAACGATGGCTGTTGGTTTCCCGGCAACGCGGAGAGATGGATAGTTTTTTGCGTGTATTTTTTACCCGTCTGTTTATCGTATCGCACCTTAGTCGTGACTGGCGGTATCGGTTTCTTATCCTTGGAGGTGAGAAAAGAACTTTCGTTCGAAACGTCGCTCTCGAACGATTCGTTCATTTGTTGTTTGGTTGGACTGAAGCCTCCCTCCGAAGCTGAGTCCACTCGTTTCCACGGATTGGACATCTTCTTGCGGTTCAATTTCATCGACTCTTCGTCTTGCACCTCTTCGCCTTCTAAATCGAGTTTGGCGTAGCCGATGAAATCGTTCAAAGCCACGTCCCGGTCGTACACGTACAACTCGACCGCGTCGGAGGCGTCCAAGACGCGCTTTCCGTTTGGAATGCTAAACGTAAACGTTTGGTCCCACTCTGGATCGCAGGTTTTCTCCATCGTCTTGGAGACGTTTTGTAACCCGCGGAAACGGATTTCCGTGAACGGATCGGACGTGCCGCCGTCGTCCATGGCGAGCACGTTCTTCGCTCGGATCAAACGAACAAACAAATGCCTCGAAACTTCTTTTTCCACTTCCACGGCTTCGACTTTTCGTAAAATCGAGCTTTTTGCCGCTTGCCGTTTCCTCGCCAGCGCCAACTCTCGCGAGCGACGATTGACATATCGCATGGTAAACTTGACCGATTTCTTCGTCATGCGTCTCGTCGCCCTGAGTTGTTGTCTGAGAAAGTACGTCGCGTACTTCACCTTCTTACCCGCACCGAACGGGAGTTTACCCGCCACGTTTTCCAACGTTCGAATAAACGCGTCCGCGTACGAATCGTTCGCGCTTTCGTTCGAATCGTCCTCGTCGCCACCCATCGAATCGTTTCTGCGATGATTTTTCACTTTCAGCGGTTTATACGCCACGCGTCTCAAATCCACATCATTCAAATCCGTTTCCTCGTCTTCCTCCTCCTCCACGTTCACATCTTCCTCCTCTCCTTCCTCTGCGTTCCCATCGCTTCTCTTCTCTTCTTTCGGCATCTTTCCGTACTCCAATTTCCACTTCTTCACCAACCGTTCGAAGCACTCCGTGTTGTCCACGAATTGCAACTGAAACGACGGCGGGGCCGCCGCCGCCGCCGTAGAATTCTCTGCCGTCTTCACCTTCTTCTTCTGCTTCTCCTTCTCGTACAAAATCAATCGTATCTTCGACGTCGCGTCGACGCGCGAAAAATCTCTCTGTTTTAACCTTCTCGTCGCGTTCGCGTTGAACGTGGACGTGAACACCACGAAAGAGCGATGGATCACAAATTTACCAATCTGCGGAATCGAACTCTTTTCGTCCTTGTACAGGCAATCGTACGCGCCTAAAACCGGTTCGCGGGAGGAAGCGAATCGGCTCTGTTTCTTAGACGACGCGTTTTTATTGTTGGCGTTCGAGGAGGAGGACATTTTGTTTGATTAATATATTCACAGTTGTTCGTGCTTTTCTCTCTTCGACAAAGAGTGATTATTGCCCTTCGCGAAGGAGAGAGGAAAAGTTCTTCTTCTTCTCAATTCAACTCTACTCGCGAGTACGAACAGTTATGGAAGCGATGGTGTTAAACGCTATCGGTAGTTTCGCGGCGCTGGCCGGTTTGCGCGTTCGGGAGAGAGAGAGAGAGAGTTGTTCTGATTCGTTTCTGAGGAATATATGAGGAAAATGTGCCGATCAAAAGGGGTGTTGAGATATTTTTGTTTGATACCCTAAACCGAATGTAAACCAAACTCTTCTTCACGATAGTCCGTACTATTTTTTCTCTCTCTCTCTCTCTTCTAGTGGTTCCGGGTGACTCTTCTCCCTTCGGCTCTCTCCACGATTTCCCCTCTTTGGGTCATGACCATCAGCGCTCTCATGACGGCCCACTCGTTGACGCCGACGCGGGATAAGTCTTCGACCAAGTGTCGTTTACTCGTCGTCGCGCCGATGGCGAGTTTTTGACGAGTTTGCGTTTCGACGAGCTGGAGTTCTTCGCGCTGTTCCGGGGAGAGGACGACGGTGCCGGCGACTCCGGATCGAGCGGCGTCGATGGTGGAGACTTCAAAGAGGCGGAGCGCTTCGGCGACGTGTTCTTCCGTGACGACGGATTGAAGACACATCTTTGCCAACGCTTCGGAGACACGCGTTATGGCTTCGAGTTGGCGGACCGTGATGGGAACCGCCGGGGTGCCTTTGCCTGATTTGTTGCGCTCTCGCATTTCTTCCCGGTATTTCACGTACGCATCTTGCAACATTTTCATCGATCGTTCGCTGATTCTCGGTTTGCAATTCGCTCGGCAATACTCGATGTACCGTTTCATAAATTTTCGCTCGCGCTCCGCCGCCGGGTCTTCTTTGCCTTCCGCCTGAGCGGATTCGTCCGCACCTCCTCCTCCGCCTCTATTTCTGCCGCCATTTTTATTTATCGCGTTCGCACCGTTCGAGTGGATTTTCAAAACGTGACCGGCGATGGCCATGTCTCGTTCGTACACGCGTTCGTCTCGAACGATGAAAATCAAATCGAAACGACTCAAAATGGTGGTTTGTAAATCGATATTTTCTTGCGCGGTTTTCAAGTCGTCGTATCGTCCACTGGGAGGGTTCGCGGCGGCTAATACCGCAGATCTAGAGTTTAACATGGTGGTGATCCCAGCTTTGGCGATGGAAATGGTTTGTTGTTCCATGGCTTCGTGAATGGCGACGCGATCTTCGTCTCGCATTTTATCAAACTCGTCGATGCAGACGCACCCACCATCGGCTAAAACCATCGCACCGCCTTCCAAATAAAACTCACCGTTTGAGTCTCGTATGACCGAGGCAGTTAAACCGGCCGCGGAGGAGCCTTTACCGGAGGTGTACACGCACACCGGTGCGGTCCGTTCTACGAATTTCAAAAATTGCGATTTCGCCGTGGACGGATCGCCGAGCAATAGGACGTTCACGTCGCCTCTCAAACGAGCGCCGTCGGCTAAGTGTTTGCGACTTCCCGAAAACATCAAACACGCGACGGCCATTTTAACGTCCTCGGACCCGAAAATAGCCGGCGCGATTCTCGAGCGAATGTCTAAGATGACCTCCTTGAACGGTCTTTGCGAAAAGGCTTTAAACTCCTGGTGTTCGGCTTCGGTAAATTTCGCGTTCCCTCGCGCGCCTTCGTTCACTTCAGTCAATCCGAGAACGCGAATGTACGGCAACTGAACGCCGCCACCAGACGCGTCCCTTTTCTTATTTTCTGATCTCCCGGAACCGATGGTGTACACGCCGACGACGGAAACTCGCGTACCGGGCGCAATCTTTTGCACCAACTTTCGGTCCACGCATAACATCATCGTTCGCGGCATTTCCCCAGCCGGGACTTCCTCCGGGTTTTCTTGCAACTTCAGCGATTGCTGATCGATAAACTTAGATTTACCCGGAAGCATTTGGTACGGATCTAATCCGCATCCTCTTCTGTTGTTGTTGTTGTTGTTATTCTCGTCGTTCTCGTTGTCTCCTCTTTGTTGATTATTCATTTGTCCAGCTTCGCACGTCCTCGGCATTTGCGCCGAGGCGTACCCCGGCGGGATTTGCAAGTATCGGATGTGTTTACACGATTGACACTGAATGCCAACGATGGAGGCTTTCGCTTTCGCTCTCGATGCCGCGATGACAATGCCGGGAATGCACACTAACCTCGAAACGTCTTTCGAGTTTAATCCTCTCACCGATCGAGGCGTTTCGTGTGACGATATCGTGACGTGAATGTTCTCGATAGAATCCCGAAACGCGGCGTCGTCGGAATCGTACCCATCTTCGTCGTCGTCGTCGTCGTCATCATCATCCTCGTCGTTATCCTCGTCGTTGTTGCCGCCTCGCCCTCCTCCTCTTCCGGCGCGTAAACTCTTCGCGACCAATTTCACCGCTTCTTCCAAGATTGGAAAATACAAGTTCGGCTGATCTCTCAACGCCTTCGCCAAAGCCGCGTCGTGCGCGATGATATCGTCCAAAATCACGTCGATGGTTGGCGGCAACCCGCCTTCGGACAAAATGTCTCTGTATATCAACTGACCGTCCACGGAGGTTTCGTTCGGATGGCCTCTGAAATTTCTCAAGAAATCTTCGAATTTCCTTCTCGCGCGAGACGGCGTGATGCCGTCCCCTCCCGAATTCTCGTCGTTCAAACGATCCAACTCGTCGTCGTCTAAACCTTCGTGCGGGTTGACGTGGTACACCGCGCCTTCTGTCGTTTTGAGAGACGCGCACGCGTGAAAGAGAGAATCGGTTGTTGTTGTTGTTGTTAGGGAAAAAAGAGGACGATGAGATATTCAAAAAAACGACGAGAGAGAGTGAGAGTGAGAGACACGAAACAAAAAGAGACGCGCAGCAGAGAAAGAAAAAAAGGTAAAACGCGCGCACCGTCCATCATCTTCTCTCTCCGTTCGTTTCTTGTGCGTGTGATAATGTGTGCGTGCGCGACGAGAGGTAGAGACCAAAACAAATCCAGATGTTGTTGTGTGAGGGATAAAGGAGAGAAAATTTTTTTGAAAAACGCAACGAGAGAGTTTTTTGAAATAAAACGCTCGCAGAGAGAGAGAGAGAGAGAAAGAGAGAGATCTCGAATCTCGCATGCGAGATATACTAAAAATATTATGTTCTCCCTTTTTTACCTCTTCTTCTTCTTCCGAGCAGCGATCATCGGTCTCGTTGCGTTGTTTGCAGTCGTCGTCGCGGGAGGAGGACGAGAGATTAACGACGATGTAAGTTTCGAGCACATTTTGCCGCGAGATTGAATCAAACTGATGATATATCAAATTCGTGTACGAAGTGAATATACGGAAACGAGAGCTTTGATTCAGAGAGATCGTCTCGCAAGAGATGAGTTGAAGAAGGTGCTCAGAATCGAAAAGATGTCGTCTCGGTGTCTGCTTTGGAAATCGCGCGGGAGAATCCATCGTCGTGGATGTTGTTCGCGTCGGAAAAATGGTTCTGCAAGAAAGTTGCTGGAACGAATAAACTCGAGTTGC
>Ga0255769_10006270_pt1 | contig 10836 bp, 8 predicted proteins | sample 041ome_9_FD_179637 | JGI IMG/M metagenome (GOLD analysis project Ga0255769, IMG submission 179637) | Coastal salt marsh microbial communities from the Groves Creek Marsh, Skidaway Island, Georgia - 041413US metaG (version 2) | ecosystem: Environmental > Aquatic > Marine > Intertidal zone > Salt... | reverse complement strand
AATGGATGAGCAGAAAAAAGGTAATTTACCTTATGATTTACTATTCTTATGGGATAGTATTGGATCTGTACCTTGTGAAATGTCCCTTAAATCAAATAAAAACAATAACGAGTGGAATGCAGGTGCTATGTCAACTCAATTTGGAAATAACGTAAATCAAAAGATTGTGATGTCGCGTAAGGAATCTTCCCCTTACACTAATACTTTAGTAGCAGTAAATAAAGTTTGGACATTAAAACCAGAATCGCCAATGGGGCAACCCAAATTAATGAATAAAGGTGGTTATGCAATGTGGTATGATTCAACATTTGTAGTTACATTTGGTAATATTATGTCTGCTGGTACATCTAAAATTAAAGCAATTAAAGATGGCAAGCAGGTAGAATTTGCTAAACGTACTAATCTACAAATTGATAAAAATCACGTTAATGGTGTTACTACAAGAGGTAAAATCGTAATGACACCCCATGGTTTTATTAATGATGACCCAAATGAATTAAAAAAATATAAAGATCAATATGCTGCAGATTGGTCTAAAGTATTAGGTGGATTGGACTTTAAAGTAATAGAAGAAAACGAGGAAGTTCAACCCGAACCACACACACAAGAGCCTGAATAAATGAAACATAAAGAGTTGTTTAAACTTCTAGATGAAGTTCAAGAGGATAAGACTGCCACAGAATTAAAAAGACATGATAGAGTTCTTTTAATAGATGGGTTAAACTTATTTTTTAGAAACTTTGCAATGCTTAATATGGTTAACCCCGATGGGGTTCATATAGGAGGGTTAGGAGGTTTTTTACGCTCTTTAGGTGCATTAATCAGACAAATACAACCTACCTCTGTTTATGTAGTATTCGATGGAGCGGGTTCTACAACCAACCGCAAGAACCTGCTCCCCGAATACAAATCAGGGCGTAATTTACAACGAATTACAAATTGGGAAGTGTTTGAGGATTTAGACGATGAGCATGACTCAAAAGTAGACCAGATAGTACGTCTAATCCAATATTTAAAAATGCTCCCCATTAAAACCGTAGCATTCGATAAAGTAGAAGCTGACGACATTATAGCAGTGTTATCTAAAAAACTAGAAACTGAATATAATTCAAATGTTTTTATAGTATCCTCAGATAAAGACTTTATACAAATAGTAACTGATAAAACTATTGTATATCGTCCTATGGAAAAAGAATATTATACTAAAGAAACAGTAAAAGAAAAATTTGGTGTATTAGCTGAAAACTTTATCCTATATAAAACCTTACTTGGAGATAATTCAGATAAAGTCCCGGGTGTTAAAGGATTAGGTGCTAAAGGTATATTTAAAAAGTTCCCAGAATTACAAGAACAAATTTTAACTTTAAATGATATATTTGATATATCTACTAGGAAATTTAAGGAACATGTTGTATATTCAAGAATTGTTCAAGATCAAGATCGATTAGAAAACACATATAAAATTATGGATTTATCTACTCCTATGATTGATGAACATGAAATAGAGTTTTTAAACCATTTAGTTAAAGATGATTTACCAGAATTAAATTCTAAACCATTTATTACCTTATATGAAGAAGATAAATTAGGAGGTATGATTAGAAATTTAGAGTATTGGATTAGAGATAATTTTGCTGAATTAAAGTTATATAGTGAATGACATTAACATCATTAAATCAATATGGACATGATTTCCAGATAAAGGTTATATCCTCGTTACTAACCCATAAAGGGTTTTTAACTAATATTCATGATATAATCTCTGAGGAATACTTTGAAAATCAGGCACATAGATGGACTATAAAGGAGATACTTTCTTATTATGATAAGTATCATACTACACCTTCACTAGAAGTACTTAAAGTAGAATTACAGAAAGTAGAAAATGAGGTACTTCAAATATCAATTAAAGAACAACTTAAAGATGCTTATGTTGCTTCGGATGATGATTTAAAGTATATTCAAGAAGAATTTACTAATTTTTGTAAAAATCAACAATTAAAAAAAGCATTAATGACTTCTGTTGATTTACTTAAAGGTGGTGATTTTGATGGTATTAGATTTATTATTGACAATGCTATTAAAGCGGGTAATGATAAAAATGTAGGACACGAATATAATAAGGATATTGAAGAACGATATAGACCCAATAACCGAGTTACAATTCCTACCCCTTGGGATGAATTTAATAAGTTATTACAAGGTGGTTTAGGTAATGGTGATTTTGGTTTAATATTTGGTAATCCCGGTGGTGGTAAATCATGGTCGCTAGTAGCATTAGGTGGTTATGCTGTAAAATTAGGTTATAACGTATTACACTATACATTAGAATTAGGAGAAGATTATGTTGCAAGACGGTATGATGCATTCTTTACTAAAATAGATGTAAGCCAGATTTACAAACATAAAGAGGCTGTTCAAAAAGTAGTTCCACAACTTGAAGGAAGGTTGATAGTTAAAGAATTTCCAACAGGTAAGGCAACAGTCTCAACAATAGAATCTCATATTGCAAAATGTACAGACCTTGGCATAAAACCTGATTTAGTTATCATTGATTATGTTGACCTTTTATCATCAAGACGTAAAAATAGGGAACGTAAGGATGAAATAGATGATATTTATCAAAGCACAAAAGGATTAGCCCGAGAATTAGATATACCTATATGGTCAGTATCACAGGTTAATAGAGCAGGTGCAAAAGACGATATAATAGAAGGCGACAAAGCTGCGGGATCCTATGATAAAATGATGATAGCTGACTTTGCCGCTTCTCTTTCTCGTAAAAAAGAAGATAAAGTAAAAAACACAGGTAGATTTCATATTATGAAGAACCGTTATGGTCAAGATGGTCACACTTATTCAGTTTTAGCTGATACATCAACTGGCCACTTTACAGTTCAAAAATACCAAGCAGAAAACGAAGGAGAAGATCAACAAACTATGGTTGAATCACATCGCTCAAATGAGTATGATGTTGATGTAGACAAGTTTGATAAATCTAAAATCTGGGAAAGGTTCCAAAAACACGAAAAAAATATTTAACAATTAAATTTATTACAAATGGCAGGCAAATCTTTATTGCAGGAACGCATCGTTTACAAACCTTTCGAATATCCAGAAGCACATGATTATTGGATGAAACAACAACAAGCACATTGGTTACATACCGAAGTGCCTATGATGTCTGATGTTAATGATTGGAAACAAAACTTATCAGAGACAGAAAAAAATATTATTGGATCTATTTTAAAAGGGTTTGCTCAAACAGAAACTGTAGTAAATGATTATTGGTCAACATTAGTAACTTCTTGGTTTAGAAAACCTGAAGTAATTAAAATGGCTGTTACATTTGGTGCTTTTGAAACAATACATGCTGAAGCCTATTCTTTATTAAATGAAGAGTTAGGTTTAGATGATTTTGCCGAATTTTTAGAAGATGAAACTACAATGGCTAAAATTGAAACTCTAATGAATGTTAGAGATTCTCATGATGGTACCCCTGATTGGCATGAAAGAGCTAAATCATTAGCCATCTTTTCAGCATTTACAGAAGGTGTAAATTTATTTTCTTCTTTTGCTGTTTTACTTTCTTTTAAATTAAGAAATCTACTTAAAGGAGTAGGTCAAATAGTAGAGTGGAGTATTAGAGATGAATCATTACATTCAAATGCAGGTTGTTGGTTATTTAGAACTTTGTTACAAGAACACCCAGAGTTAAATACACCAGAACTTAAAGAACAAATTGAAGAAGCTGCCCGTTTATCTTTAAAATTAGAATTAGATTTTATTGATAAAGTATATGAAATGGGAGATTTAGAAGGTTGTTCAAAATATGATTTAGTATCATTTATTAAACATAGAGTAAATACAAAAATGGGAGATTTAGGGTATGAAGCTATTGTAAATGGTATAGATAAAGAAGCAGTACAAAGAATGAAATGGTTTGATTCACTATCAGCCGGAAAACAACATACAGATTTCTTTGCAAATCGAGTAACAAATTATAGTAAAGGTGTTCAAAATTGGGATGCCGCAGCATTATTTTAATTATGGATAATAACATTTATACAGATTACACAAACTGGGAAGCAGGTAAAGATTATCCTGAATGGATGGATGAAATATCTTTAGCTACCCTAACTAAAGGTTATTTACTACCTGGTGAGACAGTAAAAACTGCTTATAGACGAGTTGCAAGAGCAGCAGCTATAAGACTTAAAAAACCAGAACTTGAAAATAAATTTTATAAATTGTTTTGGAGAGGATGGGTTGGTTTAGCTTCCCCTGTTTTATCAAATATGGGAACAGATAGAGGAATGCCTATTTCTTGTTTTGGTATAGATACACCTGATTCTATTAGAGGAATTGGCTTAACAAATGCTGAATTAATGAAATTAACTTCTCAAGGTGGAGGTGTAGGTATCTCTGTATCCCGCATTAGACCTAGAGGGGCCCATATTACAGGTAATGGTAAATCAGAAGGTGTAGTACCATGGTGTAAAATTTATGATTCTGCAATTATTGCTACAAATCAAGGTAATGTAAGACGTGGGGCTGCTTCTGTAAACCTAGATATTAACCATCCTGATATAGATGAATTTTTAGAAATTAGAAGACCTAAAGGCGATCCTAACAGACAATGTTTAAACTTACATCAATGTGTAGTTGTAGATGATTCTTTTATGCGTAAGCTAGAAGCACGAGATCAAGATGCAATGAATACTTGGGCTAAGATTTTAAAAGCAAGAATGGAAACGGGTGAACCCTATGTTATGTTTAAAGATAACATAAATAAAAACAACCCAATTGCTTATATGTTAAATAACTTAGACGTTACAATGACAAATATTTGTACGGAGATTACGTTATTTACCGATGAAGAACATTCATTTATATGTTGTTTATCGTCTCTAAATTTAGCCAAATATGATGAATGGAAAGACACAGACACTGTAGAATTAGCTACCTGGTTCTTAGATGGTGTAATGCAAGAATTTATAGATAAATCTTCAGGTAGAGAATCTTTAAAGCGTACTAATGCACACGCTAGAAAAGGTAGAGCATTAGGATTAGGGGTAATGGGTTGGCATACTTTCTTACAACAAAAGAAATTACCTTTTAATTCCATAGCTTCAACTGCCCACACACACAATATATTTAATGATATTAGAGGTAAAGCTGAAAAAGCATCTCGTGATTTAGCAACAGAATATGGTGAACCAATTTGGTGTAAGGGAACAGGTATGAGAAATACCCATTTATTAGCTATTGCCCCTACAGTATCAAATTCAGTAATTACAGGAGGAATATCAGCTGGTATTGAACCTTTGCCTGCTAATATCTATACTTTTAATGGTGCTAAAGGTACTTTTATTAGAAAAAATAAAGTATTACAAAATATTTTAGCTGAAAAAGGAGAAGATAAAGATAAATGGTGGGATCAGATGCTTCAAGATGGGGGATCCGCTCAAAACTTACCAGATAATATTTTATCTCCTGAAGATAAAGAATTATTTTTAACTTTTTCTGAAATTAATCAATTAGAATTAGTTAGACAGGCTGCCATAAGGCAACGTTACTTAGATCAAACACAGTCATTAAATTTAAGTTTTGATCCTAATGATTCACCTAAATGGATAAATCAAGTACATTTAGAAGCGTGGAAACTTGGAGTAAAAACATTATATTACCTTCGTACTGACTCCGTCATCAAAGGTGATTTAGGATCTCGAATGGCTGATTGCATTTCGTGTGACGGTTAAATATTTATTAACGTAAAACTGATTATATGAGTTTACATTCAATTACTAAGTTATATTTACTTAGTTTTATTATTGGGTTTTCGTCTTGTACTAAAGCTCAAATACAAGAACCAAACCTTAGATCTCAGGTTAAAGTAGAAACCTCAATCTTTACGGTTATCTATTCTGAGACTAAAGAACAACCAATTACCTTAACTTATAAATCTTCTAACAGACCTAAAAATGTAGATAGGGGTTCAATGAATTTTTATGGTGAAAAAAACTACCATACTTCTGATAATGCTGATTATTATAGAAATGTATGGGATAAAGGTCACCTAGCCCCTGCAGCTACATTCTCAGATTCCTATAAAAATTTAAAACAAACTTTTTCATACTTAAATTGTGCTCTACAAAACCAATATCTAAATCGTGGTGAGTGGAGATTATTAGAGGAACAAGAAAGAAAATGGGATGACACCGAAGAATTATTAATAAAAGTAGATATAAAATTTTCAAATACCGTTTTACCTAGTGGAGCTACTTTACCATCCACGTTTGTAAAACATATAAAATTTACAAAAAGTAATGTTTATAAGTGCTATTCATTTCCTAATGAAAGGCCTATCAAAGATTGGGAGGAATATGAAGTTAAACATTCACATTAAAGGTTATATTTTGTCTAATTTAAAATTCATGTATACATGAGAAATTTTCTGAGCTTATTGTTATTATTAACAATGGGATTTGCCTTTGGGCAAGAAACTAGTACTGAATCTAAAACCATCTTAGATGTTAATTTGGAAGAAGTAGTAGTTACTTCACGTGTAATTGATGTTGCAAAAGAAAGAGAAACACCGATTGCAGTGAGCACAATTTCAGCACAAGAAGTGCTGTTAAAAGTGGGAAACCAAGAATTCCCTGAAATTATGAACAAAACACCTGGTGTTTATGCTACAAAACAAGGAGGAGGATATGGTGATAGCCGAATTTCTCTTCGTGGATTTGATCAGCGTAATACTTCATTCCTTATCAACGGACAGCCAGTCAATGATATGGAAAACGGATGGGTGTATTGGTCAAACTGGCAAGGTCTGACTGACGTTACGTCTAACATTCAGATTCAACGTGGACTTGGGGCCACTTCATTAGCAGTACCATCAGTAGGAGGTACTGTTTCTATTTTCACTAAAAGTGCTGAAAAAGCTCAAGGTGGATCCTTAACTCAAATGGTTGGTAATGATGGCTATATTAAAACTACAGCTATTTACAACACAGGAGTAAACGATAAAGGATGGTCATCATCTTTCTTGTTAACTAAATGGTCTGGTAACGGATACATTTATAACACTTCAGGGGCAGGATGGACTTATTTTGCTTCAGTAGGATATACACCCGAAGGTTCAGCTCATAGCTTAAACCTTTCTGCTTTAGGTGCTGGACAATGGCACCATCAAAGAGACGTATGGGTTTCAATTCGTGACTACCAAAACTTTGGAGAAGATGGAATCGATAGAAGATGGAACACTAACGGTGGTACCTTAAACGGAGAGGAATTTAACTTACGTAGAAACTTCTACAACAAACCTCTTGCTACTTTAAACTGGGACTGGGACATTTCAGATAATGTACAGTTAAACACTTCACTTTACGGTTCAGCTGGTAGAGGTGGAGGAACAGGTCCTCGTGGTAGAAACTACTATGATGCTGGAATCGATATTCTACCTTTTCAAAAAGATCTTACAGAACACTATCTAGAAGATGGAAGAGGTACTCGTGATGCTCAAGGATTTATTAACTATGATGCTATCGTAGCTCATAACTCTCAGTATTCTATTGGTTCAAATAACGATAGAACTTATGCTCGTGATATCTTAGTACGTAGAGCATCTATGAACTCTCATAACTGGATTGGTGCTATCTCTAAATTAAATATCCAATCAGGTAAAATGAGATATTCATTAGGTATCGATCTTAGAGACTATACTGGATATCACTACAGAGCCTTAGAGAACCTAATGGGACTTCAGCAATATGCTTCTACAGGTAACAATAATTTAGGTACTCAACTTTATGGAGCATCTGATTTAGTAGTTGCTAAACCTTTCCAAGGTACTAACATTGGAGATGATGAAGCTAAAATTGACTACTACAACGTAGGATATGTAAAATGGGCTGGATTTAACGGTTTAGTAGAATATGCTGGAGATAATGTAACAGCTGTATTACAAGCTGGTTTATCAAACCAACAATTCCAAAGAGAAGATTTATTTGATAACGTAGATAATCCTATTTCAGATAAAGCTAACCTATTAGGTGGATATCTAAAAGGAGGTATTAACTACAACTTCACTGAAAAATCTAACTTATTTGTAAACGCTGGGTTTATTGATCGTCAGCCATTATTTGATGCTGTATTCCCTAACTTTGGAAACGATATTAACGATGATTTACAAAATGAGCGTATCGAATCATTTGAGATTGGATATGGATACATTGGCAGTGGATTAAAATTCAATATTAACGCTTATACTACTAATTGGGGTAACAGATTTGTTTCTCGCTCCTTATCTAACCAGCAAGGTGTTGATGGAACAGCTCAGTTTAGAAATATCGATGTAACTCATAAAGGTATTGAATTTGAAGGTTCATACACAGTAGGTACTACAAAACTTAGAGGTATGCTATCAATCGGAGATTGGAGATATACTAAAGATTTTGAAGCTACTCTATTTGATGATAACAACCAACAAATTGGTACCGGTACTCTTTACCTAAAAGGTGCTAAAGTAGGTGATGCTGCTCAAACAACAGCTTTACTTGGATTAGATCAAAAATTAGGAGACAAAGTAAGAGTTGATCTTGACTACAGATTCGTAGATAATCTATTTGCTGATTATTCTATCACAGATTCAGCATTTACTAGCCCTAATAATCCAGGAGCTTTAGAATTACCTTCATTTGGTTTAGTAGACCTAGGAGCTACATTCTATGCTAGCAACGGATGGTCATTACGTGCTAACGTAAATAACTTATTAGATACTACTTATATTGCAGAATCTAATAGTAACATTCACGCTACTGCAGGTTCAACAACTTGGAATGGTGTAGATGTAAGAAACAGTGTATGGTTCGGATTTGGCCGTACCTGGAACGTAAGTTTAAAATATAAATTCTAATAAAGAATTTAAACAAAAAGAAAGGGCGCAATAGCGCCCTTTTCTTATTTACCGCATTTAATATAAGCTGACCACATTTTTTGTGCAGTGGCGTCATATCAAATAATTTTTATTTTTAAGAAAAGTTATCATATGTATAAAGTGCAATTGTAAAAATTCCGGTCGGACAGTTATCTTTTGTCTAACTAAAACAATCACACATGGATTTATTAAAAAAAGTTGGCTCTTGGGCTAACACACTAAGCGAAATTGGAGTAAGTATTATTGCTCTTGGAGTAGTTTTAGAAGTATTGTTCAAGGGGGCACATATTCCCTTTTGGCCTGAAGTTTCTGTAATAGATAATATTATGGGAATCCTTTCAGGATTAAGTAACGAAGGTCTATTAGGGCTTGTAGGTGCATTTTTACTGTATCATATTGTAAAACACAAATCAGTATAAATTATCTACACTAAATTAAAGAGGAGCTCATTGAGCTCCTTTTTTTTAGTATGTATAATCAACAACAACAAACAGTTCTCCTCTAAACGTTTTACATTCGTTTTATTTTAATAGTTTTTTAATTGTTGCTTAAATGCAGTAATTATGAAATGGATATTATTCCTAAGTTGCCTAGTAGGGTTTCTGGCCAATGGTCAAGAAGTCAATATAGGTAAGGTAGACAACAAAATCGTTTTAGGCGATCTCGCAGGTAACCGAGACTTAGCTTTCGGTGTAAAGAATGTTTTAGAAGAAGTAGTTCAAGACTATGGCTACGATCTAAATCCAAATTCAACAAACGAAATTACTGTAGATATTTTATTCTTTGATGTACAAAAGAATAACTTACAATTAGGCGTATACGGAAAGAACGTAGACGTTTATATGATAGCTGCACAAGCTACTCTCTATAGAGACGGAAAAAAGAAAAAGTCTGTTACCTCTAAAGGTACAGCTAAAAGCATATCAACAGCCACACTTGTTATAGATAAAGGTGGCAAGTTTTCTCAAGCAAATGTTTCAACAGCTATTAAAAAGCTATGTGAACAACTAATAGAAAAATTAAAAATTAAATGAAAAAATTATTAACATTATTTTTATTATTACCCCTACTATCATTTAGCCAATCCTCTTGGACTAACGGTAGTACCACATCATCAGGTGAGTTTGACATCACTTGGGAATATGGTGGTGTAACTACTGAATGGGAAAGAGACATTGACAAAGTAGTATTAGGTGATACTCTTATTATGAAACTTAAGGTAGATAATATTAAAGGTTATCCAGCCGATTATTTACATGTTGATATAGAGCATAACAAAAATGCTTTTTCTGTTGTAGGAGTTACCTACTTAACAGGAGGCAGTCCAACCAACAGTACTTTTACACAAACAGGATATAAATTTAATCCTCTATCAGCACACGATACACACGATCTTTATAATCAGTGGTTTGGTACAACAGGTGAGGGAGAAGGATATGGTAGTAACCCTGATTGGGTAATAAATCATTACCAAACTCAAGTAGTAGATACTTTAGGTACAGAAATAGATGGAGATTTTTTAGAAATAAAATATAAAGTACTAAACACAGATCCAACATTTGATTATACAAATAGTATAAATATTACAATGGCATTAGCTCAAAGTAATAACAACACAACTGGACAACAATACACTTTCAGTGCAGGTACCTATGCTTATCCTTATCAAGCATTTACTCTATCTCCAGACAGAAACGTATATCTATCAACTGGTATAACATTAAAATCTACAGTTACTGATCTTAACCCTAACGAAGTAAAACTTTACCTATATTATTTAGTTGAAGAAGAAAATACATGGTATCAAGTAGCAAGATCAAATAGTGCTTATGGATATGATCCATTAGTACCTGATGATAATATGTTAACCTATCTAAGTAATGAATACGATTTAG
>Ga0255769_10006266_pt1 | contig 10843 bp, 17 predicted proteins | sample 041ome_9_FD_179637 | JGI IMG/M metagenome (GOLD analysis project Ga0255769, IMG submission 179637) | Coastal salt marsh microbial communities from the Groves Creek Marsh, Skidaway Island, Georgia - 041413US metaG (version 2) | ecosystem: Environmental > Aquatic > Marine > Intertidal zone > Salt... | reverse complement strand
AAGTCATGCGATAGTGTACACTATAAATGTCCTATTAACGGTGATCCACAAGACGGATATGTACAAGTAGACTTTATGTTTGGTGATCCTAAATGGCAACAGTTTGCCTTAAACGCATCACCTGACTCAGAATTTAAAGGTGTACACCGTGCTATTCTATTAGCCAGTATTGCTAAAGCCAGAGGTATGAAATGGTCATACAAATATGGATTAGTATCAAGAGAAACAAACAAAGTTATATCAAACAATCCAGATGAAATTGCTAAGATGTTAATTGGTGGCACACGTAAAGATCTAGCCAGTGTAGAAACTATTATAGCACAGGCAAAGAAAAACAATGACTACGAAGAACTAGTAGCAGACGCAAGAGAAACGTTTGCCAAGGACGGACTACAGTTTGAATCTGTAGAAACAGAAGTGCATTGGATTGCTCGAACAAGAGATAGAATAGTTAATCAAGGCATGAGTGTAATAGTTGAAGCGGCTAGAATTGAACATCCAGAGGATATGATTTTTAATGATGGTTCTAGAGGTGCTCTTAGAGCTGTACAAGAATTAAACAACCTTCCTAAATCAGCACAAGACATCACAATCAAATGGGACGGCAAGCCGGCAATTATATTTGGACGTGATGAAGATGGAAACTTTGTGCTAACAGACAAGTCAGGTTTTACTGCTAAAACATACGCTGGACTTGCTAAGTCACCAGAAGAACTAGAAAAGATTATGCAGATGCGTGGCGGTGATCGTACAGAATTAATTAACATGTATAAAGCATTATGGCCAGCACTAGAAAAACAAACACCAAAAGGTTTAAATGGTTATTTCAAAGGTGACTTACTATATGTAGGTACACCACAGAAGCAAGGTAACAAATATGTGTTTACACCAAACACTGTAACATATTCAGTAGACACAGACACAGACCTAGGCAAACAGATAGGTGGAAGCCAAGCAGGTGTAGCAATACACACATTCTTAACAGATCCTACAGACTCAGGACAACCGTTCCACGCTGTAGAAAAATTACCAACTGGCTCTATATTATTTGTAGGTCCTAAAATGAAAGAAACACCTACAGTAGATTTACCAACAGGCAAATTAGATCAAATTGCATCTACAGTTAAAAGTAATCAACGTGCTATTGATAATTTCTTTCAACCAATGACACTGAGAGAAAAACAGTTAAGCGACTTACCACAGTTAATGAAACAGTTTGCTAACTTCAAAGTTAGAGAAGGTAATTTTAATAACATGGCTGGCAACTTTGCTAACTGGGCAGTGACCAAAGTTTCAAAACCTAAAGGTGATAGACTGGTCGCTTATGTCAGCGAAAATATGAAAGTAGTTGAATTAATTTTTAAAGTGTTTAATGCTATTGCTGTTATTAAAACACAGATTGTTAGATCACTAGATAAACAAGGTGGTGGTATATCAGCAACAATAGATGGCGAGTCAGGTCACGAAGGATATGTAGCAGGTGGTCTTAAATATGTTGATCGTTTAAGATTTTCAAAATCAAACTTTGCAAAGAACGTATAATGGACTTTATTAAAGACATAATTGAATCAAGAATGTATCGTAGACTTAATCAAGTCAAAGGTACCGACGTAGCTACATTAGGCGGACTTGTATTTGATCATTTAATGATGCTTAGAGCTCTATACTACATTGATAAGCCGAAGGCTGTAAAGTATGCTAAAGAAACAATTAAACAACAAAACTTTAGTGGTTTCAGGCAGTCAATGACAGACTTATATAACTTTCTAACATTAGTAATGCAACAAAGACAGTACGCAGATAAACTGTTTAATGATTGGGATCTAGTTATTCCTGAACTAAGAATAAAACGTATCCTTAGAGATCTAGCAGACGGTAAGATTGATGAGCAAGATTACAATCAACTATTAATGTTATTACAGAGACGCATTAAAGGATTAACCAGTGACCAAATGTGGTTACGCAGACTAGTGCAGGACTGGCATAATCGTATTAGTAAAATGGATCGCAAACAAGCAATTATGCGTATCCTACAGACAGTAAGACGCCCTATTAACTCTGACTTATACATGCTTTTACAGAGTGCTACAAAAGTAACTCCAACTAACGCATAATGTGGGGATATTTAATTGGCCTGTGTATGATGGTCGACGGTGAGCAAGAGTGTAAAGACGAAGCATTTGTTCCTAACTTCACATCACAAACAGCCTGCGAAGTACACGCAATACTACAAACAACTATAATCAACTATGATCTTGTACACATAGACGGTGTTTATGATATATGGGTAGCACCCACACAGTGTATTGATGTACCTGTGAGACCATCAACAGATTTTTTCAAAAAACTACACTGAAAATACTTCTAAATTGGACTAAATAAGTTTAGGGAAGAAATAAAATCCCACACATTAAGGAGATATTATTATGGCAGTTTTAGTAAACAACGCAACAGTTTCAGCTTCACAAGGCTTAGGTCCAACTACTTACGTATGTACAGTAGCAACAGGTACAGTAACAGTAGCGGCGGCTTGTACAGAAATTCAAAACGAAGGCGGCACAATCGTAGCAGTTGAAGGTACAGCAGACGGTTCATACGTTTTAGTTCAAGGTGGTCCAACACCAGCAGTAACAGGCGTAACTGTAGCGGCAACATTATCATAAGTTTTTAACTTATTCAAAGAGCCCTGTTTTTTAGCAGGGCTTTTTTTGTGGCTATAAATACGTTTATGGAACAACAAGACCTGTTTGAACGAGATACAACTGCTTGGGTTTACGAATCACCCGATGGTGGCAAAACTATTTACAGACGTAAACTTATGGACCCGCACTATAAACGTGAACTAGTTACTGAACTAGATGACGAGTTTCAAGATTATAGAGACTGGATGTATAAACAAGACTGGTCAACATTATCTCAAAAACCCGCAATCAAAGAAGCTCTAGATAGACTCAGAGTATTAGTAGAATTAATAAAAGAATGATACGTTGTTATACATTAATAGATATCACACCTACAGGTTTTACTCGCAAACCTAAAACACCTGAGGATATCATACGACGTAATCAACAACGTAACTACGAAACATTCCTACAATTAATATCTTTAAGATCTCAACCTATAATAGAACACAGACCTATTAAACTAGAAGATATTAAGATTGAAGATCATATATTTGGCAATTACTACATGCCAAGTTTATTTCCATATACTATATGGTGTTTTGACTTTTGCTCAGAACAAATTGACGCCTATAGAAGCAAAGACAGTCCTGTGGGTAGTCTAATACAAGACTTTAACGGAATACCTATCATAGATGGCCTAGCAGAAACAGCCAAAATCAATAATACAATCAACACGTTAGGTGAACACACCAATACTTATTTTCAAGTAATTTAGCCGATTGTGATAAATAAAAACAAGCAACTAGTTTAGGCTAGTTACAAAGCATAGATTACACAAAATAGGCACATATAGGCTACTTACTAGGCACAGCAAAGATTTAATGCTTTAATATCCTTTTGGAGAAAAAAGCGTTGAGTACTACTCAAATTGAGAAAGAAAATTTAGAAGCCCACGTAGAGTTATGTGCCGAGAGGTACGATGCGTTGGAAACTAAATTAGACACAGTTGAGCAAAAAGTAAGTTCGTTAGAACGTTCAGTAGGCGAAATCAAAGATATGATTGTACATCTTGATCGTCGACGTTCTACGCAACTGATTACTTGGGCTGGCACCGCAGTTACAATGTTGATTGGTGTCATTGGTTGGTTACTAACTAAGTTTGTTTGGTAATACAGTGAAAACTAATACCTCACAAAGCTACAAAAAGTTTAAGACTCTAGCCACTCAAAGTCTACAAAGCCTTTCGTCGGGAATCATTGTTAAAGTCAAATCAGACTACATTGTTTTTGGACGTTACACGATTTCCCCAATAGCAGACGGTTACTATATGGTAAAAAGACACGGCATAGAAGTCAGTGAATTTACATGTAGTCGTAATGCTCTAGCATATTGTATTTTAGAATACAATGGTAGGATAGAAGAAGCATATCATTTACTGAGTCAAGATAGAAGATTACAACGTCTTGATGTTGATATTGACAGACAAAGTCAAATATTAAAAACAACAAAAGATCAAGATAGAAGAATGTTGATGGCCGATAGAGTAACTAATAATATTGCTGTTAGAGGCGATATTAAAATTATGTTGCAGAGCACAATTGAATTGGCTAAATACTATCAACAAAAAGGATTCGACGATGAAACTGCAAGAACTAGCAACAAATAAAATTAAACAGGTTGGCAAACTTATGGAAAGTTACTTCAATCGTAAGGTTGATGTATCTGGTCTTTCTTTAGAACAAGCACAGGCATTATTAACTAAGACAACAGCTCTAGTTAACGAAGTACAATCAAGTATTGATAGACATACTTCACAGAATAATCCTGCTTACTTACAAGCACTAATGATGCAAGAAGCATTATCAGCATACGTTAAAGAAGGCACAGCAGAAACTAGAAATCCATATGCAGGTGGTACAGGCGAACAAAAGAAACACGTTGGCATGACAGCAATGGCTCCGGCAGATATTGCTCCTGCTGATGAAGACGAAGAAGAAATGGAAGAAGCATGTTCGTCAATGAAAAAGAAAACTTACGAAGCAAAACAAATTAACGAAGCAGACGTTGAAGAAGCACAAGTAACACTAGCGGCTCAAGACGTTGTTGATAGAATACAAAAAATGTACGAAGATGTTGCAGAAATGCAATACAAGGACTTGCCTAATCTAGCACAAATGATGAAACAAGAACTTGGTATTAACCAAACACAGGCATATTACGACGCAACAAACACAGCAATTTCAACTTTAGTACAGGCATTAGAACAGGCAAAAACAGATTTAGAAAGTGCAATGGCACCAATTACTGGCGAAGAAGTAGTTAGCCCAGACGAGTTTGCTACAGATGATGAAGCAGATTTAGACGCTGGTGTTGACAATGATACACCTCCGACAATAGATGACGAAGAAGAAATCACTGACGAACCAGAATTAGATACAGATTTAGGCAGAGAAAGACGCTAATGAAACTGTTTGAGGTATATGGTTCTGAAATGGAACTTGCGGCCTTAGTTCAGTATCTTATTAGTCGTTCAGAAGAATTAGGCACGAAAGGAAAGGTTGGAACAGAAACTTTTCTTAACATGGCAGATAATTTAGGCATTAACATTTCACTGAGCCAACTACAAAGTATGGCACAGAGAGCGCCGTTAAAGAATATGATTGCAGACGTGAGCCCACAGCATGTTAGTTTTGACTTAACATCAGCGGGTAATGCTACAATGACTGTAGACAAAGCACGTAAAACGGTGTCCTCCATGGCAAAACGAGCAATGAAAAGGTAAACTCAACATTGGTCGTTGCTACTCCATAAGCCCTGTTTTTTAGCAGGGCTTTTTTATGGTTGACTTACCTAATAAATAGTGTACAATAATAGTCAAGTATTATCTAAATGGAGATATAAAATAGATGGCGTACAGCGATAAAGTATTAGATCATTATGAAAATCCACGCAACGTTGGTTCGCTAGACAAAGACGATCCATCTGTGGGAACAGGTATGGTTGGTGCTCCGGCATGCGGAGACGTAATGAAATTACAGATTAAGGTAAATGATGAAGGACGCATTGAAGATGCTAAGTTTAAGACTTATGGTTGTGGTAGTGCTATCGCAAGTAGTAGCCTCGTCACAGAACTTCTCAAGGGGAAGACCCTGGATGAAGCCACCGCAATTAGAAACAGCGATATCGCGGAGGAACTCGCACTTCCGCCCGTCAAGATTCATTGCTCTGTCCTTGCTGAGGATGCGATCAAATCAGCAATAAAAGATTATAAGGAAAAGAGTGGATCATAAGTTTACTTTAGACTTTAACATACTAGCTAGTAAAGAGCTAGTAGAAGTTTATAGTCAATTAAGTCAAAGTGAACGTAGAGCAATATCAAGAGAAATGTTATTACATGTTCCTATACTCAAATGGTTAGATAAGAACATTGGTCAAATAACCGTTGATGTAGAAATTGGTTTAGAATTTATCATAGGCAACGGATGGAGACTACATAATTATATGTACGATCACGAGGTAGGAACCAAAAGTGAAATATGGTTTGACCCTTTTGTAGATAAACAAAAAATAACGGAGTTTGCATTAAGATGGATCAAATGATTACTATAACAGATTCAGCAGTAGCAAAGATTAAAGAAATCTTATCAGAAGAAACAGACCCTAACTTAAAAGTTAGAATGTTTGTGCAGGGTGGCGGATGTTCAGGCTTCCAGTATGGGTTTACTTTAGATGACCAAGGTGCTCAAGACGACGACTTTGTTATCGAAAAAGATGGTATCGAAATACTAGTAGACGCTATGAGTAGTCAATACGTACAAGGTGCAGAAGTTGATTGGCAAGAGTCAGTTCAAGGTGCCCAATTTGCTATACGTAATCCAAATGCACAAACAACTTGTGGATGCGGATCTAGTTTTTCAGTATGATAACACTTACAGATCTAGCCTACGAAAAGGCATTAACCTCAATCAAATCAAGAGATAATACACTAGGACTACGTGTCGGCGTCCGAACAGCAGGATGTTCTGGACTGGCCTATGTTTTAGAATTTGTTGAAGAGATTGATGAACATGATGAAGTATTTGAAATAAAAGATGTTAAAATAGTAATAGACAAGAAGAGTTTAGTTTACCTTGATGGTCTAGAAATGGATTGGAAGAAACAAGGACTCAACGAAGGCTTTGAATTTAATAATCCAAATGCTAACGGCGAATGTGGCTGTGGCGAAAGTTTTACGGTATGATAACTAAAAAATATGATTACGCTGAACTAACCAGAGCAAGTGTAGACGGAAAACGTTTATATACATGTCCAGATGGTAACGCAGTTCCTAGTGTTACTACAATACTAGATAAAACTAAATCAAAAGAAAAACAACAAGCTCTAGCAAATTGGCGTAAGAGTGTAGGTGAAGCAAAAGCAACTGAAATAGTCACAGAAGCGGCCAATAGAGGAACACGTATGCACACCTACTTAGAAAAGTATGTGCTAGGTGAGGAACTGAAAGAGTCAGTTTCAAATCCTTTTGCTCAACAGAGTTTAGACATGGCTAAGATTGTTGTTAAAGAAGGACTACAACACGTTGACGAGTATTGGGGTACAGAAGTAGCTCTATATCATCCTAAGATTTATGCAGGCACTACAGACCTTGTAGGAGTACACAAAGGTGAACCTGCTATACTTGACTTTAAACAAACTAATAAACCTAAAAAGCGTGAGTGGATTGAAGACTACTTCTTACAGTTGGCCGCATACGCAGAAGCACACAACGAAGTATACGGCACTAACATACGCAAAGGTGTTGTATTAATGTGTTCAAAAGATTACAAGTATCAAGAATTTATTTCAGAAGGAACTGAGTGGGACATGTGGCGTGACCTATGGTGGCAAAGGGTAGAAGAATACTACGTTAAACATCGATGATGGATTTATTATTTTTATTATTTCTCAAACATGTGTTTATAGATCTTGGACTACAAGCACACGCATTGTGGGGGAGATCACATGAGAAGTATCACTACTTTGGTGCTGGAGGACATTGGCACTATCTACATCATGCTATAGGAACATTTATAGTTTTTGCTTTACTTACAAATATAACCACAGCAGTTCAAGCATCAATATTAGATTATATCATACACTGGCACATTGACTTTACTAAGCACAGAGTAAACAAATGGTTAGGCTGTGGCCGTCAAGATAAAATATGGTGGTGGACAGCAACTACAGATCAAATACTACATTTCTTAACCTATTATTTCTTAATCATCTTTCTTGTCAACTAGATAAATACTATCATAATAAACGGATAGAGACTTATGGCAATCGTACAAATTTCACGTATACAACATCGTAAAGGATTACAGGAAAATCTACCTCAACTAGCAGGTGGTGAATTAGGTTGGTCAATTGATCAACGTAAACTTTATATTGGTAATGGTACCTTAGTAGAAGGTGCACCAGTTATCGGTAACACAGAAGTTCTTACAGAATTTAGTGATGTATTGAGTTTAGGTACACCGTATACATACAAAGGCGAAGCCGCAGGTTACACAGTTAAAACTAATGACCCTGCAGTTGAACGTAAAATAGGTAGCAAATTAGATGAAATGGCATCAGTTAAAGACTTTGGTGCTGTAGGTGATGGCGAAACTGATGACACTGAAGCAATTAACCGTGCGTTCTACGAATTATTCTGTCGTGAGAAAAACCCTGAAATAAGACGTTCATTATACTTTCCAGCAGGTGTTTATAAAATAAGTGATACTATCCTAGTTCCACCTTATGCTAAAGTATGGGGTGAAGGTGTTGAGTCAAGTATTATTAGAATGACACCCGACGATTCATCAACGCCAACATTTGTTATGCGTACAACAGACAGTCTACAACAAACAGGTGTTAATATTGGTGCTAACTCTGCAACACTACCTAAATATATTGAAATGAATTCAATGACTGTTGAGTCAAGTATTCAAAATCATATTCTATTAATTGAATCTGCAGAACAATGTTATTTTGAGTCAATGAACTTTAGTGGTCCATTACAAAAAACAGATTTACAAGATGCTTCAGTTGGTACTATCTGTGTCGAAGTTGAAGGTACTTCAGCAACAACACCAGAAATGATTACATTTGATAAATGTGGTTTCCACGGTTGTACATACGGTGTTAAAGCAGACGCTAACTCAAATGGCTTTACATTTACCAACGGTAGATTTAGTCTATTGTTTAGAGGGGTACAGTTAGGTGAAAGCACAACAGACATAGGCCCATTAGGTTATAGAATCACACAAAACTTATTTGATGATATTGCTGACTCAGGTATATACTTTAGAAATGTAAGTAAAAATATTTCAGCAAACAATGTATTCTTAGATGTTGCTAACACATTTAACGGCAACGGAAATCCAAGTGAATCAATAATACAAATTTTAGCAAATGATAACGTGTCAGTTGGCGATATGTTTGAACGTAACGACACTGATGATTTAATCCACACTAGAGTTGAAGTTGACCAATCTGTAAGAGGCATATACTTTGACAATGCTAGAGCTATTGCTTATGGTAACTATAAGCGTGAGTCTGGCCTAAGAGCTGATATCCAAAACAATCAACCAACAGCACAGACTATTTTTACTAGACAAGAAAATGGCTTTTGCTGTTTTAAAATAGACTATTCTATTTCAAGAGGTGATGCCAAACGTATTGGTACACTGACAGTATCATTGACACAAGGTTCAAACGCACTATCATACTATGATGACTACAATGAAAACGCAGACACAGGTGTTGTATTGTCAGTAGAAGAGTCAGGTAGTAACTTCTTGTTTAAGTATACAAGTACCAACGATGTCGCAGGACACATTCACTATTCATTAACACATCTACGCTAGTCTGATGTGGCAACAGGACTTTGAAGCACGGTTACGTGAATGGCGTCAGTTACGACTTGACTGTCAAGACCTTCCCTTAGAAGAACAACTCAACACTATTAACAACTGGTGGAGTCACGCACCTAGAGTTAATCATGTCATACACTGGAACGATCAAGATAATTGGTTGGGTCCTTGGGATCTTTTGGCAGAAAATGGCTATTGTGAACTTGCTTCTGCTTTTGGTTTAGCATATACTATACTTCTAGTTAATAAAAATGTCAATATTGAAATACAACAAGCAACAGATGAATTTGGCGGTGACTGCATAATACTTGTAGTTAATAATGACTATATTCTTAACTGGGACATTAGTTCAGTGATAAGTAAAGAACAACAGAGATTTAAAATAAAAGATACAATAGATATTAACGTGATAAACGAATTATTAGGATAGAAATGGCAGAAATTTTAGTTACCAAAAGAGACGGTAGAAGAGAACCCTTAGTTATTGATAAATTACATAAGGTTGTAATGTGGGCCTGTGAAGGAATTACAGGCGTGTCAGCAAGTGAAGTTGAAATTAAAAGCCACTTACAATTTTACGAAGGTATTAAAACTTCAGACATACAAGAAACAGTTATTAAATCAGCCGCAGATCTTATCACAGAAGAAACACCAAACTATCAATATGTAGCAGGCAGATTAATTAACTATCATATTCGTAAAGATGTCTATGGACAATTTGAACCATGGCATATCACAAAATTAATTAAACAAAATATTGATCTTGGTATGTACGATCCTGAATTGCTTGATCTATATACAGAAAAAGAATGGGACAAAATTAACGGATACATCAAACACGAGCGAGATGAAAACTTAACCTATGTTGCTATGGAACAGTTCCGTGGCAAGTATCTAGTACAAAATCGTGTTACAGGTGAACTATACGAGTCACCACAGATGACCTATATTTTAATTGCGGCAGTACTGTTTGGTAACTATCCTCAAGAAACAAGATTGAAGTATGTCAAAGACTACTACGACGCAATTTCAACACATCAAATATCACTACCCACTCCTGTAATGGCTGGCGTAAGAACTAGCCAACGACAGTTTAGCTCATGTGTATTAATTGAAACTGATGACTCGTTAGACTCAATTAATGCAACAGCATCAAGCATTGTAAGATACGTTTCACAGAAAGCAGGTATAGGTATTGGTGCAGGCAGAATTCGTGCTATTAAATCTCCTATTAGAAAAGGTGATGCTTATCACACAGGCGTTGTACCATTCTTTAAACTTTTCCAGGCGGCGACACGCTCCTGTTCACAAGGCGGTGTTAGG
>Ga0255769_10006239_pt1 | contig 10884 bp, 8 predicted proteins | sample 041ome_9_FD_179637 | JGI IMG/M metagenome (GOLD analysis project Ga0255769, IMG submission 179637) | Coastal salt marsh microbial communities from the Groves Creek Marsh, Skidaway Island, Georgia - 041413US metaG (version 2) | ecosystem: Environmental > Aquatic > Marine > Intertidal zone > Salt... | reverse complement strand
CAATGGACGCAAAGGTTTACGTTCATTCTCTGTCAGTGGGCGCATTAACAAACCTGGCGTTCATCTTGCACCGGCTGGCATCACTGTGAGAGAACTCATTGAAGAATATTGTGGAGGCATGCAAAAAGGCCATACTTTCTATGGCTATTTCCCAGGGGGTGCATCTGGTGGCATCTTACCGGCCAGCATGGATAACATTCCTTTGGATTTCGATACCCTCAACGAATATGGCTGCTTCATAGGATCTGCGGCAATCATGATCTTCTCAGACCAAGATCGAGCAAGAGATCTTGCTCTTAATGCAATGAAATTTTTTGAGCATGAATCTTGTGGAAAATGTACACCATGTCGAGTAGGCACATCCAAATCAGTCAAATTAATGTCCAAACAGAACTGGGACCAGCCGCTTATGGGAGAACTCTCACAGACAATGCGCGACGCCTCAATCTGTGGATTAGGGCAGGCAGCGTCCAATCCGATGCAATGTGTTCTTGACTATTTCCCTGAAGAACTCTCACAGGAAGCGGAGTAAAACAATGGCAGCTAATCCTAAAGAATTAAATGAATTAAAGACTGTTGAATTCTCTCTCAACGGAACCTCAATTAGTGCGTTTGAAGATGAAACCATCCTACAAGCTGCAAAAAGAAATGGTGTGGATATTCCCCACCTTTGCTACAAAGATGGTTTACGAGCAGATGGAAACTGCCGTGCCTGTGTAGTAGAAATCGAAGGTGAGCGCACCCTACAACCATCATGTGTACGCACACCAACCGAAGGTATGGTGGTCAACACTACTAATGAACGAGTTAATCACTCACAGAAAATGGTACTTGAACTATTGCAATCCGATATTGCAGAGAAAAAGTACACTTTAAATAGCGAACTAGATCAGTGGTCTCAAAAATTAAATGTCGGTCTTCCTCGTTTTGAAGCACGTCACAATCCTGAAGAAGATTTATCGCATCCTGCCATTGCTGTAAATCTTGACGCATGCATTCAATGTACACGCTGTGTTCGTGCTTGTCGCGAAGAACAAAACAATGATGTGATCGGCTATTCACAACGCGGGGCACACTCAATGATTGTATTCGATATCGCTGACCCCATGGGTGATAGCTCCTGTGTCGGTTGTGGTGAATGCGTACAAGCCTGCCCTACTGGAGCCTTAATGCCATCCAAAGAACTTGGCTTACAAGTCCCTGATCGTAAAGTTGAATCAGCCTGTCCATACTGTGGTGTTGGCTGTTTGCTAACGTTCAACGTCAAAGATGAAAAAATCATCTACGTAGAGGGTCGTGATGGGCCTGCAAATAAGAGCCGTCTGTGTGTTAAAGGTCGCTATGGTTTTGATTATATTCATAATGACCGACGCTTAACCAAGCCACTCATACGCAAGCCTGATGCCCCTAAAGTGGCTGACATCGAATCTCTCACAGAGACCGATATTGCTAATATGTTCAGAGAAGCGACTTGGGACGAAGCGCTCGACTTCGCAGCCAAAGGCTTGCGAAATATTCGTGACGAGCGAGGCGGCAATGCGCTTGCCGGTTTTGGATCAGCTAAAGGCTCTAACGAAGAAGCTTATCTATTCCAAAAGCTGATTCGCACAGGCTTTGGCACCAACAACGTTGATCACTGCACACGCTTATGCCATGCCTCATCAGTTGTGGCATTGCTCGAGGGTATAGGTTCGGGAGCAGTCTCTAATCAAGTGGCCGAAGTTAAAGACTCTGAAGTGATTGTCATTATCGGGTCTAACCCAACGGTCAACCATCCAGTGGCCGCTACGTTTATAAAAAATGCTTCACGTGATGGCAAAACATTGATCGTGATGGATCCACGCAGGACTGAAATTGCACGCCATGCAGATTACGTTTTACAGTTTAAACCTGACACTGATGTAGCCATGCTCAATGCGATTATGCATTCCATTATTAAGCAGGGTTTGGTCGATAAAGAATTTATTGCCAATCGAACAGAAGGCTATGAAGAACTTGAAAAGCATCTAGAGGACTATTCACCTGAGCAGATGGAAAAAATCTGTGGTATTCCTGCAGAAACTTTGCATGAAGTTGCACGAGTCTACGCCTCATCCAAAGCCTCGATAATCTTCTGGGGTATGGGAGTCTCGCAACACATACATGGCACTGACAACGCTCGCTGCCTGATTGCATTAGCTCTCATGACTGGTCAAATCAGTAAACCAGGATCAGGATTACATCCACTTCGCGGCCAAAACAATGTTCAAGGAGCATCAGATGTTGGTCTAATACCCATGGTATTCCCAGATTATCAAAGAGTGGATAATCCAGACGCACAAGCACGCTTTGAAAATCTATGGCAAACCACGCTAGATCCAAAACCTGGCTTAACCGTGGTGGAGATCATGGAAGCTATCACGGACGGTGAAATTCAAGGACTGTATGTGGAAGGAGAAAATCCAGCCATGTCTGACCCTAACCTCAATCACGCTCGCCATGCACTGGCTTCACTCAAGCATTTGGTCGTGCAAGATATCTTTATGACCGAAACCGCTTTATTTGCCGATGTTATATTACCGGCTTCGGCTTTTCCTGAAAAAGATGGCACATTCACTAATACTGACCGCCGGGTGCAACTGGGTCGTCAAGCCGTTCAACCGCCTGGTGAGGCCAAACAAGATCTATGGATCATTCAAGAAATGGCTAGACGACTTGGCCTAGATTGGCAATATAACGGGCCTAGCGATGTATTTGCTGAAATGCGCCAAGGTATGGACTCCATTAAAGGCATGTCGTGGGAACGACTCGAAAGAGATCACTCGGTCACATACCCTTGTGAAACCGAGGATGACCCGGGTCAAGGTATTATCTTTGTGGAAGACTTTCCGACAGTTAGTGGTCGCGCCAAGATTGTCCCAGCGGCATTCACCAATGCTGATGAACTACCCAATGAAGAGTTTGACTTTGTTCTTATCACGGGCCGTCAATTAGAACACTGGCATACAGGCTCTATGACGCGTCGAGCTTCTATGCTAGATGCGATCGAACCCGTGCCTACAGCATGTATTAATCCAGCTGATCTAGAAAAAATTGGTGTCAAAGCAAATGATATGATCCGTCTCAAATCACGCCGTGGCGAGGTGGAATGTTTTGCTCGTGCAGACGATGGTTTACGTGAAGGTCAAATATTCATGCCTTTCTGTTATCACGAAGCCGCCGCCAACTTGCTCACTACGGATGCTTTAGACCCGTTTGCTAAAATTCCTGAGTTCAAGTTCTGTGCTATTAAAGTAGAAGCTGCAGAAAACGCATAATCATCTCAGTCGCACCAAACAAAAAGGCTGGTGATTTTTTTATCACCGGCCTTTTTTTATGAGCTGAACGAATTCATGTTTAAATCAAACAATCACATTAAAGCATCGAGTAAATAAAATTCATGCATGGCAAATTGCATAACTAACATCAGCAGCTTGTCGGTTTTGCCAAACATCATGCACCCTAAAAATTTTCACTCCCGCTTGCACACCCAAGGCCGTGGTTGCACAGGTAGCCGGCATGCGTGCCGCAGGGTCATCTGCTTGACATATCTCTCCCATGAAACGCTTACGACTGGTACCTAATAATACTTCATAGCCCTGCTGAGTCAGCGCACTTAACTGATTACACAAAGCAAGATTATGCTCTGTACGCTTACCAAAACCGATGCCTGGGTCCAACACAATATTATTTTTACTCACACCTGCGGCAATGGCTTTATCCGCCTGTTGCAACAAGAAATCAGATACCTCCTTACCTACGTTGTCATAACGAGGATTATCTTGCATATCTCCGGGCCGACCTTGCATATGCATAATACAGTAAGGCACATTTCGCTCGGCGACTAATGAGATCATCTCCTCGTCGTCCGTGCCACCAGTGACATCATTAACAAAGCCTGCACCTGCATCTAATGCCGCTTCTGCCACAGAACGCAAAGTTGTATCTACACTGATCAACCTATCTTTAGGAAGCTCTTTAGATAAAGCTGCAATCACGTCGAGTATGCGACGCTTTTGCTCCGTGGCATCCACACGCTGTGAACCGGGACGAGTCGACTCGCCGCCAATGTCAATAATATCTGCACCTTCTTCAACCATATTTAATCCCCTAGCGACCGCATCTCGCGTACTAGAGTACATACCACCATCTGAGAAGCTATCAGGTGTGACATTGAGAATGCCCATGATTAATGGGCCTTTTTTTGTTAATAACGTGCTCATAGTCTTATATCAATTATTCGTTGCGCTTAATTAAGGCGTGAGTATATTAATATTTTCGCCCACTTGTATACGCATCAAGTCAGCGCCAAACTGTACCCTACCCTGATAAGCTTGCTGTATCTTAGTTAACACAGTGTTCTCAGAGACACCAAACAGCAAGACATGATTTAACACTGTCACCCGTGGACGGGTTTCAGTGAGTATCTGAGCCATTTGCTGTGGAGTCGTATGGTAAGCCATGATTTTAGATAATCTGGGATTGCGCTTGACTAATTTAGCTTGCGCATCAGTAATTTCATGAATCAAGACATCCACATTTTTAGCATGATCAATCAGATTACTGGAATATGTCGTATCTCCTGAAATAACAACCGAACGATCACCAAAATCTAAGCGATAAGCCAATGTCGGCTCCACTGGTTGATGATTCACCTCAAATGCGGTCACTTTTACTTGAGCGTCTTTGTAGACGATGCCAGGTGTCACCTCTATTGCTTGCAAATAGGCATTTTTATGACCAACATTCGCCGTTCGATAGCCAATATCTTCTTGATACATACTGCGCATCGAATCAACCATATTTTGCGTACCCAGAGGCCCACGTATGGTCAAGTCCCCCTCACGCTGATATATCCAACCTGTAATCCATAAATCATCCAAACCACTGATGTGATCTGAATGCAAATGAGTCAAAAATACTTTTTGAATTTGATTAGGGGTAATGCCTGCCTGTTGCAGACGAATCGTAGCACCACGTCCGGCATCAAATAAGAAATATTGGCCACCCGCTTCAATCAAGGTCGCAGAGCCAAATCGTTCTATTGACGGTCTCGGCGTGCCTGTGCCCAACAGAGTCACTTCTACATAGTCAGCGAAAGTGAAGGAAGCCAATGCAGCGTAAGCCAGACTGAAATAAAAAAACCTTTTTGCTATGGCAAACATTTACAACCTCACCATTTTTTGATGAAAATTCATGATCAAATTAAACGCGAGCCTTGATAGAAACGCAAGCATGTCACATCATTTAAAAATTATAGCCTTAGGGAGAATCAACGAACGTGTTTACTGGGCACTTGAGCGGTACTCTAATACCGACGAAGATTTATCTATCAGCTCCAGGGCCACTCATAAAGAATTAGCTAATCTAATAGGTTGTTCTCGAGAGTCTGTTAGCCGTGCACTTCAAGAGCTTAAGGAGCAAGGGATAATTGTAATTGATGGAAATAAAATCACTCTTTGTTCTGATCAAGCCAAGCAGCTAGGTGCTTAGCGAATGATAGCTGGACTATAAAAGCTAAGATAATTTTATTTATCCACCTTTAGCACTGCCAGAAAAGCGGACTGAGGAACTTCTACACTGCCAATTTGCTTCATGCGCTTTTTGCCCTCTTTCTGCTTTTCTAATAATTTTCTCTTACGAGTAATATCCCCACCATAACATTTGGCTGTAACATTTTTCCGTAAAGCTTTAATAGTCGTTCTAGCAATGATTTGATTACCGATGGCTGCTTGCACTGCCACATCGTACATCTGACGTGGAATAAGATTTTTCAATTTCACCGCGAGTGAATTTCCGTAAGTTCGCGAATGATCTGAGTGGACAATGACAGAGAGTGCATCAACACGTTCACCATTAATTAATATGTCTAGTTTAACTAACGAAGATGGTTCAAAGTGTGAGTGCTGATAGTCAAATGAGGCATACCCACGACTCACGGATTTTAGTCGATCAAAAAAGTCTAGCACTACCTCATTCAGTGGTAATTCGAATGTAAGTGCCACCTGATTACCATGATAAACAAGATTCTTCTGCACCCCACGTTTTTCTATGCACAACGTAATTACATTGCCTACGTAATCATGCGGCACCAAAATATTAGCTTTGATCACCGGCTCGTGTATGGAATCAACTTTATTTGTTGCAGGCAACTCAGCAGGATTATGAATTTCAATAATCTCACCATTAGTAAGGTGGATTTGATAAACCACTGTAGGTGCAGTCGTAATTAAATCCAAATCATATTCGCGCTCTAAGCGCTCTTGGATAATTTCCATATGCAGCATTCCCAAAAATCCACAGCGAAAACCAAAGCCTAAAGCTTGAGAAGTCTCTGGCTCAAAAGAAAAGGAAGCATCATTGAGTTTCAATTTATCTAATGCATCACGAAAATTCTCATAATCATCTGAATTAACAGGAAAGATACCTGCGAATACATTCGGATTAACTTCTTGAAAACCCGCTAAGGGTTGTTCAGCGACTTGATCAACTGAAGTCAGCGTATCACCCACCTTAGCACTTGATATATCTTTTATTCCACAGATTAAAAACCCGACTTGTCCCGTTTCTAATTGTTTAGTTTCTTCACGTTTAGGCGTGAAAACTCCCAATTTTTCAACTTGATAATTGTGACCAGATGACATCGACATGATTTTTTGCTTGGGCTTAATAGAGCCTTCAAATATTCTAACCAAGGTAATCACACCTACATAACTGTCAAACCATGAATCGATAATAAGTGCTCTCAATGGCCCATCTGGATCGCCTTTAGGCTGAGGAATGTATTGAACTAATGCTTCTAATACTTCTACTACACCTTGTCCTGTCTTTGCACTAACTAACAATGGATCAGTGGCATCTATACCTATTACCTCTTCAATTTCATTGGCAACGCGATCGGGATCGGCAGCTGGCAAATCAATCTTATTAAGAACAGGTAAGACCTCGAGCCCTAATTCAACTGCTGTATAACAATTAGCCACACTCTGTGCCTCAACCCCTTGTGACGCATCAACGATTAATAATGCGCCCTCACAGGCAGCAAGTGATCTTGAAACCTCGTAGGAGAAATCCACGTGCCCTGGAGTATCAATGAAATTCAATTGATAGGTATTTCCATCTTGGGCCTTATAAGGCAAAGAAACTGCTTGAGCTTTAATCGTAATACCGCGCTCTTGTTCCAATTCCATGGAGTCGAGTACTTGTGCCTTCATTTCACGTTCACTGAGACCACCACAATGCTGAATAAATCTATCTGCCAGAGTCGACTTACCATGATCAATATGGGCAATAATGGAGAAATTTCTGATGTATTTCATTGAGATTATTCAAAAGACGCTAATAATATAGCGGAAACAATAAAGCGAGTGTGTACTCGCTTTATACCTGACCATAATTATGCGTGAAGATTAAACGAACTACTACTTTTGTTCACTCTCAGAGGGTATTTGCATAGCAAGAAACTGTGGACCTTGTGGTCTTTGAACCAAGACAGAAACATATTTTCCAGCCGGCAAGTCTTTCGCTAATTTCTTCAGGTTTTGTATCGTGTCAACTTTTTCACCGTCGATCATTTGAAGTATGTCATTTTTACGAATTCCGGCTGCTGATGCTGGGCCTTCATGCACTTCCAGCACACGCAAACCATACGATAATTCTGTTTTCTCTCTATCATCTTCATCCAGCTCTTGCAATTTCATGCCCAACACACCATTTTTCTGTTTTTGTGTCTTGGATTGTTGTTGCTCACGCTCGTTGTCTGGTAATTGACCAATCATAACACTCAGTTTTTTAATTTTTCCATTCCGCATAACCTCAACTGAGACTTTTTCACCCACTTTAACGCGACCGACAATGGGTGGCAAAGAGGCAGAACTGGTGATTTCTTGACCATTAAATTTTAGTATAACGTCACCGACTTTAATTTTTGCATCTATAGCTGGACTGCCATCAATAATCTTAGCTACCAGAGCACCACTGGGTTTTTCCATACCAAAAGACTCTGCAAGTTCTCGTGTGACCTCTTGAATGTATACACCTAGCCAACCACGTGAAACATATCCAGTCGATTTAATTTGTTCAACAACATCCATAGCTACTTCCACCGGAATTGCAAATGAGAGCCCCATGAAGCCACCCGTACGACTGTAAATCTGCGAGTTAATGCCAACCACTTCACCACTCATATTGAAGAGAGGTCCACCAGAGTTACCGGGGTTGATTGCAACATCAGTTTGAATAAAAGGCACATAATTCTCATTTGGAAGGCTTCGTCCTTTGGCACTCACAATGCCAGAAGTTACAGAATGATCGAAGCCAAATGGAGAGCCTATAGCTAATACCCATTGCCCGACTTCTAACTCATTGGCTGAACCAAATTTCACTGTAGGTAGATTATCAGCATCTATTTTCAGCAATGCGATATCGCTTCTTGGATCACTGCCAATAAGCGCAGCAACATACTCACGTCGATCACTCATCTTAACGATAATTTCATCCGCTTCCTTGACCACATGATGATTAGTCACAACATAACCATCAGTTGAAATAATAAAACCAGATCCCAGCGATTTAGAATTGTAATAATCCTCATGCTGTGGACTTTGTTCGTCTAAAAATTTCTCAAAAAAATCATTGAATGGACTACCCTCAGGAAACTCAGGGAGTTGGACGTTAGGTGGAATCTTCGGATGTGTTGTCTGCTGTTTGCTTGTACTAATGTTAACAACTGCAGCAGAATGCGCCTTAACAAGGCCTGTGAAATCTGGCAGCGTTATATCTGCGTGAACTGGAAAAAATACTACCAACAGCACCCACAAAAACATTAAGTTATATTTTTTATTGAACAAATTCATTCCCCTAAGGTATTTATTATATGTGTCGCTTATAACTTTACTGAAGCCCCAATCATTTCAACTGTCTTGCTTGGCACTTCACCTAATACGGTAACCTTGTAACGATCATTACTGCGTGTGTATACATTCATTGCACCACGCCCCATCAGCATAGGCTTCAAATTGACTTCATGCTCTAGTTCAGAAATGAAAATTGATACATTCGCAATACTGTCACTCAGAACAATATGCCGTACAGGTGATTGTTTTAGGGTCATCGCACGCTGGCTCGCGCTCTCTACAACAAACCCTTCAGGCAATATCGTATCGTCTATTATTTGCATCAGATCTTGGTAATCTATAGGTTTAAACTTACTAATAAAAGACCTTTTGGATTTATATTGAGTAGTGTCATATACAGAATCAAAACTCACAGTTTTTATATCATCTAGGTATTCTAATTGAGTGAACATCACATCTTCTAGCACTTGTTTTTTATTTTCATCCCAAATCATAGATCTCAACAACATCCCCGTACTTGGCTGAATACAAAGCTCATGAGCATAGCGATAGCTATCAGACGGTTCTATCTTTAAAACTTGACAAGTTTTACCAGCAACTTGTTCAAATTTATTAGAACTCAATGCATAAACTTTTTTGATTTTCGTAAGATCTCTTGGAATGGTAGTTGGTATTGCTTTATAAGTAGATGATGGCGCCAAACTAAAGATTTGTTTTTGAGGCCACACACATTTCACCTGAGAGCCAGTGCGCGTAACTTCTCTTGAATCCCCATTAAGTGAGACTAAACGCTCTCTTGTGACCCCATCGACCAATCCATGAGTAATACTCATCGCATCCAGCTTGTTACCATGCTTAAATACAAACACACCGTGATAATCCAAGTTATTTTCAGCATGCTTCATTCTAGACAAAAGAACATTTTCAGAGAGCAGTTCTGCAGCTACGTTTGCTGCAAAGGACAACAAACAAACCGCATACAGATATCTAAAAAGAACACGATGTCTAGTCACTATGATCTTGCAATTTTGTGATTTCAGAATATGGTGAGACTATACGTCCACTTGCGTAACCAGAATGATTGTATATATATGCTTCTATTTCATGATCTAATGCATGACTTCGGACATCCTGAATAGTATTCCTGCTAGGCTGAGCATTTAATTGCACAGGTGCAAATTCCACTCTAGGTGAGATCTTATTCATTCTCTCAACCGCACTATCGGAACGAGATTCCCATGAATTAGTTTGAGTGCTTGATATAAAATGCTCTGAATCAGGACGTGTTTGAGCGTATTGTTGAAAACTTAAAAATGATAACGTGGCAACAGAAACTGCGATAGCTAAACCTGCTACCTGTTTCATCCCATAGGTTCTTTTGGGTCTATTATCACCTTTTTGTCTACTGTAAGAGTTAAATGATATTGTTGAAATATCAGCCTCATCAAGCTCTTCAGATACAGATTGATTTTCTATCGCCTGCATAACTCGCTGTGAAAAATTTGCATCAATTGAATCACCACATTCTTTTTTCATAATCGCGCTGATTAATGAATATCGTTGCAATTTTTTAACAGCCTCGTCACTGACACTTGCAATTTCATCATTCTCTGGATGAGACTTAGATGCGTTATTGGTCTTATTTGTTAAGATATTATTATTTAAACGTCTTCGCTCAAATTCTGATAGTTGCTGATCTAGACTAGAGCTAATCAGCTCCAAGTCATTATCATTAATTTGTTCATCACTACTCATATTTTATTCCCACAATCTATAATCCCCTTAACTGTGCCAAGATCCATTCTACTGATACAAATAACAACTTAATCAGTCCAATTTGAGACAACAAGTTAGTCTATAAGTGTTTTGATCACCTTGTCCAAGACTTCACGTGCTCTAAAAATCCTGGAACGTACCGTACCAATCGGACATCCCACTGTATCTGCAATATCCTCATAACTCATACCATCCATCTCACGTAATGTTAACGCGATTTTAAGATCTTCTGGTA
>Ga0255769_10006235_pt1 | contig 10886 bp, 9 predicted proteins | sample 041ome_9_FD_179637 | JGI IMG/M metagenome (GOLD analysis project Ga0255769, IMG submission 179637) | Coastal salt marsh microbial communities from the Groves Creek Marsh, Skidaway Island, Georgia - 041413US metaG (version 2) | ecosystem: Environmental > Aquatic > Marine > Intertidal zone > Salt... | reverse complement strand
ATTTAAGTTTTGAGGATACAATTAGAATTTTAAAAATCCGAGGTGAGGCAATGCAAAATGCAGTTCCAAAAGGTGAGGGTGGGATGATTGCAGTTTTGGGCTCAACTGTAGAAATAGTTGAAAAAATCTTAAAAGAAAATGAAAATCAAATTAAAGTCCAAATCGCAAATGATAATTCTGATGGACAATTAGTCTTAAGTGGGAAATCAAATGATCTTGAAAAACTTACAATTATTTTAAAGTCAAATAACATTAAAAATATAAAATTACCAGTAAGCGCTCCTTTCCATTGTAATTTAATGAGTAGAGCAACAAATATTATGAGTGCCGAAATTACAAAACTTAATTTTAATGACTCACTTATCAAGTTAATTTCTAACGTAACAGCTAACGAAATTAAAAATGTTGATGAATTGAAAGAATTACTAATTAAACAAATTGAAAATAGAGTTAGATGGAGAGAAATTGTTATTAATATGATTAATGGTGGTGTGAATCAATTTATAGAAATTGGACCAGGCAAAGTATTATCTGGTTTAGTTAAAAGAATAAATAAAGAAGTTGAAATAAATACAATAAATAACGTAAGTGACATTGAAAGTCTTAAAATATGAATGATCTAAAAAATAAGAATATTATTGTTACAGGAGCATCAGGAGGCATTGGTAACTCGATTATTAAAAAATTATATGAAGCTGGAGCAAATATTTTAGCATCTGGAACAAGAATAGAAAAATTAGAGGAACTAAAAAAAAATTATAATAATATTAAAATCTTAAAATTTGATATAGCGCAAAGTGATAATATTGAGGAATTTATTGATACGGCAACAGCTACTCTTGGGGGCAATTTAGATTGCTTGATCAATAATGCTGGAATTACTCAAGATAATTTAGCAATTAGAATGAGTATTGATGAATGGAAAAAAGTTATAGATATAAATCTTACTTCAACATTTTTAATGAGTAAGTTTGCAATTAAAAAGATGCTAAAAAACAAATCTGGAAAAATTGTCAATATCACCTCTGTTGTGGGCCATACTGGAAATATAGGTCAAGCTAACTATACAGCTTCTAAAGCAGGTATTGTTGCAATGTCCAAAAGTCTTGCAATTGAATATGCAAAGAAAAATATAAATATTAACTGCATATCTCCTGGTTTTATTAAAACAGCTATGACAGAAAAAATAGATGAAAAATTTAAAGAATTGATAATTTCCAAGATTCCTTCAGCTAGACTTGGAGAGCCAGGTGATATTGCTAATGCAGTTCTTTTTTTAACATCAAACCAATCAGACTACATTAATGGCGAAACTTTGCATGTTAATGGTGGAATGTATATGGCTTGACAAAATAAGTTTTTAAACTAATAAGATTTAATAACAAAAAGGATCAATATGTCAGAAGATGTATCAAGCAAAGTAAAAAAAATTGTAGCAGACCATCTAGGTATCGATGAGTCAAAAGTAACTGAAGAATCAAGTTTTATAGATGATTTAGGTGCTGATAGTTTAGATACTGTTGAATTAGTAATGGCTTTTGAGGAAGAGTTCGGTTCAGAAATCTCTGATAGTGAAGCTGAAAAAATTTTAACAGTTGGTGATGCAGTTAAATTTATTGAAGGAAAAGCAAACTAGAATTATAAATGCCCAGTAAACAAGATGGGGTAATGGTAATCCTATCATCTCCATCTGGAGCTGGCAAAACTACACTTGTAAAATTATTATCTAAATTAGATAATTTTGAAATATCGGTTTCACACACTACTAGACAGCCAAGACTTAATGAAATACCCGATCAGGATTATTATTTTGTAAACGAACAGGAGTTTAAAAGATTGATTAACAATCAAGAATTCCTTGAGTATGCAAAAGTATTTAATAATTTTTATGGCACCACAAGAACACCTGTAATTAATAATTTAAATAAAGGCAGAAATGTACTTTTTGATATTGATTGGCAAGGTGCCGATCAAATTAAAAATAAAAAACTTGATTATAAGTTGGTTACATTTTTTATATTACCTCCAAGTAAAAAAATTTTATTTGAAAGACTCTCTAATAGGGACATGAAAGATAAATTAATTGCTGAGGAAAGAATGAAACAATTTGGTCGGGATGTGCTTCATTGGATCAATTATGATTATGTAGTTATAAATGATGAACTAGAAAGTTGCTATTCTAAAATTGTTAGTTTGGTTGAAGCAGAGATCAACAATGGTTCAAAAGATTATGATGTGGAATTTATTAGAAAACATATTGAGAATTTAACTTCTTAATTTCTCATATTCCCTTGTTAGATTATAATAAGTAATTAAATCAAGATTTTGTGGTCTTAAGTTTAAATCTAAATTTAATTTTTCAGAAACATTTTTATTTTCACTAAAAATTTGATTAAATGGTTTTTTTATCATTTTTCTTCGATGATTAAAAAAAATTCTAGTTATCTTTTCTAAATTCAATGGGTTTTTAAATTTAAAAAAATCTTTTTTAGGCTCAAAATGTAAAAGAGTGCTATCAATTTTTGGTTTAGGAGAAAAACTATTTGGACCAATATCACATATTTTTTTTACATTAAGTTTCCAATTTGTTAAAATTGTCAACCTTCCATAATTAGATGTATTTAATTTAGCAATTATTCTATCAGCAACTTCTTTTTGAAACATTAATATTAATTCTTCAAACCAAAATTCATCATTTTCAAGATTTACAATCCATTTACACAATATTTCTGTTGAAATGTTGTAGGGTAAGTTTCCAAATACTACTAACTTATCATTAATTATATTTTTTTCATTTAATTTTAGAATATCTTCATTAATTATTGTAATTTGTTTTTCAAAATTACGATTTAACAATATTGATAGTGCTTTATCTTTTTCAACAACTAATAAACTTTTGGGATTTTTACTTAAAATTGCTTTAGTTAAATTCCCAGTTCCAGGACCAATTTCTAAAATATTTTTATTTTTTATAGAACCTGTGTTAATTATCTTATTAATGATATCTTGATCTATTAGAAAATTTTGACCTAGACTTTTTTTTGCTTTTATCACTTATTTATCTAAGAATTCTAATGCTTTTGATAAACTTGTAGGATCAGACAAGTTTTTACCAACCATTTTTTCATTAGGCCCGTGGTCAGGTGAAATCCTAATAAATGGCAAACCTAAAGTAATATTTATGGGTTCGTATTCATATAATGTTTTAATAGGGGTCAACACTTGATCATGGTACATGCCTACAATAACATCGAAATGTTTTCTATTTTGTTTCAAAAATATAGTATCTGATGAAAAAGGTCCTTCAACATTTAATCCTTTTCTATTTAAACTATTAATTGCTGGAGTTAATATTTTTTTGTCTTCATCAAAAGTGTCAATTGTTTCACAATGTGGATTGATACCAATTACTGCTATTTTTGGTTTTTTATTTATATAATTTCTGTAAAAATCATTAATCAAGTTAATTTTTTGAATTATAATTTTTTTATCAATTTTTTTTACTACCATTTTTAAAGGTAAATGAGTTGTTATAGGTGATACCGAGAGCTTTTTATGATAAATCAACATTGCATATTTTTTAGTATTGGTTTTATCAGCTAATAATTCAGTTATACCTAAATATTTTTTATTTAAAAAATTTTTTTTTGAAATTGGACCATTTAAAAACTTATTAGTTTTTTTTTCTTTAAGAATTTTTAGAGCAACATCAAAACAATTATTTATATAATTATTTGAATTATTTGTTATTTTTTCAAAAGGTTTTTTAAAATTAAATGCTACGTTTATTAAATTTATAGTGTCTTTTTTATTTTTTAATTTTAATTTTAAATCAATTTCATTTATCTTATATTTGAATCCTAATTTCTTCATTTGAGCAATTATTAATTTTTTTGATGCTATCAAAATAATAGAACTTTTATAATTTTTAGTTTTTATAGTTTTAAAAAAAATTTCGCTAAAAATGCTGTTTGGTTCACCCGGAACTACCAAAATAGGCTTAAGATTCATTGATTATTAAATTTTTGCTTATTTTGTCTAAGTAAATATTTGAATAGATAAATAATTGTTGATTAATTTTAGAATTATACACTTTCTCTACTTCTTTCTCCAAATCAAATGTATATTCAATTTCTTTTATGTCTTCTAATTTCAGTATCATATATCCATTTGGTAAACTAAATGGTTCTGAAAATTCACCTTTTTTTAATGATAAAATTATTTTTTTAATTTCCGCATTTAAAGAATTTTCATTTACCCATCCTAATTTACCTCCTAAATTAGATGAATTTGAAATACTATGAGTTAGAGCAGCGTTCTCAAATCCTAATTCACTTATACTTTTATTGATCATTTCAGTTTTTAGCCTTAAATCTTGGTTACTAGAAACTTTATAGACTATTTCAGATAGCAAGTAAGATTTTGAAAAACTTCTTTTTTTGGATAACTCCTCTTTAATGTCATTTTTGTTTATTTTTATTTGATCTGAAAATTTTGAGTAAATTAATTGATTCCACAATAAATCAACCGAAATCTTTTTCTCAATATCTTCTAATGTTATAGAGTGATTGTTTATGTGTTGTTTAAATTCATCTATATTTTGAAAGTTCAATTTTGAGTAAGTTGATAATATTACTTTATCCAAAAAATCTTTATTTAATTTTATTTCTTTAAAATTATTTTTAAGTTCTTTTTCTTTAATTTTTTCTCTAATTAGAGATTTTTTAGATATTTCAAATATTTGTTCATTTGTTAATTCATTAATTTTATTATTTAAAGCAATTAAATATTTTGATTGATTACTAATATCTACAGTCGTAATTATTTCATTTTCTATTTTAATTAAAATTTTATTTTCTATTGAAAAAGACTCATTTTTAAAATTAAACAATGATAGATAAACTACCAAAATAATAAAACTAGTTCCTATAAAATTCTTGATCAATTTTTTGTTCATATGTTGTAAGTGGATAAAATGTAAAAGTTAGCATTAAATCTTCAGATGGTTTTACATCTCTATCCTGATAGTAAGTTTTCTTATATTTAATTCCTGCGGTTAAACAATCATTTTTATATTCATATAATAGATCATAATATTCGGTAAGATTAATTCTTCTATTTCTTCTTGTGCTAAATGTTAGATTGTTAAAATCATTAATTTCATATAAAAATTTGCTATCAATTACACTTTGATCACCCATTTCTCCATTACTTTCAACAAAAGTTATTTCAGAACTAAAATCATTAAATATAAATTTCGTATTTAAAGAGTTATATTCAACACTTTTTAGATCATTATCAATAGCAAAATCATAATCAAATTTAATTGTGTCATGGAGATTGTTAGTAATGGATACAAAAATATTTGAATTTTTTCTATTTAAAGTACTTTTTTTTGGAATAAATTTTTCATTTTTGTCTCTTATTACTGTTGCAATTTTAGTTTCAAAATAATTATTTATTTCATCAATTTCTAACCCTTTAATTTTTTTTTCTTTTTTATAATTTAGTCCAATTGTTAAAGATTTGCCGGCTTCGAAAGAGTCATCAATTCCTAATCTATTAATATCAAAAATATTGTCATTACTAATCATTTTATCGGCATTTGAGTAATTTTTCATATCAGTAGGATTATATCTAAATGAAAATTTCGGCTCAAGATATTCACTAAATATATCTCCACTTTTAATCATAGGTAATGAACTTTCAAATTCAAAAATATTTGAAAATTCTAATTGTGGTGAATTTTTATAAATAAGATCATTTTTAGCTAAAGTGTTAAGATTTTTTAAATAATAATTAAAATTATTTTTTAAACCATTATTCAAAAAGTAGTCATATGATTTAAAGTTTATATTATTTATTATTCTAGATTTTAAATTGTTTGTATTGGAAAGATTGTTTTCTCCACTAGATGTTAAATTAATATTACCAAAATTATTTGAAAAAAAATCTTTTCCAAAACTATAATGGGGAAGAATGAATTGAAATTTATCACTTGATTTAGAAACAGTTAAATTTTCATAAATGTCAACTCCACCATTAAAATACGTTGTGCCATCGTTTAAATTTATTTTAAAACCTGAATGCATATTGTTTGGGTCAGCTGGTTTGATGGACTTGTCTATATCAATTAAATTGGTGTCAAAAACTTTTAAATAAGTATCATTTGTGGTTTTTTCAAAAAAAATTTCTAATTTTGAGTCAGAAAATTTTTTTAAATTTAAATCTGAATTATATTTTGCAAAAATATGAGAAATAGAATTCTTATTTGAAGAAAGTGATGATTTATATCCTTTAGTGAAACTGAAATCTGCAATAAACGATGAATTTTTATCAATTTGTCTATATTCATTTTGTAACATAAGAATATCATTGTCAAAAAAACTTGGTTTAAAAGTATAATCTTTATTTTCTGATATCACGTGAAAGTAGGGTAAAAAAATTGAAGTTCCTAAAATTTCTGATTGATTTAATTGAGGTTTTAAAAAACCCGATTGTCTTTTAACACTTGGATCTGGATGAAAAAATTTTGGAAAATATAAAACTGGATAATCATAAACTTTAAAGATGGCATTGTCATATTGTAATTGTTTTTTATTTTTGTCATGTGTAATTTTTTTAGCCTGAATACTCCAAGGAGGACATTTTCCATTTTTAATTTTACAGCTGGTAAAAACACCTTTTTCAACTTGTGTAATTTGATTTTTACTATTTGATGAAATTCCATACAGTCTTGGGTCATTATCTTCATCGTTAAAAGTATTTTTTTTTAGAAAAATTTCTGTAAAACCCGCTGTAAAACTTTGATTTTTTAGATCGAAAAAACCATCTGCAAATTTATAATTATCACTTTCAGATTTTGGAACATCACTTTTAGATATAATTTCTAAATTTTTTGCTTTCAAAAATTCATTTTCAAAAAAGTAGACGAACTGTTTCATTGTATATTTTTGTAGATTATCATCTAAAATTTCAGAAAAATTATCTGATGATATAAATTTTGCATTTCTGTCAAGCAATACATCAGATGATTCAATCTTGTATTTAGATTTTAAAATGCCAGATGTTTCATTTTTAGAAAATATTTTTTCTGAGCTCATGAAATAATCAATTTTATCTGAATTAATTAAATAATCATTTTCTTTATCTTCAATTTCAACTTTACCTTCCGCAGTTAAAACATTCGTAATTTTGTTAAGCTCAAAATTATCAGCATCTACTATAAGTTCATTATATATTGCTTTTGATTTTATATAAGTTTTAATGATTTCTTCATTTTTAAAATATATTACCTTATCTGAATAGATTGTATAATTATTAAAATTATCTTCAATTTTTACATCACCTTCTGCGATTAGAATATTTTTAATTTTATTATATTCAAAATTATTAGCTAAGATTTTAACTCCATTTTCAGAAATTATTGTTCCTCTTTTAAGCCCTTTAAATTTATTTCCATCATCAAGTATTTCAACTTCTGTTACGTTGAATATAAATTGTTCTTTACTAGACGAGATATTAGCAAAAATTAAGTTCAATAAAAAAATAATTAGAAAATAAAAGCTAATATTATTTTTCATTTATTTTCTTCATAATTAAAATATTTAAAAATATTAAAAATAATTGTGGACCCCATATAGAGTTTATTATTGATAATTTTTCAGTATTCCCCATAACATAAAAAAAATTGTTTATATAATAAATGATTACAGATAAAAATAACCCGACTACTATTTTTAGAGTATTTCCTGGAATTTGTCTAAAGTTAAGCATCATTATTGCACCAAAAATTGTCATCGAAGTTAAATATATTGGATAAGAAATAATTTTGTGAATTTCAACATTTACTTCTGTAGTGGAGTAATTTAAATTTTTATAATTTGTTTTTAATTGAAAAAGTTCAACTAATGAAAGTGAAGATAAATTTGAAAATAAATTTTTGATTTTTCTATAATCAAAATTCGAATTTAATGTAATTTCTGGATAATTATTGTAAATTCCATCTTTGTAAATTTCTGCATCATAAAGTATCCATTCAAATCTATTAATATCTACTTTTTTACTTTTTATATTTCTAATTACATTAAAATCATTATCAAACTGAGTAATAAACGTATTAATTAAAAAGTTTTCTTCAATTTTCTGAGCATTAACAATACTTATATTGCCTTCAACTACATCTTTAATCCATAGACCATTATTGGTTATTACTGCAAGATATTTTCCATCAGCGGTGTGCTTAAATTTTAGCTCGAGATAATAATTTTTAAGATTTGATGAAAAATTATAAAAAAAAATAATTATTAAAAACCCTAAAAAAAAAGCTGTAATAGTTATTATTTTTATAATTTGTGTATTTTTTAAGCCAGAATATTTAAAAATTTGTATTTGATTATTATTAAACAAATTCAAAAAAAATATTTGAGTTGAAATTAAAAAGATAAATGGAAACATTTCAAAAATTAAAGATGGAGAGTTTATAGCTGCTAAAAATATAGGGTAATATTGTTTTACAGGAATATTTTTAAAAAATTCAATTTCTCCAAGAATGTTTAAAATAAAAATTAAACTAATTAAAATTAAAGAAACAAATATTATGGAGCTTAAAAAATTTTTAACTAAATAACTTATATAAACTTTCATATTCTTAAATATTAATTTTTTTGTAGCTTAATTTTTTTTGTATCCATAAGTATATAATAATAAATATTAATATGGGTATTATTGACATTCTTAAATTTGAATAGTGGATAGAATTAATTAAACTTAACGAAGACTCCGAAAGAATTATTAGCGAAAGACCAATAATGAATAGAATAACTCTAAACTTAGTAAAATTTATGTTTTCTTTAGAGATCATAATATGAATTAAGGAGATCAATATTAAAATTGGGATGTATAGGGGTATTATGTTTCTTTTATATATCTCCTTATAAACATTATGAATATTATTTAAATTACAATTTAAAGTTATTGAATTATGATTATTGATGTTTAAGTTTCCACTAAGATAATTTTCAATACATTTTAACAATTCAATTGTAGATGTTTCTTGAGTTTTATAAGAAGTTATTGAGTTAGTGTCTAAATTAGACATACTAAAATCCGACTCTGAAAATTTAAAATTTGTAATTTTATCGCCAGTTCCTTGAATAGTCTCACCATCATAAAGAACTAAAATTTTATTACCGTTTTTAATTGAAAATTTTCCTTTTTTGGCGAAAGTAATTTGATAATTTTCTTCTCCACCTTTTTTAATGTAGATATTAACCAAATTATTATTCTCATCTTTTAGATCGGTATATATTGTTAAATTTTTAATGGTGTCATTAAAACGCTTAGGTTTGATGTGCGACTCTATAAAATCAATATTTGAACTTTTGATTATAGTTCTGGCAATTTCTTGAGATTTAGGAACTAAAAAAGAAGTTAAAAAAATTTGAATTACAATAATAATTAAAGAAAATTTTAAAAAAAAATTTATTATTTCAATTTTAGCTATACCGATTGTCCAAAACACAACCAATTCATTTTCAATTTCAGACCTTGCGAGGACATACGAAAAACTAAAAAATAGGGCAAATGGTAATATTCTACTTATTATTTTTGGGTAATTTAAGAGGGTGTAATTGATATAAACAACATGGCTTCTACCATCTTCAATCATAATATCCAGATAATTGACAGCTTGAAAGACCCACACGATAATACTTGTGCTCAAAAGTGAAATTATAAAAAATTTTAAACAATCGATTAAGAGTTTTCTAAATAATATTTTTTTCATTGAAAAATAATAATTTTGACCTATATAACATTTATCATCAATAGAGTGTATTAAATTCATGAATATAAAGATAAAACATAGCAATAAGAGTGACAACTTTAGTCATTCTAGTCACGTTTTTTTTCTAAAAGAAAAATTTGAAATAAAAACATTAAAAAATTTTTTAGGAAAAAGTGATCTAGAGTTTATTGCTGAAATTTTAAAAGTTAAAAATATAAAAAAAAATATTTTATTATTGGATCTAAATTCAAAAAAAAGTATTTGTTTAATTAAAGTAGATAAAGACTCAAATGAAGAAAATCTGGGTGCAGAGTTTTATGATTTTTTAAAATCAAACAATTTAAAAGATGTTGAAATTTATACAGATAGCTCAAACACTTTGAGCAAAAATTTTATAAATAACTTTTTACATGGTCTGAGATTAAAATCTTATGAGTTTAACTTATATAAATCAAAAAAAGAGTATACATCAACTTTAATAAAACTAATTGGCTCAAAAAATTTAGTAAAAAATGAATTAAAATTTCGTGCAATTGAAATGGGAACTAATTTTGCGAGAGATCTTGTTTCTGAACCACCAAATGTTTTATTTCCAGAAGAATATGTTAATAGACTGGTTAAACTAAGGAAATTAGGAATTAAGGTAACTGTTTACAATGAAGTAAAACTAAAAAAACTTGGAATGAATTCTCTTTTAGGAGTTGGTAGAGGAAGTGCCAAAGAGTCGTTTTTAGTTACTTTAGAATGGTACGGTGATAAAAAGAATAAAAAGTCTCCATTATCATTTGTTGGTAAAGGTGTTTGTTTTGATACTGGTGGAATTTCTCTTAAACCTGCAAAATTCATGGAAGAAATGAAATATGATATGGCAGGCTCAGCGGTTGTCTCGGGTTTAATACAAAGTCTAGCTCTAAGAAAGGCAAAAGTTAATGCCGTTGGAGTTGTGGGTCTTGTTGAAAATATGCCTGGAGGAAATGCACAAAGACCAGGCGATATTGTTAAAGCATATAATGGTAAAACAATAGAAGTTTTAAATACAGATGCTGAGGGTAGATTAGTTTTAGCGGATGCATTAAGTTTTACAGAAAAAAAATTTAAA
>Ga0255769_10006230_pt1 | contig 10891 bp, 6 predicted proteins | sample 041ome_9_FD_179637 | JGI IMG/M metagenome (GOLD analysis project Ga0255769, IMG submission 179637) | Coastal salt marsh microbial communities from the Groves Creek Marsh, Skidaway Island, Georgia - 041413US metaG (version 2) | ecosystem: Environmental > Aquatic > Marine > Intertidal zone > Salt... | reverse complement strand
CTGTGGGTGATTGGTCGGGCATTCGACTTTGGATCAACGACAATGCAGGCTTTAAAGAGCAAACAATAGAAGCCGGTTTCAACTACAGCCAAGGCCTTTGGAATACGATGAAGCTCATAGATGTCGACGGTGACGGGAGCCTTGATGTAATAGCAGGTAACCTTGGAGAGAATTGCCGCCTTGAGGCCTCTGTTCAAAAACCGATGGCACTGTTCGTGAATGACTTCGATGGAAACAGTTCAACAGACCCAATCCTATGTTCGTATTGGGGCGATACATTGTTCCCACGTGTATTGCGACACAACCTGATCTCACAGCTGCCGTATTTGAAGAAAGAAAACCTCTTGTACCAGGAATACGCAGGCAAAAGTGTGTTTGAAGTGTTCGATACCCTCCAGCTCGAGCGCAGCGCGTTGCTCCAAGCACAAACGCTGCAGACAGTCATCTACTTCAATAACGGAAACGGCACCTTCAGTCAAGGCACACTCCCTCTAGAAGCACAGATCGCACCGGTTTATGCTATAGATGTGGTCGACGTGAACGGAGATGGCGCAAAGGATATCATAATGGGCGGAAACCTCTTTGAGGTGCAGCCGGAATGGGGAAGGTATGATGCCTCGCGAGGGACCGTACTGCTTGGAGACGGGACACGCTCGTTTGAAGCAGTGGGCACAGCCGCGTCCGGACTCAACGTAGAAGGACAAGTGCGAGATATTATCACCTACAAGCGCGACGATGCAACCTATGTGCTCTTCTCCAAGGTTAATGGCCCTATGGAAGAATACAAACTCGCCGAATAATGCTGAAAAAGGCACATATCGCCTTATTTCTTGCCTTTTGTGCCTGTACATCAGCGCCCAAAGAACCCACCTTGTTTGAAGAGGTTAGCGAGGCGGCAGGTATTGACTTTGCGAATGTCTTAGAGGAAAACGACCAACAGAACATTGTGGACTACCTCTACTTCTACAACGGAGCAGGGGTTGCTGTGGCAGATTTTGACGGCAACGGGTTCGAAGACATCTACTTTGTGCGTAACCAAGGCGCCAATGCGCTCTATTATAACCAAGGGAATTGGAATTTCACCAAGGGAGACCTCTCCGCAGCCGGAAGTGCAGATTTTCAAACCGGGGTAAGTGTTGTAGACATCAATGCTGACGGTTTTCCCGACCTGCACGTGAGCGCCGTGAATTACCACATCTGGAACGGGCATAACGAGTTCTACCTCAACCAAGGCGACGGAACCTTTACTGAAATCAGCCAAGATTTGGGGATCGACTTAGCAGGCTACGGCCAACAAGCACTTTTCTTTGATTGCGACAATGATGGCGACCAAGATTTATACGTTTTGCGTCACAGCGTTCACCCTTCTGGGGCCTATAACAAGGCTTCACAACGCGGTACCACCGATGAAAAGGCAGGCGATCGTTTCTTCTTGAACACCGGCTCTCCTACAGCACCTGTTTTTGAAGATAAAACCGACGACTTCGGGGTACTTAGCTCACAGCTTGGTTATGGTCTAGCAATCGTCGCCGAGGACTTTAACAGCGACGGTTATTTGGATGTATTTGTCGCCAACGATTTTCACGAGAACGATTACCTGTATCTAAATCGCGCTGGCGAGGGTTTTGAATTGGCCACAGATGAAAGCTTTCAGACCAATTCTAAGTTTACCATGGGCGTGGATGCGGGCGACCTCAACGGAGATGGTTTGACCGACCTCTTCACCCTGGACATGAAGCCTTGGGACGAGGTAGAGCGCAAAAATGCGTTGGGTGCCGAGCCCTTCCACATTCATAAATACAAGCGCTCGCAAGGGTATGTCGAACAGTTTCCCAAAAACAGTGCGCACCTTCAACGCGGCAGTGTCCCTTCTAAGGGAATGGCCCTGCCGGTATTTGAAGACGTTGCCCCACTCCTTGGAGTTGAAAGCACCGACTGGTCCTGGGGGGTCCTGCTCGAGGATTTCGACGGTGATGGATACAAAGACCTCTACGTAACCAACGGAATCAAGCGTCGTCCCAATGACCTAGATTACATTCAATTCCTCTCGAGCGGAGAAGGCGTAGCGAAGTCCGACGAAAGCATTTACAGTCAGATGCCGCAGGGTCTCGTAAGTAATCGCGCCTACCGTGGAACACATGATGGGATGGTGGAAACCAGCAAAAGCTGGGGCCTCGATTTCAAAGGCACTAGTAACGGATCTGCGGTGGCCGATTTTGACAATGACGGTAAACTGGATCTAGTCATCAACAACCTCGACGACCGCGCACACCTGTACCGCAATATCCTCGCCACCGCCGCAACAACAGTTGACTTTGGCGGTTACAACGTACGATACCGTAAGCGCCTTGGTGCAAAATCGCATTGGAACCTTGGAACACGCTCTTGGCTTAGTCACAGCTCTACCCGTAAAAATGTGGACGATTTTGGAGGAGGCATCATCGTTGAGTGGCCGAATGGAACGGCAGAGGCATATATGCTCTTGCCGGGTGAACACAACGCACTTCGTCCTGGCGAAGGCATGGCCGTTGATGGTTTAGAGACAGTGAACAAGAGCCGTGTCGCGGCTGCTTTAGATACTTTACCCTTCGGACATAAAGAAGATGCGTACACCAGCTTTGTGGAGACCCCGCTATTGATACAAGGCACGGACGAATTAGGTCCTGCGGGCGCCTATTTCGACGGAAAGCTGTTTGTGGGCGCCAGCACCGGTAAAGCACCGCTTTGGGCAGACTTGAAAACTATGGACACCACCCTTTTGTGGGCCGATAGAGCACATGAAGACGTGGATGCTGCACTCGTAACGCTAGCCACCGGTCAAACCGCCCTTGTAGTGGTCACCGGCAGCAGCCAAATACCCAATAATTCTACACGTCAACAAGACCGCATTTACTTCCATTCAGATAAGCCAAGTGTTTCTCTAGGTGAAGAGGGAACCAATGCTTCTTGTGTAGCCGTTCTAGACCTCAATGGCGACGGAAACGACGATATTTTCATTGGGGAGCGCTCTATTTGGAACGATTACGGTGCCGCACCTTCGCACGCAGTGTATTACGGAACCAATGACGGTTGGTTTGAAAAGGAACAGCCGTCATGGACCGCTGAATTAGGCATGATTACCGATGCCACTACAGGAGATCTTGACGGTGACGGTACCAACGATCTCATTGTCGCAGAAGATTGGGGAAAGATTAAAAGCGTTGATAGTAACGGAAAGGTTCAGTCCTTGAGTGAAAACGGGTGGTGGCGCTCGGTATACGTTGCCGATTTAGACCACGACGGTACAGCAGAAATTTTCGCCGGTGGCGTAGGACAGAATCACGGTATTGCCTTGAGTCCTGAGACACCTGTGGAGCTCTGGATCACCGATCTCGACGGGAATGGCAATCGCGACTTCTTGTACAGCTACGTAAATCAAGGCGAGCGCTATCCATTGTTCGGGCGTGACGAACTCATCAAGGAAAGCGTCAGGTACCGCAAGGATTATCTGAAGAACAGAACATTCTCTGGGGTACCGTTTGAAAAAATGTTTGGGGATGCACTAACCGGCGTTGAACCGCTTAACGTTGGTTTTACCGGCAGTGCACTGCTCGTCTCCAGCGACAGCGGCTGGGTACAAATCTCCTTGCCTTCTGACGCACAGCAGGCACCCATCAATGCGGCTATTGCCACGGAGCGCGGTCTATTGCTGTGCGGCGGCGCAGATAATATGCACACCTCTATCGGTACCCAAGAGAGCTTCTGCGGAGCCTTTCTTACCTACGGATCGTCCGGGCCTTTGTGTAGCGATGCGCCCTTCATTTTACGCGGATCCACGGCCAAACTTGTTTCCACCCCGCACGGTCTCGTGCTCCTTCAAAACGACGGCGCTGCATTGCTTTACACGGGTGATTTATAGAGGGGTTTTCCCTATTTTAGCGAGATGCGAAATCTTCTTTTGTTTGCCTTAATCAGCGGGACATTGCTCAACTCGTGCACCTTAGATCCGGAATGTGAATGGACAGACCTATACGCCGACTTTGAATCCTACGAATTCACGACCGATTTAGAACAAACCAACATCGTTTTGCTCACCCCTGAGTTTGATCCGAACATCGTGCTTTTTGAGCCATACATTATTCGCAGCGATAGTGCTTATGATGCACTCACCCAGTTTTCGCGTGATGAAGAATGCCCCTACTGCGTATATCCTGTCATCGATTTTGACGAATACACGTTGATTGGCTTTTCTACGGAAATTAGCTGTCTAGCCACGAACTACCTAAAACTAACAAGTACGCCCGAAGGGTGGCGCTATGCCCTTAAAACCGTCGATGAAACCCAGTGCAACCAACTGTTGTGCGACAACTTCAGCTTCAATTGGATCCTGCTTCCGAAAGCCGCGGACACTACGGATATATCCTTTGAAACTGGACTTGCTCGCTATTTCTGCGACTGTTAATCTAACAACACATGAAACGACTTCTAGTAACACTCACTTTAAGCGCCTTTGTGGCGACCTCTTGCCAAGGTCCCAAAGAGCCGTACAACGACTATTCGCGTGATCTGCAGAACGCCTATCAAGCAATCACAGACATCTTGGTGCACGATATTTTCTCGCCACCCGTGGCTGCAAGGGTTTATGCCTATTCTGGCGCAGCAGCTTACGAGGTAATAGCTCAAAGCAATGCAAATTACCGTTCTCTTGCGGGTCAATTCCACGAATTCCCAACAGTAGACCCAGCACCAGCGGATGAAAATTACGTGCCCGAATTGGCTTCGCTTCATGCCTTAGGTGTGGTCGGCAAGGCCTTAATCTTCTCGGAAGACCGGATGCAAGCACATATGGACGGGTTGTTCGAAAAGATGAGTGAGCACCACAGCGCTGAAGCCATCGACGTGAGTCGCGACTACGGACAACGCGTGGCAGATGCTGTGTTGAATTGGGCCCAGGGTGATAACTACAACCAAAGCCGCACGTTTACTAAATACGAGATCAACGACGATCCGATGCGATGGAAGCCAACGCCCCCGGATTACATGGACGGTATTGAGCCACACTGGAGAAATATTCGTACGCTGGTCATGGACAGCGCGCAGATGTTCAAACCGGTACCCCCGCCAACGCCTTCTCTAGATACTGCCTCGAAATTTTACAAAGATCTCATGGAGGTCTACCACACTGTTAACAACTTAACGCCCGAACAAGAGGCTATTGCACAGTTTTGGGATTGTAACCCGTATGTGAGCGTGCACCGCGGTCACGTGATGTTGGCCACAAAAAAGATCACTCCTGGAGGTCACTGGATGGGCATTACGGGCATTGCTTGTCGCAAAGCGGGTGCAGATTACGGTACTACCATCAATGCGCACTTGCGCGCTGCTACGGGTTTGTTTGACGGTTTCATCTCTTGTTGGGATGAGAAGTACCGTTCGGAATTGGTCCGCCCTGAAACGGTGATTAATGAGAATTTTGATGAGAATTGGACCCCGCTGCTGCAAACGCCTCCATTCCCTGAGTATACCTCGGGACACAGTGTTATTTCAGGTGCTGCAGGTGTGATGCTTACCGGCGTCTTTGGAGAGAACTTCGCCTTCCAAGATTCTACAGAACGCGTATATGGGCTTCCTGACCGCTCCTACGAAAGCTTCACCGCTGCCTCTGACGAAGCGGCCATTTCGAGATTGTACGGCGGTATTCACTACATGCCAGCCATCGAGATTGGCGTGAGCCAAGGACGCGCCTTAGGGGCCTATCTAGACGCCAACTTAACGACCTATACCGGAGATGAATAAGCCGTTTAAATGGGCGTTGCACATCAACTTTTTTGTGTACGCCATACTACTGAATAGTGTGGGTATCGTCATCCTAAAAAGTATTAACAACTATGGTGTGAGCGAAGTGCAGGCCAGCACCCTTGAGCTCTTCAAGGATATGCCTATTGCCATCGTTTCCTTCCTCATTGCCAGCTTTGTACCGCGCATCGGCTACAAGAAAATCATGGTCATCGCCCTGTCCATTACCTCGCTGGGGTTGATTCAGATGTGGGCAGGAAATAGCTTTGTCTCTTCGCAAATCCTCTTTGCCATTGTTGGGTCTTCCTTTGCCCTGATCAAGGTGGCAGTTTATGGATCCATCGGTGAAGTAACTTCAGGAGAAAAAGAACACAATGCACTGATGAGTTCCGTGGAAGGAACCTTCATGTTCGGTATTGCCTTGGCCTACTTCCTTTTCCCCGCCTTCAATAGCGAAACAGACCCTAGTGCTTGGCTCAACGTATATCTCCTACTCACGGGTCTAGTACTATTAGCTTTGGCCTTTCTTGCGCGCATTCCAGAGTTGCCTAAAGAGGAAAATAGCACGCCCTTGAGCGAAGAGTTCTCTGCCATGATCGGACTCATCACCAAGCTATTGGTTGTCGTATTTGTCTTCTCCGCCTTCCTATACGTAATGGTGGAGCAGGGCATTATGACTTGGCTGCCAACGTTCAACGAGAAGGTATTGGCACTGAGCGAAAGCAACAGTATTCGTATGGCCAGTATCCTTGCCATTACCCTAGGTTTAGGTAGAATCCTTGGGGGTCAATTGAGCGAGCGCTTCCACTGGACAATTGTCATCTCGGGAGCGATTATCGGCGCTATGCTCATGGTCGCCTTTGTCCTTCCGCAAGCGCTAGACCGTGAAGTCAGCGAAGATGCCGCAATGATCTTTGGCCTGCCAGTCCTCGCCTTTATCTTCCCACTAGTAGGGCTCTTCATTGCACCCATCTACCCACTATTAAACAGCGTAATGCTCAGTGCCCTGCCTAAGAAAATGCACAGCCCAATGACCGGCCTGATCGTACTGTTTTCCGCCACAGGCGGCACCCTAGGTTCACGAATCACGGCCTACTTCTTTGAGCGATTGGGCGGCGGTGCGTTCTATTTCACATTAGTACCTATGACGCTCCTACTTATCGCAGTTTTCGTCTTAAGAAGATTGACTAAGAAAGTGTAAATTCTAAGAATGAATACGATCGATCAACTTCTTGGCGAACTCTTTGTTGACTTGCACACGAGCGGCATATGGAAAGACGAGAAATACATCAGCGATGCAGAGCTCACTACTCCTGTAGACAAGGTTTTGGCCCTTTACAATGAAGAGAAATCCAGGGCCAATTTTGACCTAAAATCCTTCTTCGAAAAACACTTCCAGCCGGCACAAGCTGTGGAGGTCGATTTTGCAGCCGACCTCAACCGTTCACCGGAGGATCACATTAAAGCACTCTGGCCTTATTTGCACCGCAGTGCCGACCCTACAGATATACTTAGCACGAAAGTTCCCCTTCCGCACTCCTACATCGTGCCAGGAGGCAGATTTCAAGAAGTCTATTATTGGGACAGCTACTTCACCCAGCTAGGACTACTTGCACACGGACACCGCTCTTGGGTCGGAGACTTGCTGGACAACTTTGCCCATTTTATTGATACCTACGGACACATTCCCAACGGCAACCGCACCTACTTTCTCTCACGCTCTCAGCCACCTTTCTTTGCGCTCATGGTTGATGCGTATGCCAAAGGTGCCGAAGAGCCCATGGAAATCTACGAACGCTATCTACCGGCTCTAGAAAAGGAACATGCCTTCTGGTCTACCGAGCACCGCAATGAAGACGGAAAAACTACCTATTGGGACGCTGGAAACTCGCCCCGCATCGAAATGTACCGTACCGATCTGGAATGGGAGGCGCACGCCAAAGAGCACCCCCTTTTCTTCCAGCACCTTCGTGCTGCTTGCGAAAGCGGTTGGGACTTCTCTTCCAGATGGTTAACTAACCCCATGGACCTGGGCACCATTCATACCATGGATATCGCACCTGTGGACCTCAATTCGCTCCTTCTGTTCCTAGAAGAACTACTATTTAATCTCACCGGAAATAAGGTCTACGAAGTCGCCGCCTACGAGCGTAAGTGCAAGCTTCAAACAGAATTCTTTACCGAAGAAGGCTTCCAAGACATTGACCTAAGAAGTGGTGCCGGCACCGGCGCTGTGAGTGCCGCAGTGTTCTACCCGCTATTTGTGGGTGCAGCAACGACGGACCAAGCTGCGTTTACTGTAGAACACCACCTCCCCCAATTACTTGAAACTGGTGGGCTCCTAACTACGCCGATATGCAGTGGTCAACAATGGGACGCCCCGAACGGCTGGGCACCTTTGCAATGGATCGCCGTAAAAGGTTTGGACCGCTACGGATTTAAAGAAGAGGCTAAAGGCATTGCTACACGATGGATACGAACGTGTGATATCATTTACAACGCGCGCGGCAAATTCGTGGAAAAGTACAATGTGGTTGAGCCAGAAAACCTAAGCAAAGGCGGAGAGTACGACGTCCAAGACGGCTTTGGGTGGAGCAACGGCGTATACATTGCCATGCTCGAATACCTCAAAAAATAACGCTTAGCTACCGGCCAAGGGAGAACCAAAAATCCCTACCGCCATTTCCGCCCATAGGATGGCGAATAAGAGCATCAATAACAGCATTATTGGCCATCTTCCTTTCTTTGGTAATGATCGCCATAAGAGCACTTCTACGGAGGAAACGACAAAGATTAGTGCGCCGCCTATTAAGAAATCAAATGGCGACCAATTCACTTCTTCGCTAACAAATCCTCCTATCAACGGAATGGATAAAAGCATGGCGGTTGCTATTGCAGGCCAATACCAAATTGGTTTAGTCTGTGACATGGGTCTAAGGTTTCCTTGAAGATACAAAAAACCCCGGTGCAAGCCACCGGGGTTAACTCGGGCTTCCGCTCAATTAACAAATTTTTATTGCTTCACTAGAATAGCCCCGAAGCCACCGCCTGAAGCTAAACGCACATCAAAGCTATCGTCCTTCACGTACGTTTTCGTTTCTATGGTCACCGCATACGGGTTGATTTCCCAATCCGCATCATCTGCATCGCGATAGATCTGTGCCTCATAGGTAGCGCCCTCCTCAAGGAAGTCCAGCGCAATGCTTAGCTCGTGCTCTCCATCGGCATTTGCTGCACCTAAGTACCAGTTGTCGTTCTCCTTTGGTGTACGCGCCCAAGCCACATATTGGCCCACTTTACCGGCCACTGGAATACTGCGCTCCCAATCAACAGCAACGTCTTTGATGAATTGCAACCAATCCAAATGCTTCTCGTAATTCTCTGGAAGGTCACACGCCATTTGAATAGGCGATGGAACAACGACATACAAACCAAATTGCTGGCCTACAGTGGATCGAACTCTGTTATCACCATCAGGACCGCTCTTAGTTTCCAATTGGAATACCCCAGGGGTATAATCCATTGGTCCACTCAAGAACCTTGTGAAGGCCATGGTTGGAATGTGATCTACAAAGTTCCCTTTCTCTATACTCCATGCGTTGAATTCCTGTCCACGGGCACCTTCGCGAGCCACCCAGTTCGGCCAAGTGCGCTCCAGTCCTGTTCCCTTAATAGGCTCGTGCGTATTTACCGCAATCTGATAGTCAAAAGCCTTGGTCACTGCGTTGTTGTAGTGGTTGACCATCCACTGACCGTGGTGGTATTCTCCCTTCGGCAAAAGCGGCCCTACATAGCCTGACTTCACCAAATGAATGTCGTTGGCTTGCATTAATGCGTACGCAGTATCCATCTGCTGATCATACGTACGCGGTGCAGCAGAAGTTTCATGGTGCATCACCAGGCTCACACCTTTACTTTTCGCATATTTCTGCAGCTCTGCCATATCGTAATCTGGGTAGCTGGTTACAAAATCGAACACCCCTTCGCGGTCGTCAAAGCCAATCCAGTGCTCCCAGCCCGTATTCCAACCTTCGACCAACACGCCGCTAAATCCGTGCTCGGCGGCAAAGTCAATGTATCTGCGCGTGTTTTCATTTGTAGCGCCATGGCGGCCATGCTCACGACCGTCATCAATCCACGTACCCATATCTTGAGTCATACCGTAATCCCAGGTGCTCTTACCCATATGCATCTCCCACCAAATACCCACATATTTCTGCGGAGTAAACCACTGCGAGATGTCGCCCATCTGGTTCGGTTCATTCAAATCGTACATGAGATGGGACGCTAATAAATCGGTTGCTTCGTCGCCCAAAGTCACCATTCTCCACGGCGTTTTAAACGGAGTAGGAATAGTTGCCTTATTGCCGTCTTCACGCCCTACAAGCGAGCTAACAAAACCCGTTTTGCCCTCGCGCAGTAGCGTCATGCCTGAATAATTAACGAGGGCCGCCTCATGGATGCTCATGTGCGTACCGTCCTTGTATTCAAAGGTCACAGGCGTACTAACGCTGTTCTCCACAATAACCGTTGCTGCCAAATTCGGGTGGTTGGCCTTGCTCAAGGCATCAATCTCACTAACCTTCGTGTGGTTGTACGGGTGCTCATAGATCTCCCAATCGCCAGGAATCCAGTGCGCCATCGCGTCTTCAGACAAGTTAAATTCAGACTTTTCGTCCTTCACCACCAACTTTCCTTCTTCCTGCTCAGGAATCAAATAACGGAAGGCAAAACCGTCATTCGCCGCTCTGAATACCACGCCCAAAGTTCTACCCGTTGGGACATGCGTAAAGTTGAACGTTGCCTCGGTATGCGTGTACGAAAGCTCGGAATTCGAACCCCACTGCATCGTATAAGCATCGCTTACTTCTTTTACATCTACTGTGGCCAATTCAAATCCGTCCAAAAAATCCTCTGCCTGCGCAAAATCGAACCCAAGGGTCGACGAACCTATGACCTCTTTGCCATTAAAGTCGACGGCATATTGAATAGCTCCCTTGGAAGTAAGGCCAATGCTCACCTGAACGTTACCGTCTGGGCTGTAAACCACCTCTTGCGGTCCTGTACAAGCCATAAAAGCCAACCCAATGAAAAGTAGTGTTACCTTTTTCATCAT
>Ga0255769_10006212_pt1 | contig 10913 bp, 5 predicted proteins | sample 041ome_9_FD_179637 | JGI IMG/M metagenome (GOLD analysis project Ga0255769, IMG submission 179637) | Coastal salt marsh microbial communities from the Groves Creek Marsh, Skidaway Island, Georgia - 041413US metaG (version 2) | ecosystem: Environmental > Aquatic > Marine > Intertidal zone > Salt... | reverse complement strand
GTCCATGAGTTTTTGCGATAAGCGCGTGGAATCTTCGCCTCGCGCTCTTTCCGCGAGCTCTTTTTGGCGTTGGAATTCTTTCGCGCGCTTCTCTAAAAGGAGTATTTGTTTTCCTCGTTCGTTTTCGCTCCTGTTCGTTGCATTTCCACCACCACCACTCGAAGACGCAGAAGCCATCATCGTCTTCATCTCCTCCATCAACCGCGCGTTCTCCTCCGATAACGAACCAATCACACCTTTCAGCATCACTCGCTCTTCCTCGTGCCTTTGTTTTTGCTGCTGTTGTTCTTCTCGTCGTTCTCCGTCGTGAGCGTCCAATCCACTCCGTTCTCGTTTCCTCTCTTTTTCCAATTCCAACCGAGCTCTGAGTTGCGCGATGCTGCTCGTCGTGGTCGCATTTTCGCCGCCTAGTGTTCGCTCGTCGTCGGAGGAGGAGGGGGAGAGGTCGAGCGGCATCTCTCCGTCTCTCTGTCGCTCTCTGTCGCTCCGTGTTCGATGTGTTTGTGTGCGTTTTTTTCTGTCGCATTGCTTCAAAACAAATCCATCATGGTGGCGAAAAACACCTTTCGCGGCGGCGTTTCCGAGCGAGAATTCGACGGCGGCAAGAACAAGAACACCGCGATTGCTGCTCATGTTAATCGAAATTTCACTTTTACCAAAAATTTCATCGCGTCCGCTTTGCTCGCGTTCGTGACTTCCGCGCACGGTTTGCTCACGACGGCGTCTCTGCGAGGAAAAGAAAAGTACAGTTACAACGTTGCGACGGTACCGTTACTCGCGGAAGGGTTGAAGTTATCGATAAGTTTTGTTTTGTTGAAAAGGGAGATGCGTTTGATGGCATCGTCGTCGTCGTCGTCATCGTCGGAGAGTGCGAGTACTAAGGTGGTGATGACCACGCAAGTGAAAACAGTCATGTTGTATCCGATTCCGAGCTTGATTTTCTTGTTGCACCAAGCGGTGTCGTTTCCGGCTTTAGTGTTATTAGATCCGACGACGTTTCTGGTTTTAGGAAACCTGAAGATTGTCATCACTGGGGTATTAACCAGGATCTTTTTGAAGAGCACAAGCGCTGGATGGACGTATAAGAAGTGGATTGGTTTGATCTTGGTCACGGTCGGCGCGTGTACGACGCAAGTCGGCAAGAGCGAGAAGACGGGCGGGAAGTGGATGTTGTTTCAAAGATTTAGCGCGTTTGGGTATTTTTTAGGGATTGGAGACGCAATTTTGAGCGCTTTGGGAGGCGTATACGTCGAGTTTGTATTTAAAAAGAACATAAACGATTCGATTCATTGGCAAAATCTGCAGATGTACGCGTTCGGGTTGTTGTTTAATAGCGCGAGATTGACGTATTTGGATTTTAGGAAGTTTGGCGGATGGGACGATGACAACGACGATTCTAGCGGCAATGAAGCGGTGTATGCGTGGCCTATGACTGTGTTTTCTGGACACTCTTTCATATCGATGTGCGTGGTTGCCAATCTGGCATTCGGTGGTTTATTAGTCTCGCACATTATAAAAAATGTAGACGCCATCGCGAAAGTGTTCGCCACCGCCTGCGCCATGTTCCTCACGCCGACGTTGTCGTTTATTTTGTTCGCGCACGTACCAAGCCCAGCCATTTTTGGTGGAGTTTTGATTGCCAGCTATGGTATGCTGACGTATTACGACTTAGTTCCAATTCGGAGCAGCGGGAACTTGAGTAGTAGTAGTAGTAGTAGTAGTAATAGTGATAGTATCGATAGCAACGAGAAGAATAGAACTGCGACGACGCCGAGAAGTCGCCGGGGCGTGGTGTTGTAATAGTGCATTCAACTAGTACATGGCTCTAGTGCTAAAAACTAAATTCAACTACACGGTTCTAGTGCTAAAAACTAATGCAAACGTCCCTCTCTTCGTTTGATTCGGCAGCCGCGCTTACGCTTATGGTCAACTCGGCGCCGGACGTTTTCGGAATAACGACGAGCGAAGACGCGTCCGTCGTCGTTTTCCTCAACACGTGCACGTTCGTCTTCGTCTCTCGAACGACCACGCCAGATTCGCCGACCAAGCTTGCTTTTCGGTGTTTCGTGACTAAAACAACCGCCCCGAAAAGTTCCCACGCGTCTTTTTCCTTACCGTCTCGCATCGATATCCCATCCACGTGTTCATCCATCGTCGTCGTTTTCTTCGCCTTCTTCTCCTTCCTCCTCTCTTCCAACTCCTTCGCGGCGTATTCTCTCCACAATTTCCTTACTCTCCTCAAAGATTCCCACGTCAACGCGTTCGTCTTCTCTTTCCCATTACCAAAAAGACCATCGCCGCCCATTTTCGCTCGCACCATCTTCTTCCATCCCCTCCCAGAATACTCCGCGCTCTCCGCGTTCGCGAACCGCCTTCGTCGTTCCTCCTTCCGGTGCAAGTCGCCCTCTCTGTCCTCTCTGAACCTGTTATTAGTATTGTTATTACTGCTTGATTCGAGCATCAACATCTTCTTCTCCGGAAGTTTCGTTTTCATCAAAACTTCCGTTCGCCCGATGTCTCTCTCGTTTCGTTCGAACAAGTCTCGAATTATATCCAAAGATTCCTCCATCCTCCCGCTGTTGTTCTTGTTGTTTTTTCCCTCCTCCTCTGCAAACGGAGAAGACGAGTACACCCACGAGGTCTCGTCTTCGTTCGTTAGTTTTGATGATGTTTTTGCCGCCGACTTTTGCGCAATGTTTCCCCGTCCTTGTTGTTCTTCTTCTTCTTCTCGCGGGGCGGCTCGTTTCTTGCTCTTCTTCTCGCTGATATTCTTTGTCTTCGCCGTCGTCAGTCGAGAGTCCAACCGAGCGATTCTGGACTGCTTGTTCTCGTTGTTGTTGTGCTTCATTTCATCACGTTGTCTGTGTGTGTGTTTTAGAAGTGAAAAATTTTAAGTGTAACTTTGAGTCTTTGTATGTGTCAATCTGTCTATCAATCGATCAATCTATGCTCTCATCAGTCGCCGCTCTGTTGCCCGGACTTTGATTGTACTCGTCTGACAAATCTTGCGTAATCTTCGTCCGTTGGTTCTGGAGAGCCTTTTTCGAGCAAGTAGTTTACGCAATCGGGGTGCTCGTAATACCGAGCGTGAGCGACATGCCAGGCATGAGGAGGTACTTTCGCCTCTTCGATTAAGTATTTGAGGCAGTCGATTTGGCCATACTTTGCAGCGCCTGACACGAGGGTGAACTTTCCCACCTCCTCTATCATCTTTCTTTCTTCGACGAAATATTTCAAGATCTCCACGTGACCACCGCATGCTGCTTCTCCTGCCGCTTGCATTTCCGTACCTCGCGAAGGTTGCACTTTGTCGACAAGAAATCGAAGACAGTCGAGGTGTCCTCCTGCAGCAGCTTGAGTGCACGCCTCTTTTTCTTCACACGGGCAACCATTAGAGAAACAGTACTTCAATATCTCGAGATTAGCTTTAAATGCTGCCGCTTTAATCGTCCTTTCATCCCACTCGCACTGTTTCACTTCTCTCGCCCACTTGAGGAACTCGAGTTTGTTCGTTGCAGCAACTCCCGCGCAAAACGTGACTTGATCCATCACTCTTCCTCTCTTATCTTTCTTTCCCCAGGGAATGTTATTCCACATCCATTCCAACGTCGAAATGGATGAACATTCGTGAACATCCCAATGTAATTTCGATACGTCTACTCCGGCGTAAGCAAGCACATCTTCACTCTCTCTATTCACCTTTGAAAAGAAACACCGATCTGTCCCATTCAATTTCGGAATCACATGCGAGACAAAAACATCCTTATGATGCAACACCAACCCGGTCCACAACTTCGTCGGTCCAAGCTTCAACCGCTCCATATTCGCTCTCGCTCGTTCGACAGCCTCTTCCTTCTCCCTCTTCTTCTTCCTCTTCTGCGCGCCGGAGAGATTCTTCCCCATTATTATTAGTCAAACTGGTCATAAGTTTCTAAGTTCGAATGATTTTAGTATGATTATGGTAAAATTGTGGTAATGAATTAAAAACGTCTTCAGTCGTGATTTGGTTTGCCTTCGCGTATCTGTTGATATGCTTTTTACGTAAACGTAGAGCGATACCTGAAAAAGGAGGTGGGTTATTGCGTGTATAATAAGGCATTTTATTATGACGATTATATTACATGACTTCTAGTTGATCATTAGTCTTACCAGACAGGTCCCTACGGGGTTCGCTCCGCGGGGTTTTGGGTTTCATCACGAACATACACACACTTAAACCAAAACACGGGTTAATGTAAATAAATAGATGAAGAATGTTTCGATGAATGTACGCGACGGTACTTCAAGGCTTCTTGGCTTCATCAGCAGAAATCATCTTTTCCTCCAGTTTGGCAATCTGTTTATACATTACCAACATCATTGAATGCATTTCCGCAACCTTCAAGTCAATCGGCGGAATTTCTTGTTTCTCGTATTTCGTGTAAGACGCGTTGACGACGGAATCAAAAATCTGCTGACTGCCAGAGGTGAACTTTTTACTGCCGCCCTTAATTGAGAACGTCTTCTTCATGGCGTGCTTGAGTCCTTTCTTCTCGTCGGAATCTTCTTTTATCTGAGATTTCGAGTCCTCTACGTTTTTGGCCGAAATCACGCCAGAACTGATGGTGCGCTGAAGCTCGTCAACTTCAAACGCCACGTCGCCATCTTCCGTTAGAGCTATCATTTTTGTACCTTTGTCATCAGAATCAGAATCATCGCCACCTTGTTCTTTTTCCAGTATTCTTTTCACGTCTACATTATCCCCTTCCTTAATCACATACATCTCAGTTTCCTGAGCAGCAATCATCATGCGCACTTTCTTGAGTAGTTGCTTTTCATTCAAAATCTTCCCTTGACTCGCCGCCGCTCGTATCCAGCCTTTCACGAGAAACGACAATTCAGAGACAAGACTACTGGTACTGGTACTGTCCTTTTGAACTCTGATGTAGCCCTCGGAAAAGATAGCGATGAGAAAGTTGAGGAGCATAAGCGTCGTGATCAGGGCAAAAGTAGTGTAATAAACCGCTCCCGCGATGGCCAGGTTACCGGGTAGTTCAAACAGACGCTCGCCCGCTCCGCGATCGTCTCCAGACAAAGTCCAGCTAATTACTGTTTGCGCCGACTGGGATAAGTTACTGAATTGTTGAACCTTATCGCCAAAAACGACCTGTCCGAAAATCAAGTACATGAGACAGACTGCAGATAGTAAAGCAAAAAAGTGTGCGAGCTCCTGGAATGACTTACCAACTGTTCGCGTGACGATGCCAAGCTTTGGCTGGAAATCCGCCGCTTTAAAAAATCGGAGTAAACACAGAAAGATGTTGATCCCGTTGATCGTCACGTATATAACTCGGTTGCTCAGAATAGCCACAAAATCGTCCATCACGTTGTCGACAAAGAATTTTAAAGTTGAGCCATCCCCGGCAAACTTCAAAAATCGTGCCTCCTGCCTGTGTTGTGGATCAACGTACACGTCATAGTTAAGTTTGGTATCAAACTTTCTCACAGCTTCAACGTGCAGCACCCACATCATTATAGTGCCAATGTGCATACCTATCGATGCAAGTTCGATATAATTCCAAACTGACGAGAAGTATGCGCCAGGGTGGCCGTCTTTCCACACAGCCGCGCTCAACTGAAACAGTTCAATGCTCAACGTAAACAGGCACGAGACGCAGAAAATTGCTTCAAAAACGCGTCTGATAAGATAGAAACTTTTAGCCTGCTTATCATTGGGATCGTAGTAATACGGTTGAGAGTCCATTGCATTGGCTGTCGAAGCGATGAGTATACTACCCGCTTGCGTGAAGGAAAATTCGGAAACGTAACGACAAAAGTATTTCAAGTCGCCGTTGTAAGTTAGGATCTCGACTGTGAATGACTTCGTATATTTATCGAGGTAAAATCCTTCTTCGATATACGTGATTACTCTGTTAAACGCGTCCTCTGCGGCGTTTATGTCGATGAGAATCGGAAAACCGTTCTCACGTCTCTCAAAATCAACGCCGTAAAACCCATACGGAACTCCCATAGGGTTTATCTCGCTGCTTTCGTAATACGTGTCGGGTTGTACTTCGACTCCGGCGCCAAGTGTGGAAGTCGATATGAACGCTGGATCAACTCCAAAAGGCGACGAATCCGTCTTTTCTGGATCTTGACACACCTCACCACTCAGAGTCTCCACTCCTTCTCCTTTACTTCCAAATTTTCCAGGGCATGTATCTTGAGCATGACGAACTTGATGCATCAAAAGCCCCCCAATCACGACGTTCTTCCCGCCAATGTAACGCCTCCTGTTCACCGAATCGTCAATGGGTACCGGGGCTGTGGCGTCCGTGGAGGGCTTGGGGACAACAAAGTCGGGCAAAACAAGCGTCTCATCTCCGACGCTTAATACTGGCACACAACATCCGTTCGTAATTGATTCAAGAGGGCTTACTGCGCTTAGAAATGCAGGTTCATGGCATCTCACATTCGCACAAATACCCTCGTCACACTTAGCGATCCGGTCGTCGTCCCATTTGTCCCACATGCTTTGAGTGTCTTGATCATCCCAATCATCCCAATCTCCATTGGGAACCTTATCGTTGCAATTAGTAGAAGCATCCGGTTCAAATGTACACCAGCCTCGAGATGTGTCTCGCTTTTCGATTCCTGTACCAGAGGCTTTGCAGTCTGTTTCGAGAAAAACTACATCCGCATCGTCGCCTACAGGAACAGTGAACGGCTTTGTAACCCTAGAATCACCAGCAGGATAAGTCTTCTCCAGTTCGCACCCATTTGCCATCACAATAGATACGCCGCCACCGCGCCAGCCCTCTTCGGCTCTGACACTCCATAGTCCGGTCAATTCACCAGCTGCGCTCGCAGTATCAATCATCTCTAATTCGTAATCACCAGGAGCAACGCACCAGTGATCTATCGAGAACTGGTTTTCTGCAGGATGTAAAAGAATCATAGATGTTCGAGCTCTGGTTGTAACAGTTTCTCCAGCATTACCAACCGCGTGCATCTCGAGACGATAGACGACCCAGTAGTTCCGATTACCCAAGAAAGATGTTTGTGTCATCATCGACAACAATCTTTGACCTGTCTGGCACGTGGGCTTCTCTGGAGGAGTTGTGCTCGGCGCCTTTGCGACGATGCCATCATCAAGTTCAAACGCTGTGCAATTCGAGCTGTCACCAGCCGTTGAAGTCACGGAAAATTCGGATTTCGAAACTGTAGCCCCGGTACCACCTTGCGTGCGTTCTGGAACACTTGCTGAGCCTAAGGAGCACCCTTTCGAATCCGTGATGTGCACCTCGGCGTCTGTCAAGCCGATGATGAAACCAGTGCGCGCAGTTTGGACAGAATAGTTGCCTTCTTTCGCGCAATACTTGGTAGCTTTCGAAACACTTTCTCTCATGTACAAGCACTGACCAACCACACCTTCAGTCTGATGTCCAAAAGTTTGACTCCACTCGTTATACTCGTAGTCACCCGTATCGTAATCGTAATCCCATTCACTATATTGCTCCGTGTACGTTTTTGGGACTAGGAAATGATGCCCAGGTTGTATTTCCTGAGCCCATTCAAAGTACGGGGTCCCGTACGCCACGATCGAACTTAAGTTGTACTGCTTAGCACTAAGAGAATCAAGAGAAAATTTCTCTGGCATACAATCCAAGTATACAAAATCGTCCAAAACACCCGTCGGGAGCTGAGCCTTAACGACATTATCACCCAATTGAATGAAGCGTTCCGGCGAAAGCAGAGATCCACCACTCATTCGAGCCTCCGTGACTTTGTATGAATCACTCACGGATCTGATACCATAAGAAAACGTATCCGAGCCTGAAAAGGGGGACGTTAGAACTACGTAGATTTCTTTAGTATCATCGGGACACGAACCGTCAGTGCTATTAGGCATGGTAATATCCTCAGAAAATTGCGGAATCGAAAACGAAGTCTCGATTGCCGTCATCAATTCAAGTTCCGGAGTGATTGTTTTAGGATACAGATCAATTACATCATCTTCGTCCGCATCACTTAACGCCCGCCAATAACCAAGGCTATCTAGTCCACGACAGGAATCGTCAGCGTCTGGGTTAGGAAGAGTGAAATTCTGTATCGACGGTTTCCACCCGTTTGTAGCGCAAAAATCAAAAAACGCCCCGGGTCCGTTTGTAGTACACTTTGTCTCTGGGACCGCCAAGCAACCCTCTTCAGTCATGATTCCGAACGACGGCGTCTCGAAAGGTTCGTTACGAGACAAATTACCAATGTCCCAACTCTCGTAACCCGTACCGTGGTGAACGATAGTCCAAAGTGACAATTTCGTAACGCTCGCCGGTACGCAAATCTCCGTCGGTCTTGGATACACCGTGAAATTGTCGTCGGATCCTGCAAATCTGGCAGTGTGCCCATAAACGCTCAGATCATCGAGCAATACGTTTGGCGCCCAACCTAAATCTGGATCATCTTCTTCGTCGACAGAGAGCAGGATATCTTCAAGGGCTATGTCAGCTTGGGGTGGATAAACCACAAGATTTCTCCCAGAATCCTCGCACGAGTGATAATCATTATAGTTATTATTATAACTATCAAGCATTTCATCATAACACGAGTACGCCGTGGCGGAAAGTAGACAAGCGAATTCACCGGAATGAGAAGAAATAAGTCCATCTGCAGAAACGTGGACATCATCAACACCTCCGTGATACTGACAGTAACAAGATGACCCGTAAGTCTGTGCCACGTTAGCGTACGGAGCATCTTCCATGCAAAGTTCGATGCATGTACTCCTCGCGCCATCTTCGGTACCAATTTCGCCCACATACTCTTCGCCGGCACAGAACGTACAACCGAAAGGAACCCACTCGCCAACTGGACAGCCCGTCGACTGAACATTTACTTGGGCAGTCACAAAGGCTTGCGTCTCGTGAGTAGAATGCAGCTCTCGAAGAGACGACAAAATTATCAACTTTTTTTCGTCCACCCCGCACGTCAACGTGGAGTTTTCTTCTGATCCACCCCAAAGCTTCGACGATGTCGATGTTGATCCTTCGAGCACGGGATCCACCCAATCCGCGGGGATATCCGAAGAGCTCGTCATCTTAGTGGTTCTGTCCGACTCTGACTTTTTGCTCATCCTCTGACTGTCGCTCGACGTCACGAAGGATTTGTTTTCCAAGACTGGAGAAGGGTTGTTCAGGACTTTGACTACCGTCACGTTTTTGTTCTTAGGCGACAACGAAGTAACAAGGACGAAAGATTCGTTTGGAAAGTTGATCAGAGGATTGCGATAAATGCGCGGCGCAAAAAAATCCGACGAGGACATATTCTTGTTTGCCATGAACGCGTCGAGCTCAGTCGCGTTCATGACGACTTGGGACAAACCTTCGCGTCCAGAACCTGCCTCTTCAAAAGATGATTTTGAACGATTCGAGACAGCAGAGGAGCCATTCTGAGCATTTTTTGCCGCGGTAGAATGCAATTGTGGTTCGTAGAATCTCGAGTGTGAACCGTCGCGCGACCCAGCGTATTCGTACATGTCGAACGAATACGTCGCGTCGGCGGTGATCATGGTCGCCTCGTCGTCGCTTACCTCGCACATACCCCAGCTGTATGCAATTGTTTTCTCCGACGATTCTTCGCTGCGCTTATAATATACCTCTCCCGACGTGCCTCCATACGGAGCATTGAGTTTCACGTGCCATTGTAAGCCAGGAACCATTATTTCGTACGTTTCCACAGTTCCGTTGCGGTACTTGAACTGTCGAGAGTTTGCAAACCAACACTCCTCCACACTTTTTCTCGGAAGATAGAGTTCGCGAGTGCAGAGATTCCAGTTTGTCTTCTCCATGAAGTCTGCAACGCGATCATCGTCGGTAAAATAAGGCACAGCTTTCACTTGCACTTCCACCGAAACCAAGTACGAGTACGTTCCGCAATCGGCGATGCAGCCGAATCGACCAAACCCGGGATATTCGCCAGTGGAACACTCACCGTCGCCGCACACTGGATCTGACCACACCGGTCCAAAAGTATTTCTCAACCACAAGAAAACTGCGCTTTTATCTTCGTATACTTTATCTATTCCATCCGTCGCCTCCTTCTTCGGTAAAAGCACCGCTTCAATCGTGGACGTGACGTCGTACGCGGACTCCACGTCCGCTTGTTGGTACAGAAGTCCGAGGTACAAAGCAAGAAATGTCACGTATAACATGAACGCCCAATAAGCAGATCTCACATTAAGGCGATCCTTTAAAAAAACTTTCAATTTTCGGAGCTTAAGCATCGTTTGATATCGACGCTCTCCTTCTTCGGCGATTTGCAGCTCGTCTTCGTCCAACACGCCGTCTCCGTCTTTATCTGCTTTTAAGAATCTTAAATACTTCGCCCTATCTGCTCGTTTCATCCCCCGCATCTCGTCCTTGTCCAACTTCGAGTCCGCGTTCAAATCCCAATTCATGTCCCGGTCGGCGCTTTCATCCACGCGGTTGTTCGCCGCCAAAGCGCGGAGTAAAAACGCCATTTACATTTAATTACCCTGGCTAATTTGGCCTTTGATGAAAAAGCGCAATCGCGCCTATGGCAATTGTTTTTTATATAAAGATCTCCCAGCTGAGCTCGAAAGAAGAACGAAGAAGAAGAAGAAGAAGAACGATATCAACACTCGCGGTTCTCTCTCTTTCTGTGTCTCTTTTCCGCACGCTCTTTCGAAAGCACAGATCGAGAAGACGACAGACGACGTTGTGAAGAGCGCAGCCCTAGAGTCTCTTTCTATTTTTTGTTTTACATTTCTTTGCAATTTCTTCGATTTGTACTCATTCACAACATTCACAAACAAAACTATCACACCATCACACCGAAGTCATACAATCACACCACTATCAAACCATCATACCAAAATCATACCAAAATCAATCGAACTTAGAAACATATGAAAC
>Ga0255769_10006210_pt1 | contig 10914 bp, 10 predicted proteins | sample 041ome_9_FD_179637 | JGI IMG/M metagenome (GOLD analysis project Ga0255769, IMG submission 179637) | Coastal salt marsh microbial communities from the Groves Creek Marsh, Skidaway Island, Georgia - 041413US metaG (version 2) | ecosystem: Environmental > Aquatic > Marine > Intertidal zone > Salt... | reverse complement strand
GGGCTCGAACCCGGAACCCTCTGATTAAGAGTCAGTTGCTCTAATTGTTGAAACGAAATTCGACCACGTCGCCGTCTTGCATGACGTAGTCCTTGCCCTCGATGCGGGCTTTGCCCTTGGCACGCGCTTCGGCGATGCTTCCGGTTTCGACCAAGTCGTCAAAACTCACCACTTCGGCTTTGATGAAGCCCTTTTCGAAGTCGGTGTGGATGACACCAGCCGCTTGTGGCGCCTTCCAGCCTTTGCGAATGGTCCAGGCACGTGATTCTTTCGGCCCCGCAGTGAGATAGGTCTGCAAACCGAGGGTCTCAAAACCCACACGGGCGAGCTGGTCCAGGCCACTCTCGTCCTGCCCCAAAGATTGCAGGAGTTCAGTGGCTTCTTCGGCGTCGAGGTCCATCAGCTCACTCTCGACCTTCGCATCAAGCAGCACGGCTTTCACGGGTGCCACCAGCGCTTGAAGCTCAGCCTTCTTGGCTTCATCGGCAAGGACTGATTCATCGACGTTGAAAACATAGAGAAACGGTTTAGCCGTGAGCAGGCCAAGCTCTTTTAGAAGTGACGCATCGAAGTTCGCCTGGAAAAGGGTCTTACTCGAGTCAAGAATCTCTTTCGCATCAAGCGCCGCTTGCAACACAGCCGCGTCGAGCTTTTTACCCTTGACTTCTTTTTCATACCGGGCTATCGCCTTCTCCAGCGTCTGAAGGTCAGCAAGAATCAGCTCGGTGTTGATCGTCTCCATATCCGCGGTGGGGTCGACCTTGCCATCAACGTGAACTACATCGGGGTCGGTAAAGACTCGCACCACTTCGGCGATGGCATCTGCTTCGCGGATGTGTGAGAGAAATTGGTTACCCAGGCCCTCGCCTTCGCTCGCACCCTTCACGATTCCCGCAATATCCACAAACGAAACTGTCGCAGGCACAGTCTTCTCAGAGTTCATCAGCTGCGCCAGGGTGTCGAGGCGCTCATCCGGGAGGTTGACCACGCCCACGTTCGGTTCAATCGTGGCGAAAGGGTAGTTCGCGGCGAGAACGGTGTTTTTCGTCAACGCGTTAAACAGCGTTGATTTGCCGACGTTGGGTAGACCAACGATTCCAATGGTGAGAGCCACGAGCATTGAGCCTAGTGGAGTGGGCACGGGGTCCCGAGCTTCGTCGGTCGTGGCTGGCACACTGAAGGCATGGACGTTTCAACACTCTCGATTGTCATTGCCGTTTTGGCCGGTGTTGCTGCCGGGGTGGCAGTGGGAGTGTGGTTTGGCCGTGGGCAACAGAAAACCCTCAGTGCACGGGCCGAGGCTGCCGAGCAACGAGCGGCCGCATTAGATGCGCAATTGGAGTTGCTTTCAGGCCAATACGACGACGTCCAGAAGCGATACGCCGAAGACCAGAAGGTTCTCACGCTCCTAGAGCCCCTGCGCGATCAGCTCAACCGGGTGGATAAGACCGTGGTGGAGATGGAGCGTCAACGCAGCGAGCAACACAGCTTGCTCTCCGAGCAACTGCGGGCCGTGGTGACCAACGATGAGGCGCTTCGTAAAACGACTGAGTCTCTTGAGTCGGCTCTCCGAGGGGGCACCACTCGGGGTCGGTGGGGTGAGGTGCAGCTGCGCCGGATTGCCGAGAGTGCGGGCCTGCAAAACAAGCTGGATTTTGTCGAACAAAAGCAGGTGGAAGGCGAGGGGCTGGGAAAGCCCGATATGACTCTCCATCTGCCGGGTGATAAGTACATCGCAATCGACTCGAAGGTTCCGTTTTCCGCCTACTGGGACGCCCAAGAAATTCCCCTCTCTGCGACGGGAGAGCAGGCGCGCAAACGCGATCAGCTTCTGAGCGACCACGTCAAAGCGGTGCGCTCACACGTGGATGCGCTCAGTAAAAAGTCGTACTGGTCGAGTTTGGACAACTCCCCCGAATTTGTCATTTGCTTCATCCCCACTGAGGCGCTGCTCTCTGCCGCCTTGGAAGCAAACCCTGATCTGTTGGAGTGGGCGTTTGGTAAGCGCGTGGCTCTGGCCTCACCGGTATCGGTGTGGTCGGTGATGAAAACGGTGGCATTTGCCTGGCAACAAGATGCCCTCACCCAAGACGCCAAGTCACTGTTTGAAACAGGGCGTGAGTTACACAACCGCTTGGGCACTCTCGCCGGACACATTACGAAACTCGGCCGGTCCATTCAGACGAGTGTGAGTGATTACAACAAGTTCTTAGGCACCCTCGAGCGCCGAGTGATCCCCAGCACCAGGAAGCTCCGCCAACTGGGTGATGGTGACGGAATGCCCGAATCGCTACCGAGCATCGACGACTCCGTGAGGGAGTTGAGCGCGTCAGAGCTCACTTCGGAAGACGACGACTAGTCGCTACTCGTCCAGCCACTTCGCGGCTTGATGGTCTGCACTCACCCGTCGAATAGTTCCCGAGCGTGCGCGCAACACAATACTTTCTGTGCTAATCAGCGGCCCCTGACGGCGTACGCCCCGCACCAGCTCGCCGTCGGTGACACCGGTGGCGACAAAGAACGTGTTGTCGCTTGAAACCAGGTCATTGAGGCCGTAGACGTGGTCAAACTTCAGGCCCGCGTCGAGACCCTTTTGTCTTTCATCATCAGTCGACGGCGCCAAGATTCCCTGCATAAAACCACCCAGTGCCTTAATTGCACACGCCGTCGCAACGCCCTCGGGGCTGCCACCAATGCCGATAGCCATGTCGATGCGACTGTCGTGTCGAGCCGCGTTGATACCTGCAGCAACATCCCCATCGAAAATCAGGCGCGTGCCCGCGCCCGCAGCGCGAATTTCCTCGATGATTCCCTCGTGCCGAGGCCTGTCCAATACCGCCACTCGAATTTCTTCGACCGGCTGAGCTTTCGCCTTGGCCAGAGCACGAATGTTCTCTGCCAGGGGCTTGGTGATGTCCAACACCCCAATGGCCTCTTCGGAGGCCACCATCTTCTGCATATAAAACACGCTGGAGGCGTCGAGCATGCTGCCTCGGTCGGCCACCGCCAACATCGAAATCGCGTGACTTCGGCCCGCAGCCGTCAGCGAGGTGCCGTCGATGGGGTCAACAGCAATGTCGCATTTGGGCCCTTGGCCTGTGCCGACCACTTCGCCGTTGTAAAGCATGGGGGCGTTGTCTTTCTCGCCCTCACCAATGACGACAGTGCCTTGGAAGTTCACGGTCGAGAGAAATTTCCGCATCGCGTCCACGGCCGCCGCGTCCGCCTCGTTCTTGTTACCTCGACCAATCCACGGCGTCGCGCGAATGGCCGCCGCTTCGGTGGCCCGCACTAATTCCATCGCCAAGTTGCGATCGGGGTGAATAAACAGCTCGCCTGGTTCTTCCTGGGACACCGGCACACCCTCTCAGATCGCCCATCTTTGGCTGGTAAGTCGATTCTACTCGCCGACCTGCGCCACACCCCCGGGCCATAGACTGGGAGCGTCGAGCGTTGACATTGCCACGAAAAGGAGCCCGCTCACCATGCCTGTCGCCAGCACCGAGGAATACGCCGCCATCATCGACCACGCGAAGGCAAACGGCTTCGCGCTTCCCGCCATCAATGTGAGCTCCTCACAAACAATCAACGCCGTGCTCCAGGGCCTCACCGAAGCAGGCTCGGACGGAATCATTCAGGTTTCCACCGGGGGGGCCGACTACTTCTCCGGCCACACCGTGAAAAACCGCCCCGACGGCGCCATCGCCTTCGCCCAGTTTGTCCACCAGGTCGCCAAGAACTACCCCATTAAGGTTGCGGTTCACACCGACCACTGCCCGAAAGACGCCCTCGACAACTTTGTCCGTCCCCTCCTCACCGCCTCTGAAGAGACCGTGAAAAACGGGGGCATCCCGCTTTTTCAATCCCACATGTGGGATGGCTCTGCGGTGAGTTTGGAGGAGAACCTCGAGATTGCTCAGGAGCTCATCAAGCGCACCAGCGCACTCGGCCAGATTTTGGAAGTCGAAATCGGCGTCGTCGGGGGTGAGGAAGACGGTGTGAGCCACGAGATCAACGACCAGCTCTACACGACCCTCGACGATGCGATTGCCACCGTCGAAGCGCTCGGTTTAGGTGAGAAGGGCCGCTACATGGCCGCTCTCACGTTCGGAAACGTCCACGGTGTCTACAAGCCCGGCAACGTCAAGCTCAAGCCAGAACTGCTCGGTGAAATTCAGGCCGGTTTGCAGGCCAAGTACGGCACTGGCCCCAAACCAATGGATCTTGTGTTCCACGGAGGCTCTGGCTCAACCGAAGCAGAGATTGCAGAGGCAGTGAGCAACGGTGTCATCAAGATGAACATCGACACTGACACCCAATACGCCTTCACCCGCTCGATCGCCCACAGCATGCTCTCGGGCTACGACCAGGTGCTGCGGATTGATGGTGAAGTCGGTAACAAGAAGGCCTACGATCCGCGCGCCTGGGGTAAAGAAGCGGAAACCTCGATGGCCAAGCGCGTGGTGGAGGCCTGCCAGCAGCTGGGTTCGGCGGGTAAGGCGCTCTAGCTAGCGCAGGCGCCCACCGAGGGCGCGCTCATCAGTGTTGCCAGAGGCATCCTTGCGAAGTTCCTTGGGTAGCGAGAACTGAAGGTCCTCTTCAGCCGTGCGCACCTCATCGACCTCGCGGTAACCCGCTTCCGCCAGGTCGGCGAGGGTCTGGCCCACCAGAACTTCAGGAACCGAGGCGCCAGAGGTCACGCCGATTGTGGCAACACCATCGAGCCACTCTTGCTTGATTTCGCTCGCGTAATCCACCCGATACGCCGACTTCGCTCCGTATTCCAGGGCGACTTCTACCAATCGCACGCTGTTGGAGGAGTTCTGAGAACCCACCACGATCACCAGATCGCATTCCGGCGCAATCTTCTTAATCGCTACCTGGCGGTTTTGTGTCGCATAACAAATATCGTCGCTAGGAGGATCCTGCAGGTGGGGGAATCGCTCACGCAGTCGCCTCACCGTCTCCATCGTTTCGTCGACACTCAGAGTGGTTTGGCTCAACCAGATGAGGTTCTCCGTCTGCGGCACCGCAATCGTCATCGCCTCTTCCGGGTCGTTCACCAAGGTGGTGTTCTCGGGGGCGTGACCCATGGTGCCTTCGACCTCTTCGTGTCCGGCGTGGCCAATGAGCAGAATGTGGAAGTCCTGACCGGAGAAGCGAACCGCTTCGCGATGGACCTTTGTCACTAGCGGACAGGTCGCGTCGATGGCGTTGAGCTGTTTTTCTTTCGCCTCGTTCACCACCATCGGGGAGACTCCGTGAGCGCTAAACACAATTGTGCTGCCCTCGGGAACTTCCTCGACCTCGTCGACAAATATGACGCCGCGAGACTCCAGCTCCCGCACGACGTGGATGTTGTGAACAATCTGCTTCCGGACATACACCGGAGCGCCATAGCGCTCTATAGCCTTCTCCACCGCAACGACAGCACGATCCACACCCGCGCAGTATCCGCGAGGCGCTGCCAAGAGCACCCTCTTCTGACCCGACACTGGTCGGTCCTCCAGGGGCTCTCTGCGGGGAGCAACCGTGGGGGAATCGAGAAGCGTTCCCGCGGCACCATTAGAGATCGTCACGGTGCCCTAGTGTAGTGAGCTCGAAGGCCGCAGAACTGGGGAGAAGCCCAGTGGTCTGGCCTACCCTGGTGTCATGTCCACTGGCCCCGCCAACGATTCAAGCCCGGAGACTCCGTGGAGTCTGGAGCGGCTCTCCGAATCACTAGGGGTCTACATCGAACGACTGGGTTCGGTCTGGGTCGAAGCAGAAATCACCCAGTGGGGAGTCTCTGGCGGACACGTCTACGGCCGCATCAAGGATGTTGAGGCCGACGTCACCGTGGACATCACCGTGTGGCGCTCCATCCGCGAGTCCCTGCCAGAGGGCGTCGGCCAGGGCGACCGCGTTGTCGTCAAACTCAAACCCAACTGGTACGTCAAAGGTGGACGCCTGTCCATGAACGTGTTGGAGCTGCGCCTCGCCGGATTGGGCGAGCTTCTCGCCAAAATCGAAGCACTTCGAGCCAAGCTCCACGCCGAAGGGCTATTTGACGTCGAACGCAAAAAGCGCCTGCCGTTTCTGCCCGGGCTGATTGGGCTGGTCACGGGCAAAGATTCTGACGCGGAAAAAGATGTCTTACGCAATGCCCAGTTGCGCTGGCCCGAGGCGCAATTCCAGGTGGAATACGCGAGTGTGCAGGGCGATAAGTGTGTCCCCGAGGTCATTGCCGCACTCGATCGGCTTGAGAACAACCCCCAGGTCGACGTGATCATCGTGGCGCGAGGAGGCGGAGACTTCCAACACCTCCTGCCCTTCAGTGACGAGGCTCTCGTGCGGCGGGCCGCCGCCTGCACAATTCCGCTGGTGAGTGCCATCGGGCACGAAGCTGATCGGCCACTGCTCGACGAGGTCGCCGACCTTCGCGCCTCGACACCGACCGACGCGGCGAAACGGGTTGTGCCCGACGTCGCAGAAGAGCGACAGAAAATTCGCGAGGCAAAGAAGCGATTGGCCCTGCGCCTTGACGCCCTGATTAGCGGAGAGTGGGAGAAACTGCGCCTCTTTCGGGAGCGCCCCGTTCTCGCGAGGCCTCTCACGATGGTGGATAGCCTCGCCGAGGACATTCTTCGCTTGGTGCAGCGTGGAGTCGACCGCACCGATTCTTTGTTGGAGCGCTCCCGCGGTGAAGTGACCAGTTTGCGCGCGAGCATGAGAGCCCTCTCCCCTTTGGCAACCCTCGAGCGCGGCTACGCCATCGTTCAAACCCAGGAGGGAACCGTGGTGAGTGAACCCGACACCGTCTCCGCGGGTCAGGCGATCGATATCCGTGTGAAGGGCGGCACGATACCCGCGACTGTCTCCAAAGATGCCTCCTAGAATGGCGACGATGGCTGACAAGAACACCTCCCCCGCTGACGTACCCGCCGACATTGCGGCGCTCTCCTACGAGGAAGCCCGCGACCAGTTGGTCGAGGTGGTCGCCACGCTCGAACAAGGCCAAGCCACGCTCGAAGAATCGATTGCTTTGTGGGAGCGCGGCGAGGCGCTTGCCACCCGGTGTGAACAATGGCTGACCAACGCCCGGGAGCGTCTCGACAAGGCCCGCGCATCAACAGATGACTGAACCCACGACGCCCCAGGAGATCGCTGAGGCCAAAGCGGAAGCGAAGCGGCTACGACGTCAAAGGCAAACGACGAAGAACCTCGTCGGCTCTCTTGTTGCCTCCCTCGGAATCGTCATTTTCCTGGTCCTCGTCGTGGCTCGACCCAGTGGCCCCGTGGCTCAGCCGATTGACTATGCGGCGGTGGGTGCTCAGAGCGAAACGACGACAGGGTTTGACCTCGCGGTTCCCGCATTAGATGAGTCGTGGAGTGCCAACCGTGCAGAGATTCGCGAGGATCTCGGGCTCGACGTGTGGCGAATGGGTCTGATCTCAAGCGCCGGTGGCTTTGTGCAGTTAGTGCACTACCTCGGTGAGGTGGCCGACCCAGTGGCGTTGATTCCTGCAGAGGGTGTGGATTCGCGCGAGACGCTGACCACTCCCGATGGTTCCAGCGTGACATGGTCTGCTCGTGACCGCACCGACGTCGATGAAGCCGGCAATGACAGCTACGTGCTGTGGGCGGAGACCAACAACGGACTCCTCGTCATTCGCGGCACCTTACAGGCGGGAGTGCTCACAATCGCCTCCGCTGTTGTCCAATCCGACCCTCAACTCTTCGAGGAAACCCGATGACCCCCCTCACCCCCGCCTCCGTGTGGAAAGAGATGGTCGCTGGAAACCAGCGATTCATCGACGGCACCCCCCTTCATCCCCGACAGGATGTCGAAAGGCGGGCGGAGCTCGCCATTTCGCAGACCCCACGCGCCGCGCTCTTTGGCTGCAGTGATTCTCGGCTTTCCGCGGAAATCATTTTCGATTTGGGGCTCGGTGACCTCTTTGTAGTGCGTAATGCCGGTCAGGTGATCTCGAGTTCCGTTCTCGGTTCGCTCGAATACGCCGTCGAAATGTTCAACATTCCTCTCATTCTCGTTCTCGCCCACGACAGTTGTGGCGCGGTTGAAGCGGCCGTGCGCAAAGACGCAGACCCGGACACTCTCTTCCCACCGCACGTCGCCGACATGGTCTCCGACATCCTTCCTGCGGTGGTCCGAACCCGAGAGGCAGCGGGAGTCAGTCAAGGGGAGCCGGTGGATTCCGCGGAGGTCGGTATCGAGCATCTGCGTGACACGATTTCTGGGTTGCTTGCCCAATCCGAGCTGATTGGCCAGCGAATTGCCGACGGTAAACTGGCGATTGTAGGCGCAAACTACCGCCTCACCGAAGGTCGCGTAATCAGCGACGTCATTGTTGGAGATGTTTCCTAGTTCCTCGGTTTTCAGAGGGTGAAAGGGTCAGTCATGTCTGCCGCTCACGAAGAGTTTCGTATCGAACACGACACCATGGGCGAAGTTAAGGTGCCCATCAACGCCCTCTACCGCGCTCAAACCCAACGCGCGGTAGAAAACTTCCCGATTTCCGGCTCCGGCTTAGAACGCGACCACATCATCGCGCTGGCGCAGGTGAAAAAAGCGGCCGCCCGCGCCAACCGTGAACTGGGAATTCTCGATGACTCCATCGCGCAGGCGATTGAATCGGCAGCCAACGAAATCATCGGGGGTCACCACCTCGAGCACTTCCCGGTCGACACCTACCAAACCGGTAGCGGCACGTCCTCAAACATGAACATGAACGAGGTCCTCGCCACGCTCGCTACCAAAGCGTCGGGCACCGATATTCACCCCAACGACCACGTCAACGCCTCGCAGTCTTCTAACGACGTCTTCCCCACCTCGGTGCACGTGGCAGTAACCGGAGCACTGATTAACCAACTCATTCCAGCACTCGAGCACCTCGCCGGGGAGCTGGAGAAGAAAGCGACCGCCTGGGCAGGAGTGGTGAAGTCGGGCCGCACCCACCTGATGGATGCCACCCCCGTCACTCTCGGTCAAGAATTTGCCGGCTACGCCCGACAGGTGCGTTTGGGAATTGAGAGGGTGCAAGCATCGCTGCCCCGCGTCGCCGAAGTGCCCCTGGGTGGTACGGCCACCGGCACCGGCATCAACACCCCGGTGGGCTTTTCCGCACGAGTCATTGAGCTGCTTGCCGAGCAGACCAATCTGCCCATCACCGAGGCGCTCGATCACTTCGAAGCCCAGGGTGCCCGCGACGGACTCGTCGAAGCATCCGGCGCGCTGCGGGTGATTGCGGTGTCAGTAACCAAGATTTGTAATGACCTGCGATGGATGGGCTCTGGCCCCAACACGGGACTGGCCGAACTGGCGATTCCCGACCTCCAGCCGGGCAGCTCGATCATGCCCGGCAAAGTCAACCCGGTGATTCCCGAAGCCGTCTTGATGGTGTGCGCACGAGTCATTGGCAATGACCAGACTGTCGCGTGGGCGGGAGCAACCGGAAACTTCGAGCTGAATGTGGCGATCCCGGTGATGGCCACCTCGCTGTTGGAATCGATTCGTCTACTGGCTAATGCCTCCACGGTGCTGGCTGATAAGACCGTCATGGGCTTGGAAGCTAACGAAGAGCGGGCACGAGCCCTCGCCGAATCCTCGCCATCGATTGTGACTCCGCTCAACCGCGTAATCGGTTATGAGGCAGCGGCCAAGGTGGCAAAGCACGCCGTCGAGCAGAAAATGACGGTGCGCGAAGCGGTCATCGACCTCGGGTTTGTCGAACGCGGAGAAGTCACCGAAGCGCAACTGGATGAAGCGCTCGATGTCCTGCGGATGACCGCACCAGGGCTCTAAGCGACCGCCTGGCCACCCTCGAGCAAGTCCGTCACAAGCGCCGCGATCGGGCTGCGTTCCGAGCGCGTCAGCGTGAGGTGGGCGAAAAGGGATTGTCCCTTGAGGGCTTCAATCACGCTCGCCACACCATCGTGACGTCCCACACGCAGGTTGTCGCGCTGCGCCACATCGTGGGTGAGCACCACCCTGGAGTTCTGTCCGATGCGGCTGAGCACCGTCAGCAAGACGTTTCGCTCGAGAGACTGTGCTTCATCCACGATGACAAATGCGTCGTGGAGTGAGCGGCCTCGGATGTGAGTGAGGGGAAGCACTTCGAGAATTCCGCGCTCCATCACTTCGTTCACCACGTTTTGGGAGACCACGGAGCTCAGAGTGTCGAACGTGGCTTCCGCCCACGGGTTCATCTTCTCCGCTTGATCACCGGGAAGATAACCGAGTTCTTGGCCTCCCACCGCGTAGAGCGGGCGGAACACCATGATTTTGCGGTGGAGGTTGCGCTCCAACACCGCCTCTAGCCCCGCGCACATAGCGAGTGCTGATTTGCCGGTTCCTGCCCGGCCGCCAAGAGACACGATTCCCACATTGTTATCGAGCAGCACGTCGATGGCGAGTCGCTGCTCAGCGGAGCGTCCGTGCAAACCAAACACGTCGCGGTCACCCCGAACCAAGGTGATGCCACCCTTACCGTCGACACGGCCGAGGGCGGACCCACGCTCGCTCGAAATCACGACTCCGGTGTTCACCGGCAGATCTTGAACCAAGGGAGTTTTGAGGGCCTCGTCGTCATAGAGCACCTGGACGTCGTCCGCTCCGAGGCTGATTTCGGCGATGCCGGTCCAACCGGAGTCCACGGCCAGTTCCGCACGGTACTCCTCTGCCGCGAGACCGACTGATGCCGCCTTCACGCGCATCGGCAGGTCTTTTGAGATCACGGTAATCGAGAGACCCTCGTTAGCGAGGTTCACCGCGACGGCGAGGATACAAGAGTCGTTGTCTCCCAGCTGAAGCCCCGAGGGCAGTACCGACTGGTTGGAGTGATTGAGCTCGACACGGAGAGTTCCGCCATCGCCCACGGCAATGGGGAAGTCGAGGCGCTCGTGCTTGGCTCG